>Ga0078894_10002625_pt1 | contig 13594 bp, 17 predicted proteins | sample LauGreSu1BDMLBSD_2_FD_67506 | JGI IMG/M metagenome (GOLD analysis project Ga0078894, IMG submission 67506) | Freshwater lake microbial communities from Lake Michigan, USA - Su13.BD.MLB.SD (version 4) (version 4) | ecosystem: Environmental > Aquatic > Freshwater > Lake | place: Lake Michigan...
CTCACAGGAACCGCAGCAGTCAATGCAACCGGTAATGACCTGAACAATGTCCTGACGGGTAACTCTGCAGCGAATGTCCTCACTGGTGGTATAGGTAATGATACTTATATCATTGGTTCAGGAGACACCGTTATAGAAGGGGTCGGTGCAGGGACAGACACCGTTCAATCGTCGATCACATACACACTTGGGGCCAATGTTGAGAATCTGACTCTCACAGGTTCAGGAGTCATCAACGGTAATGGCAATGATCTGAACAATGTCCTGACGGGTAATTCTGCAAACAACACCCTGAACGGTGGCGCAGGTATCGATGCAGTCATCTACACAAGTGCAACCGTTGCAGTCACGGTTAATCTTGCAACGGGAAATGCATCCTCCACGCAAACGGGGACCGATACCCTGGTTTCGATTGAGAACGTCTCAACAGGTTCAGGTGCAGACAACATCACGGGTAACTCTGCAAGTAATGTCCTCAGTGGTGGTGCGGGTGCAGATAGATTGACGGGTCTCTCTGCAACAGATTCCACCCTGGGTAAAGGAACCGTCGACACTCTGACAGGTGGAACTGAGAATGATCTCTTTATTCTTGGAGACACGAGAGGATTCTTCTACTCTGATGGATCCACGACAAACTCTGGTCGCACTGACTACGCAAGAATCACTGACTTTGCCAACGGAGACAAGATTCAACTAAGGGGAATTGCGTCGAACTATTTCCTCAAGTCTGGAGATAAGGTGTCTACACATAGTGGCACTGGTCTTTATCGCAATGATGGAACAGGGACTGGGGCATTGACGAATGGCCTTGACACCTTTGACGAGTTCATTGCATTGATCCAAGTTCAAAGTGGCACGACATCACTTGGTCTGGCCAATTCTTCTCAGTTCACTTATGTATGATTCATCTCTTCAGTGAGTCATAGTCTGATTTGAGGTCATTGCGGATCTTCTCCACTAGTCCTTTCTTGTACCGGGAATCTTTCTGTTGAAGAATACGCAACATCTCAACTTCAATTCTGGAGAGAGAAATATTCATCTGATCACCTCACTGCGGTTGGTCTGAAACCATTCATAGTGAGTGATCAGGAAATCCAGGGTTCCTGTCCTAGATCGTCTGAGTTGATGGGATAGGGAATCAAACTTCTGGAGGGTAATCTGATTTCGTCTTCCAAAGAATAGATTGATGTAGGTCTGGTCGTGTCTCTGTCTTGTCTTCATGGATGGAATATGGTTTATTACTATTTATTCTGTAGGGAACAACAGGTCTGAGACCTCATAATCCAAGATTAGGTCGGGGTCTTGGTGGTTTCTGCACCTTGAATAATCTTTTAGATTGTAGAAGGCATGATGGTCATAGACCCATGGTTTGATGACAACACCTTCATTTCCAATTGTTGTACTCTTTAGAATCTTGACCATTCTTGGCATAACTTTATTTCTGATCAAATAGTCCACAAGCCAAAGGTGATTTTGATTTGGCGGCATCAAACCAAGATGCAGGTGGGTATGGTATGCATGAATCTGGCGTCCTTTATGAATAACAGGTTTTCTTTCTTGAAATGCAATGAATGATGGTCTATGTGGGGACTTTGACAGTCGTTTGAGTTTTTGATTGGTTGATGCAGTTAAAAACTTATTTCTAAAGTCTTTGGTGTGACTGGAGACAACCTCAAATCGACTTGGAAGATCATTCCAGAGAATCGTGATAAACCACTGGGGTTGGAAATTATGTTTCCATTGGTAGTTGAGGATTTCGTGATGGATTCTTGTATTGGATTTTGTTTTGGAATAGATGGTATTGAGTCTTCTGTTGAATGATCTAGATGGAGTTCTCTGGATTCCTTCCTTGATCTGCGAGAATGACCCACATGGATCGGAATGGAGTGGTTTGTTGTTTGTGGTGTAATTCTTGAGATCCATTGGTATCACTGGTTTCTTTGGATATTTCTGAGGTATTTCTGGATACAGAGAGGTCCTTGAATGGATCAGAATTTCTCTGAATATTGGAATCAGACTGTCTTCACATCTGCAAAGAGTCTGTATGTCTAACGTTGATTAATCGGGATTAATATGATTGAGTGGATTCTGGTATTGGTTGGATTATTTGGATTGATTGGATTGGTGGATGATTCTTGTACTGCAGTCTTAGATGGAAGGGGTAATCGTGTTTGATCATGCATTTATTTATGCAAGATCTACTCTCTAGATACTTGGGTGAATTGGTTAACTGGGTCTAGTGAATAGGCGGAGTATCTTGGATTGAACCTAGATGAACTTATGGATTCTCTGGAGATGCAAACAACCACCCATGAATGGATTCTAGAAGTATCTATGGATATAGTGTTGTTTCCTCTGACAGGGTTATTGTACACATATATGGCCAGTCTGTCAAGTCCCCTGGCGTTTGTTCATGGAGTCTGGTCATTCAGTCGGTTGACATAAATGGTTTTATGGGTTATACTTAACGAGTGTTTCTGGTGTGGGCGAGGAGTCTTGTCGTTGACCCTCTGTTGAGTCTTGGGGTGTTTCTGGATAGTTTTTTTATAGTTGTTTTATTGTTGTTCTTGTATGTTTGATGAATGAGTCATGAATCTGGTTTTAATGTCAAAAAACATGGTTTTTCCTATCTGGTTGCATGGTCTCTGAGGATTCTCTGGACAGTGGCGAGGGACAGTCCTGTCTGGTCTCGGATCGACCTGTAGGACTCACCTTCTTCACGCAGACGGATCACCAGTCGTTCCTTCTTCTCTGAGGCCTTGGGACGTCCACCAAGGTTCCCTCCTGTCCGTCGGCGGTGTTCCACCGACTCCTTGGTGCGTTCCTGAATCAAGGATCGTTCCACCTCTGCAAGACCCGTCAACAGTCCGATCACCAGGGGTGCGAGTTTCCCGAGTCCTTTGGTGTTGATCAGGCCATCCAGGGTGCGGACATAGATCCCCTTGGTCTGGAGATCAGAGAGACGGTTGATGACCTCCACCTGGCTCCTGCCCAGTCGATCCAGTTTGGAGACCACCAGTTCATCCCCCTCCTGAAGGATCTCCAGACACTTTCGCAACTGGTGGCGTTTCTCCAGGGGTGCACGTGAGGAGATCTTCTCCGCAAAGACTTCGACGCACCCTGCAGACCGCAGTTCCGTGACCTGGATCTCGGTGTCCTGTTGGGTGGTCGAACACCTGGCGTATCCAATTGACCTGTTTGCCAATGAAAACCCACTGTCTTTCCGAACAAATCAACCGTGCCATGTTTCTGGTACGGATTTTTGGGGCTAAAAGGCCGTTTTCCAAAGGGTGTAAGTATCCAGGGGTTTTCATGCGCTTGGGAGTCCTGGGAGGGGCTTGGGTTTGCTGCTCTCGCTTTGTGTGGGCTCGATGGGGGCCCCTCGTTGGACTACGAAGGCGACGACTTGTTTTTACGAAAGTTTTTACGCCCCTCCGAGTCGCTGGAAAACAGTGCTGCTACTGGGGTGGCGGCATGGGTGGCGACTTCGACTACTGATCCAGCACACAGCTGAGAATCCAAAGGAGGGCTTCGGCCCTCCTTTTTTTGTGCGTTGCCGGCGTGGCGGCAGGCCATGGAGGTTGCCTGCAGAGTGCGCCAATGTGTTCAGTCTGAACAGTTGTTGGGGTTGGCGCTCTGAAAGTGTGGCGATCGCTACGGAAGTTTTCCCGTGTTGTTTCGATCGAGGCCGCAGCGGCTGCTGATCGCTGCCCTGACGGTGCCTGCCCTGCAGCTGGCGATCGGCAGTCTGCTTCCAGCCCATGCGGCTGATGCCGCTGCACTGAATCCAGCCGACAACACCTTGGTGCTGATGTCGTCGGCGCTGGTGTTGTTGATGACGCCAGGTTTGGCGTTCTTCTACGGCGGCTTTGTGCAAGGCCGCAATGTGCTCAATACGATGGCGATGAGCTTCGTGATGATGGGCATCGCCACGGTGGTTTGGGCCACCTTTGGCTTCAGCCTGGCCTTTGCCAATGGCGGCGCCTGGCAGGCCGTGCTGGGCAATCCCCTCCGCTATGCCCTGCTGGAAAACCTGCCGCCGAGCTGGGAGCCGCTGGCTATTCCAGGCCTCAGCTTTGCGTTGTTCCAGGGCATGTTCGCGATCATCACGCCGGCCCTGATCTCCGGCGCTCTGGTGGAGCGGATCAGTTTCCGGTTCTGGTGCTTGTTTACCCCGATCTGGCTGCTGCTGGTCTACGCACCTCTGGCTCACATGGTGTGGGGCGGAGGATTGCTCGGCAAAGATCTGGATTTTGCTGGTGGCACGGTGGTGCACATCAGTTCCGGTGTGTCTGCCCTGGTGTTGGCGGCGTTGATCGGCGCCCGCCGGCAATGGCCGGCCTCAGTGCGTCCGCCCCACGACGTGACCCAGATCCTGCTGGGCACCGGTCTGTTGTGGTTTGGCTGGTTTGGCTTCAACGGCGGCAGTCAGCTGACGGTGGCTGGCGCCGAGCTGCCGTTCACCACCACCCATGTGGCGGCGGCGGCCGGCCTGGTGGCGTGGTCGCTGCTGGAAACCTGGCGCGACGGCAAGCCCACGGCTGTGGGAATGGCCACCGGTGCGGTGGGCGGGTTGGTGGGGATCACCCCCGCTGCAGGCTTTGTCACCGTGGGATCTGCCCTGGCCATCGGTGCGCTCACCAGCCTGCTGTGCTTCATCTCCGTGCAGGTCAAGGTGAAACTGCGCTTCGATGATTCCCTTGACACCTACGCTGTGCATGGGGTCGGTGGAACCGCCGGTGCGCTGCTCACGGGTGTGTTTGCTAACGCCGAACTGATCGCAGCTCACCCTGCGGGTGAAGTGCTGGCTCAACAGGGGCGTACCGCGTTGGTGCTGGGTCAGCTGCAGGCGGTTCTGGTGGCCTATGGCCTAGCGGCCCTGGGCACGTTGCTGATCGCAGCTGTGTTGCGGGGCCTGGGGGTTCGTTTCCGGGTGAGCGAAAACGCAGAAAACCTCGGGGTGGATGTGGCTGAACATGGCGAAGAGGCTTATGCCGAGCGCGTCGGATCTCCTCAGCTGTTCTGAACGTCCACGAGGCCGGTATCAGCCGGCCTGAGGTTTGAAGGTGAGCGCGACGCCGTTGTTGCAGTAGCGCTTACCGGTGGGTTTGGGGCCGTCATCAAAGACGTGCCCCTGATGGCCGCCGCAGCGTTTGCAGTGGTATTCCGTGCGCGGCACGATCAGCTTGAAATCGATCTTGGTGCCGATCGCCTTCGGCAGGGGCTGCCAGAAGCTGGGCCAGCCGGTGCCGCTCTCGTATTTGGCTTTGGAGCTGAACAGGGGCAGGTCACAGCCGGCGCAGTGGAAGGTGCCTGTGCGTTTTTCGTTGTTGAGTGGGCTGCTGAAGGGCCGTTCGGTGCCTTCCTTGCGCAGCACCTGGTAGGCGGCAGGGCTCAGGCGCCGCTTCCACTCGGCATCGCTGAGGTTCCACTGAGGATCACCCCCGGCTGAGGCCGCTTCAGCTGCGGTCCCACCCAGCACCGGGCTGAACAGAGCCGTGAGGCTCGCCAGAAAGCTGCGGCGGGGCATCGTCAAGGTGCGGATCGGAAGAGCTGTGGTGTGATCAGGGACTGGATCAGAGCTTGAACCAGCCGGCGCTCAGGGCTGTGGCCAGACCAAGAAACACTGCCAGCAGGGTCCAGGTGATGCGATTCAGCGTGGCCTCGGCGCTGCGGGCACTGCTGAACATCGAGCTGCCACTGGAGGCCAGGCCGCCCATGCCATCGCCCTTGGGGCTGTGCAACAGCACGCTGATCATCAGCAGCAAGCCGCTGGCCAGCCAGATCCAGGTGAAAACGGTTTGAAGCATGGCGGCAGCCTAGAGCGCCGGATCAGACTCCCAGAGTCTGGGGGACCCGGTTGAGCGTGGCCGGGCTGCCGAGCGGCACCACCAGGGACGTGCCGGTCATGCGGGAGGGCTGAGGCAACCCCAGAATTTCGAGCAGCGTGGGGGCGATATCAGCGAGGCCACCGCCGCTGCGCAGCTCCACTGCATTGCCATGGCCAGGCAGTTTCCGCTTTTCGCCTTCCACCAGGATCACTGGCACCGGATTGGTGGTGTGAGCAGTCCAGGGACGGCCATCCGGGCCTTCCATCAATTCCGCGTTGCCGTGATCGGCGGTCACCAGCAGGGTTCCACCCATGCGGTTGGTGGCCTCCAGTAGACGACCCACACTTTGATCAACCGTCTGGATCGCGTCGATCGTGGCGTTCATTTCGCCGGTGTGCCCCACCATGTCGGGATTGGCGTAGTTGATCACCACCAGGGCGTAGATGCCCTTGTTGATCGCGGCAATGCAATGGTCGGTGAGTTGCTCGGCCGACATCGCCGGGGCCTGGTCGTAGGTGGCCACGCGGGGAGAGGGCACCAGATGGCGGTCTTCGCCGGGATAGGGCTGCTCGATGCCACCGTTCATGAAGTAGGTGACGTGCGGATACTTCTCGGTTTCGGCGGTGCGGAACTGGCGCAGGCCCGCTTCCGAGACAACCTGACCGAGCAGGCCGTCGAGGGATTCCGGTGGGAAGGCCACCGCCACCGGCAGGCCGGCTTCGTATTGGGTGAAGGTGACCACGGCGAGGTCATCGATCCGCTCGCGCTGGAAGTCGTTGAACTCGCTCAGCACCAGCGCGCGGATGATCTGGCGCACCCGATCGGGCCGGAAGTTGAAGCAGACAACGCCGTCGCCCGGGGCGATGAAGCCGAGATTGAGCCGAGTGGGTTCGATGAACTCATCGGTGATGCCGTTGGCATAGGAGCTCTCCAGCACCTCGAGGGCGGAAGGAGCCTCTGCAGGGCCGTCGTTGCAGAGCAGCCGATAGGCCTTCTCGGTGCGGTCCCAGCGGTTGTCGCGGTCCATGGCCCAGTAGCGGCCACAGATCGTGCTGATGCTGCCGATGCCGGCCTTGCGGATCTCCGCCTCGATCGTGCTCAGGTAGCCCGGTGCGCTCTGGGTGGGGGTGTCGCGACCATCGGTGATCACGTGAATGCAAACCTGCTTGAGGCCGCGCCCGGCGGCCCAGTTGAGCAGACCTCCGAGGTGGTCGATATGGCTGTGGACGCCACCATCGGAACAAAGGCCGATTAGGTGGAGTGTTTGGCCGCTGGTCACCAGGCGGTCGGCCAGGGCATTGAGCTCAGGGTTGTCGTTGATGCTGCCGTCGCGCACGGCCTGAGAGATCCGCACCAGCTCCTGGCGGATCACACGTCCAGCGCCGATGGTGAGGTGCCCGACCTCGGAGTTGCCCATTTGGTCGTCGGGTAGGCCCACATCGGCGCCACTGGCCTCAATCAAGGTGTGAGGGTAGGCATGCCAGAGGGCATCCATCACCGGGGTGTCTGCAGCCCGGATGGCGTTGTGGGTGTCGTCATGGCGGTAGCCCCAACCATCAAGGATGCAAAGCACCACGGGAGCGACTCCGCGTTGTGACTCGCCTCCGTACCCCTTCGTCGTCGGCTCTCGATCGGTTGACGGTGAAGCTGTCACCCGGGGAATCCTGCCTCTCCGCAACGCCTTCTCAGTCCAACCTACCCTGCGCGCTGAGCGGATCCAGATGCGATTCCGCCGGCGTCAGCTTTTGGTCACACCGGCCGATCCCAGATACCATCGGCGCCCGCCAGCGCGTGTATGTCCGCCGATCGCATGGAGATCCTCTCGGCCGACGAGCTGGGACGGACGCTCAATCGCCTCGCCTCCCAGGTGCTGGAGAGTGTGGCCGACAGCCAGCAGCTGGTGCTGGTGGGCATTCCCACACGTGGGGTGGCTCTGGCGGAGGTACTGGCCCAGCGGCTTGAGGCGCTGTGCGGCCATCCGATTGCCTGCGGCAGTCTCGATCCCACCTTTCATCGTGATGATCTCGCGCGCATCGGTATCCGCCTGGCTGCCCCCACGCAGCTCCCTGCCGACCTGGAGGGGCGCGATCTGGTGTTGGTGGATGACGTGATCTTCACCGGACGCACCGTGCGAGCAGCCCTGGAGGCGCTGCAGGCCTGGGGGCGGCCCAGGCGGGTGCGGCTGCTGGTGATGGTGGATCGCGGCCATCGCGAGCTGCCCATCCAACCTGATTTTTGCGGGCGGGTCGTGCCTACGAGCCGGCAGGAGGTGATTGCCCTTTGCCTGCAAGCGATCGATCAGGAGGAGGGGGTGTTTCTGATCAAGGAAGCCGGCTGAATGGAAGCCGGCTCAGCCGGTGATCAGGCCACAGGCTCGAGCTCATCGGAGCGGAAGTGGGCGCGAAAACGGCCAAACGCCACGATCACCGGCATGGTGGGGCTGATGGTGCGGCCCTTGTAGTCGTTGAGCACCTGGAACACTTCACCCTGCTGGCCCTTGAGATCGAAGGCCTGGCCGCGATGCTCGGGATGGTGGAAGACCACCACGCTCTGGCTCACCTTGACCTGATCTCCTGCCTGCATCGAGGGTGATGGCGATGGGTGCCCCATCTTGTCACGCTTGATCAGCGTCGACAGGCGGTTTCCGGGCCAGCCTCCACCACGCGTCCGCCCAGCTCACGGCAGGCCGTGCTGAAGGCCTGCCAGTCGTCCATGCCCTGAGCCAGTTTCTGGTTGATCAGGTCGTTGAGCCGTTCAGTGGGCACGTTGGAGCTCAGGGAGCCGCCATGTACATCGTGTTCGCGTTGCTCGCCGCTGCGCAGCCCCTCGATGCCCTGTTCCACCTGACGGCGCAACGGAGTGGATTGCTGCTTCCACCAGGGGTGTTCGATGCGGTTGAGCGCGTCGAGGGCTTCCCACCAGCGTTTCTGCGGAATCAGTTGCTCCGCACGCTGCTTGAGGAATTTCTGGCGGTTCCAGTCTTCGCTGAGCTGATCGCCCAGGGCCGTGCCGCTGGCGTTGTGGGTGGCATTGAGAGCACTGAGCAGTTTCAACGCTTCCTCCAGTCGGCCTTCGCGGTAGAGGTTCAGCGCCCGAGTCTCCAGCTGTTGCTGCCAGCTGAGCAGCAGTTGCTGATCCGCGGGGGTGCTGGTGCCTGAATTCACCAGTTGGAGCTGCAGTTTCAGCGCTTCGGCCCAGGCTCCCTTGCGCCAGAGCTCTTCAGCCTTCAGGCGCCGGCAGCGGCCCTGCTCCAACGGTGCCTTGCCCCCCAGCCAGCGCAGTGCAGCCAGTTGTTCCCCGTAGCTCAGGCAGTCGTCGAGGCGGCCCTGGGCAGCGGCTTCCTCGAGGCGCTCTGGCAATTGTTTCTCCCACCAGTAGGCCGAGCCCACACCGGCGGCCACCAGGCCAAGGGTGAGCACCAGCCAGAAACGCGGGAGCCGGTGCCGGCGGATGGCCAAGGGGATGCTCGATCAATTCATCCGTTCTATGGATCGATGCTCCCTGGATCACTGGATCGGGTGCAGCCCTGCAGCCGTCACGTCAGCGCACGCTGCCGAGACGTTGCTGCAGCACGGGCTGATCGCTGCTCAGATCACGCCCTTCCACGGTCAGATCACCGCGGCTGTTGATGGCAAAGCGCAGCTCCAGCCGATCGCTTCCGGGTTCGCCGGCCGGTGTGAGTGGAATCGGAGTGGGTTGTTCAGCCCAGGCTTCCACCGCTGCCGTGCCGGCGCTTTGGCGCCGCAGCACCGGCAGACCGTTCATAAACACCACCTCGCTGCGCTTCTCCGCCTGAGGCTCGCCCAGCACGAGCTCCAGCTCCGTTTGTTGGGGGCGGCTGCAGCCGATCCGCAACGTCAGGGGCTGTTCGCTGGGCCAGGGTTGGCCGGGCAGAAACAGCGGATGCCAGCGGTGCTCGGCGCTGCGTTGATCCCAGCAGCGCAGCGAGACCCCGCGCTGCAGCACATCCTTCACTGTGACGCCAGGAGTCAGCCGCAGCGCTCCCAGGGCCACGGCCTCCACGGGCCGTTCCAGCCGCAGCGGCACCTGGGGCAGCCGCTCCTGCAGCCAGGTTCGGATCAGCGGCAGCCGGCTGCTGCCCCCCACGGGCAGCACAGCATCGATCTGATGCTTCTCCACGCCGCAGCTCCTGGCTGCGGCCAGCACCTGCTCCAGCAGGTCATCGAGCAGTGCCACCAGCTGCCGCTCGCGCAGCAGCTCCTCGAGCTGGCAGCGGCTCAGGCGTAGTTCGAGGGGCCGTTCACCGGGGCCCAGGTTCCACAGGGCCAGCGCCTCCTTGACATCGCTGAGCTGGCACTTCAGCCGCTCGCAGCAGTGCAGCAGGGAGGGGGTTGTGGGATCCACTCCCACGAGGGCGCCGCCTCGCCCCACCTGATCGGCGGCGATCCAGCGATCGAGATCGCGCCCCCCCAGGGCCAGGCCCGCTTTGCCCAGCACCCGGGCGGTGCGCAGGCTCTGGCGGCTGGCACTGAGATCGCGGCCCCCGAAACGCAGCAACTGGGCAATCGGCGCCGCCTTGCCCTCGCCTCCTTCCAGGGCCACCAGCGATAGATCGGTGGTGCCGCCGCCCACATCGATCACCAGCACCCGACTCCCCGGCGGTAGCCCCGCTCCGATCGCGGCTGCCGTGGGTTCATCCACCAGGGCGATCTCCGGCACCTCCAGCTGGCTGGTGGCCTCGAGCAGCCACTGGCGGTAGCCCCGGTAGCTCTCGATCGGGGCTGTGAGCACGAGCCGCTGGGGCTGCAGCTGCTCCGGCAGACGCTGCCAGATCTGCTCCAGCAAGAGCTTGCCGCTCTGCTCCGGGCTGAGCCAGCCGGCCTCCGGTCCCGTGCCGGGTTCGGCGCCGATGCGGCGTTTGAAGTCGCGATGCAGCCCGGCTCCACCCTGCTCGAGCAGGCCGGCTTCGATCACCTGCCGGCCGATCAGCGGCTGGCTTGAGCTGGATTGCTGCAGCCAGATCAGGCTGGGCACCACGCTGGGGTCGCCGGAGCTGATCGGCGTCAGATCGAGCAGCGTGGGGGCGGCATCGCCACTGCCTTGGTAGGCCACCACGGTGGTGGTGCTGCCCAGGTCGATGGCAAGGGTGCCGGCCACGGATGAAAGCTGAAGGGAACACAACGCCCCTGAGCGTGGCGCAGTCTTCGCCTGCATGGTGAGACCGGCGGGTCTCCAGGAGGCGTGAGGGGCGATGGAGCGTGTGATTCAGGCCGTGTTGTCGTTCTATCGAGAGGATCCCGAGCTGTTGCGGCGCCTGGATCCGCTACGGGCCTGCCGGGTGTCCCGCGGCTGGAGTGGCCTGCGGATCGAATGCCGCGACTGTGCTCATCGGGCCGTGGTTTGCCGCGTGGTGGAGCTGTTGCGGCCTCCTTTGGAAGCCCTGGCGCTGGTGCGGGAGATCCGCTTGCTGGCACCTGGCGCCGAGCCCCTGGTGTTTCCGGTGAGTGTGCCTTTGCCTAGCAGCCTCCTGACCTACGATGAATCGATTGGCGATTAGTTCATGTATCTCGGCGTTAATGTCAGCCCCAAGGAGCTCGCTCAGCGCGCCGAGAGCCTGGTTCGGTACTCCAGCAACCGTTATCTGACCACCGTGCGGATTGCCTTCCGCGCCAAGCAGCGCCGCTTTGATGATTTCGATGGCCTGCTTGAGGATTCGATGGTGAAGCCGGTGCAGCGCGCCATCATCGAGCTCAGCGACGAACAAGATCAGCCTGATCTCCTGCCCGGCTGATCAGCGGCTTTGCCGTGATTGAGCGCGAAGGAAAGGGTTGGCGCTTGGCCTGGGATGGCAGCCGCCAACCCTTTTCAGTGTTGATGGCTGGCGAGGGCTGGGCCGCGGAGCTCACTGAGCCTGAGGCCGAGGCCCTGCGCGATGCCGTGGCCGATCTGGTGGCTCAGCATCAGGGCCTGGTGGACCAGCTGATGGAGGAGGAGGCGATCGAGCTGGAACTCGAGCGCGATCCCTGGTGGCTGGCGATTGAAGGCGACCGTCACCACTGGTCGTTGCGGGTGATGCTGACCCCCGCTCCGGGGCAACGCGCGCTCGAAGGCAGCTGGTCTGAGGAGGCGGCCAGGCCCTTTAGTCAGGCCCTGCAGCAGCTGTTCGGCCAGCCGTGAGCTGGTGCAGAGCGCAGTAATCCAGGCCATCCAGGCCAGCGGCGCTGGAGCGCTCCAGCAGGGCTGCCAGCCCAGAGAGGCCCTCGCTGTTGAGTCCAGCTTGTTGTGCCGCCGTGATGAACAGAGCGAGGTCCTTGCGCAGGTGGGCGGTGGGGAAGTTGGGGTTGGCGTAGTCGCCGCTGAGCTCCCGCTGCAGCTTCTTGTCGAAGGTGCTCGCGTAGAGGGCGCTGCTGCGCAGCAGCGCCATGAACGGTTCCACCGCCACACCGCCTTGCTGCACCAGGTGCAGCGACAGGCTGAAGGCGTGGGTGAGGCTGGCGATCAGCTGGTTGAGGGCGAGCTTGGCCGTCATGGCACTGCCCACTGGTCCGAGATGCACCGGTTCCCGACTGAGCTGCTGGAGCAGCGGTAGGGCTTCCTGCATCAGCTCCGTCGGCCCGCCAGTCATCAGCTGCAGCGTGCCCTCGAGGGCTTCGGGCCGGCTACCGAGAACCGGCACCTCGAGATACACGCCGCCTAGGGCGATCACCGCATCTCCGAGCTGCTGGCTTTCCGCGGGGCCGATGGTGCCGATCTGAAGGACCCGGCGACCCTGGAGCTTCTCCCCAATCTGATCGATCAGCACCGCGTGGGTGCTGGGTCCGTCGCTGAGCACTGTGAGCACCCAATCGGCTGCAGCCGCCGCAGCGGCCGGGCTGGTGGCCTGCCGGGCGCCGAGCTCCACTAGGGGCTGACAGCGTTCGGGATGGCGGTTCCACACGCTGAGGCTGTGGCCGCAGGTCAGCAGCCGAGTGGCGATGGCGCTGCCGAGCAGGCCCGTTCCAAGCAGAGCAATGGTCATGCACCTCAGCTTGCCTGAGCTGCGTTGGAGCGAGCGGCCTCGAGATCAGTCACGAGATCAGGCTGCTGATCAGCACTGCTGATCGCTGTTGTTCTCCCAATGGTGTGCCTCTCTTCCCCAGGCTTTTGCCCGGTTTTTCCACAGCTCCACGCGGCTGGCACCCCGGCCGTGCTCGCCCCTGGGGAGAACGGGGTTGTTCAGCGCTTTCCCGTTGACAGCTGTTGCCTCGCTGATCAGCTTCCCGGTGCGGGCTGAGGTTGGCGGTATCGGATGCCTTGCGGGAACAGGGTTCTTGTTCTGAGAACGGTTGGGACTGGGGCTGTCTGCGACGACTTGACCGGGGCTCAACGCTGGGGGGAGCTTGTGGGAGTCAACGGGAGATCTGGATGGACAGTGCCGGTACGGTGAGCATGCGCGCTGAGGTGCCCGAAGCCCTGCTGCAGTCGATGCAGGGGTTCATCGAGGCGCATCCCAACTGGGATCAATACCGCCTGTTCCAAGCGGCCCTGGCCGGCTTCCTGGTGCAGAACGGTGTGCAGACCCGTGAGATCACCCGCTGTTATCTGGCCAACCTGTTTCCCCAGCAGCGCCGCTTTACCGATCCGATCGGCTGAGGGCGGCGGTCAGGCTGGAGGGGTGTTCTGGAGTTCCGGGCGCAGCTGCACATACGCGCCTGTCACGGTGGTGGTCAGTAGGGGCAGCACCACCACCAGAGTCAGGGCCGTGGTCGGTGGGCCGAAACCCGGGGTCAGGCCTTCCGCCACCAGCCCGAGCGGAACAGGGA
>Ga0078894_10002626_pt1 | contig 13593 bp, 9 predicted proteins | sample LauGreSu1BDMLBSD_2_FD_67506 | JGI IMG/M metagenome (GOLD analysis project Ga0078894, IMG submission 67506) | Freshwater lake microbial communities from Lake Michigan, USA - Su13.BD.MLB.SD (version 4) (version 4) | ecosystem: Environmental > Aquatic > Freshwater > Lake | place: Lake Michigan, USA...
GTGACCATAATTTTGACTTCTCAAGTCTGCCACAACTTGGCAGAGCTGCTGTGGTAAAATCAACTAGACACATAAGAATTAAAACCCACGGCGGAGGAGGCTCTATGCGGCCTGGCTCAAGCGAGAAGCCTCAAGTTAGCGAAGGCATTACGTCAACACTGCCTTCAGATAGCTCAGCCGTCGACGGTGTGCCGTTGGATACTGCTCGCCTAGCTAGGCTTTATCGTAGCGCCTCTAACGGCGAGCTTAGTGAATCGACCAAAAAGCTACTCCAGGAGCTTCTTTGTCAGGAACTGGGTTTGGCGACCAGGACGCCAAGTGACGCTGACAAGGCGCCAATAGACAATGCGAAAAGGCAGGATCCCCCCGCAGCTCCGGCCATCGACGCCTCGGCAGTCAGTTTGGGCGCAGCTCAGTTAGAGATGAAGCTGCGGCAACTCATCGATAAAGGTGCTTCTTGGGACGTCATGGAGCCCCTGGCAATCAAGCTATACTGCGCCCAACCAGGGGATGGTGCTGCAGCTCGAGTCATCGAGCTTGCTTTTGTTCATGGGACCGCCGAGCGAATTGAGCCACTTCTGGTATGGGCGAAGAAGCAGGCGCCCGGTTTCTATCGCCACTTGCACCCAACCTTGCGTGTCCATCTGGTGGTGAGGCTCTGGCATTCTGGTGGCAGTGACGCTTTGGTAACAATTATATTTCGCGAGCGTGATGAGTCTTATTTACAGCCAGCCGAGCGTCTATTTCTATTCCGCAGTATGGCAACGGCGGCTGATGCGACGGTTCCCTATTTGTATTTCCAAAGGTTTCGAGGCGACCTTGTAGCGGCTGCGAAGTCACTTGGGGAGCATGTAGGTCTGAGTCTGGATGCACTGCTTTTACGGGCGGGGCAATTATCTCTCGACCTTGGTTATGTGACTGAAGCAGGACAGATTCTTGAGGGTATAAGTGCTAAAAGCCCAGAGAGGGACGAAGCACTGCGCCATATGTTAACTGCGACAGTTGAGAAGAATAAAGCTGGTCGTAGTCATTTAGTTGAGCTCGTGCTGGCTGAGGCATCTGGCGAAGGGCGGCTTACCCTGCTCGACAAGTTTCTACGGGAATCAAGGGGCCTTGGGGGATTCAAGGACCGTAGTCGTCCAGCCTTGAATGAGTTGTTGGCTGACCCGCTAAGCTGGTTGCCAAACGATTTGGGTGTATACAGCAAATTATCAGAAATATTGATAAATAATCGTGATCTAGGGGGGCTACTACCAAACTTGGTGGCTCTCTTTAAGAGGCAGGCTCTGAAATTTTTGTCGCCTCAGGCGGATTTGGCTATTTGGCACGGTGTGCTCACCATGACTCCGATCTCGCCACTTGATAAGTTTTGGCATGGTGTAGCGCTCCTGCATTTTTATGTATCTACCGGAGCGAGTGCCGAAGCAGAATTATGGCGGTCTCTATCATTAATTGGCTTTGCTAAACAAAATGCCGCCGAACATTTACCGATGACTTGGAAGGAGCTTCACCGAGCGGCATTTAACGCCGTGCTCAAGTCCACTCATGTGCTTGACTCAGAGCGTAATCGCATGCTCCGGCAGCTCCGAGTAGCGGTCCCTCAGGAGCAACTAAACGTCGCAGATCTTGTTGACTATGCTCAGGAAGGCGAGACCTCACCTAGAGAAGTGCTGCGATCTTTGCAAAGTTCTGCCGAGGGAGTGCGAAACCTTGGTTTAGCCCGGACTCTCCTGCTCAAGCGTGCTGCTCAATCCCATCTCACTAATGATGATATCAACAGGATTTGGCAATTTGCCTTAACTGGTAACGAGCACGACCTGGCTTGGCGTGCCGCGACAGTTTTGCATGCGCGTCAGGCTCTGAATTCATCGGTTAGGCATGCATGGGAATTCTCCGGTGAGAAGCGATCGGAATACGGTCTTTTTGCGCCATCCCGTACGCAGATTCAAGCTTGTATGACGGGTTTTTCTACGCCAGTAGTAAGGCTTGTCAACGCTTGTCTGACGGTAGGTTCTGCTCTGCCTGAGCTGCTATCTATGCTCGATCAGGGAGCTAGCGTCACGAAAGCCGCTGCCGCACCACATGATAGTCTTGAGGCACGAATTGATAGTGGCATTGCCAAACTAGAGTGGTTACCGGTTCCAAAGCGTCGCTACCGATTTAGTTTCGAGAGTGCGCTAGGGGGGACGCCGCTGCCTTCATTTATGCAGGTTTTGCCATCAAACACCTGGAGTTTAGTGGTTGCGCGCGTTGCAGAACGTCTTGGTATTAATGCCTGGGGGTGGCGCCTTAGTCGCCTCCATTCCCAGATCGCAGATTTGATTCCTCGGCTAGCGAGTCGCCAGGATTTGCGGCGTCAATCAGCCAAAGTGGCATCCTGGTTAAAAGAACTAACACCGGAGCAGCGCACAGCTTGGCAAGACTTGGCCTCACTAGGTCGAGCTCTAGACGATCAGACGGCGGTAGCCAGTTTAGCGGCCTTTGTATGTCGCGTTGCTACGGTTATTTGTCCCAACCATCATATGGCGCTGACCTCTCTACAGGCGATGCGGGCGCCAGTGGCCATTATGTGGGACTTAGAAACCTGGTTGCTAGGTGATGGTTACTCGCAGTTGCGGGTAGAGATGGGAACGGCTACGCGAGTACCTGTGCCCAATAGTCTGATTAAGCTGACAACAATCACCTAAATTAGCATCCTAGCGCCAATGCTGAACCACAGCTCCGAGCCGAAGACTCTGGTCGACATAAACGGTCCAATGTAGAGCGCTATACCGCCCCAAAGGGTGATAGGCTGGTTTCGTAGTACATACTGTACTCCCATTGGTACGCGAATACCTAAGCCATCATCGATCTGAAGTCCGGCACCAATATAGGGCAACACCTTGTCGCGGACCTTGTTGTAAGAGTCGAAGTTATTGATGGACATGGGGCGTAGGCCAAATCCAAGGTAGCGCACATAATCCACTGCGATTCCAAAGTCGGAGTTCCCAAGTCCAATGGCTGTGGCTATGTCGATGCTGCCACCGAGAACGCCGAAATACTGAGCACTAACACCTGTGACGTTATAGTTTCCGATCTGAATCCCTAGTGACCATTTTGGTCTCGCAGTAGCTAGTCCACTGGATTTATTGGGATTAGCGTGACCCTTCGCGCTTTGACACAAAAGTAGAGTAAAGATGGCTACGTAGAATAATTGATGCCACGGTGCGCGCAGCCTTATTGGTTGCGTTCGTACTGGCGTGCACGGGCTTGCCATGGCTTATACTCCCATCTCTCAGACATAGGCACAGCGGTCACAACCAGGCCTAGTATAACGATTGGTAACCCGGGCATCCATGATGATGGGTTCGGATGGCTTATTTCCTGATTGATCAGGGCGCAAAAAGCGAAAAATCCCACCACGACCGTGATCGAGATTAGACGTCGGCGTGCTTTGTCTATGATCAGGCGCGTGTAGAATGTGGACTGCCCGTCTGGTGCGGATTTGCTGTCTTTGCTTGCCATGCCACTATCCCTAAATTGATTTAAGGTGAATTGCGCTTATGTCCTGATCTCTCTACCGGCTTGTCGGTTATTAGCCACCTAGTCTTAACGCGGCAAAATTTTCCTTGCTGGCATCTCATCCTCGGCCTGATTAAGATATGGTCATGACATCTCGGGAGGGAGCATTGTGGGATCATTCAGATTGAGCCAAGCTGGGCTATTTTCCACCGTTATGAGAGCGCTGGGTCTCATGCTACTGGCGGTCTCTGCCCCATACGCCAGCGCTGCTGGACTTACGTACGGCACCCTTCACTTTGACAAGAGTAGTCACGACTTCGGCGAGGTATTTCGTGGCACACAGCTGACGCAGACTTTTCGTTTCGTCAATAAAGGCCCCGGTCCCTTGACTATCCAGGGTGTGCATTCGGCGTGTAATTGCACTGCAGTAGAGGTAGATCGAGGCCGTCGTTACGAGCCAGGGCAAAGTGGTACCATCGAGGTGACTTTAGACACTAGCGACTTTATCGGGAACCTGGTCAAGACGGTCACGGTCATCAGCAACGAGCGGCTTTTACCAGATCGTACTCTAACCATTAGAGCGCGTGTTAAATCTGAGATTTTTGCTGATCCGCCTTTACTTGACTTTGCTAGCGTCAAACCTAAAACAAATGATGCACGCACCGTTCGCATTAGGTCCGCTCCCGGTCAGCAGCTTGACATAAAGGGGCTCGATTTTAATGAAAAAGTGCTATCAGCGCAGGTTGCGCGCGACAAGGATGATTGGATTCTGACTGCTCAACTTCTGCCAGGAGTTTCTCCAGGTTTTCTAAAAGAGTCGATTGTCGTTCGTAATAACTCGCAACACCTACCCAAGCTGACCATTCCGGTTCGGGGGCAGGTGATGAGCAACTTCGAGGTAGCTCCAAGCTATATCGAGTTCGGCTCACTGGGGGCTGCCGAGGAGGCTCAGCGCGTGGTCACTCTTCGTGGATCAGATACTTATAAAGTCGTCAGCATGCGTGGCGATATGCAAATTAATGGTCAAAAAGTCGATCAGGTGGCCAGCTTACTTAAGCTAGAATCTGTTCCGCCGCAAAATGATGTGCAACAGATCAACGTCGAACTCAAGAACACGTCAAGTAGGGCGGGCAGTGTTCGTGGTAAAATCTTTATTGAGACAACTGATCCCGTGCAGCCTGAACTCTCTGTCGATTTTTATGCATTATTTAGGTAATGTGAAGTAGTCAGATTGAAGAGGGGCCAACAGTGCTACTACCTGTCTATATAGTCTCGTCGATACTGTTCTTAGTTGGGCTAGTCGGCTATTGGGTCGTGACGCGCTCCTTCCGCGACACGAAGTCTATTTACGAGACAGCGGAACCCGAAATCGCTAATCACTAACATAATTGTCGGCTACCAGGAGCCTAGTATGATCAGATGGTCATTCGCTCGTGTTCTGGTTGTACTTCTTTGCGGCTTATCTGCTGCCGCTGACCTTTATGGCAAGGCGTCTTCTAGTTGCCCTGACTATGAGACCTGCACTTATGAGTTACCGGGGGCCGAATGTGCCGACGGTACACCGATGTTTCTAAACATCACGCGTCGGCCTAATGCGACTAAGCTTTATATCTATCTTCAAGGCGGAGGCGCTTGCTGGGATTCAGTTTCGTGCGATTGTCATGGTGATCGCTGCTATGGTGGCACCGCCCGCAATCTAACACGGCCTGACCCGAAAAATACGCACTCGGGATGGACCGATTTAAGTGTCCCGGCCAATCCTATCACTGCCGACTATAATGTGGTGGAGGTGCCTTATTGTACAGGCGATTTGTTTATGGGCCATCGCTTGCGCAAGCTTGGTAATCCTAAGCATCCAGTTACTCTGAAACAGTTTGGATACCGCAATATTACTACTGCTTTTGCCGCCACCAAGAAGCTATTCCCATCACCAGATAGCATCATCGTCATGGGATCTAGTGCTGGTGGCCTAGGAGCTATGTTTAATCTTCATCAGTTGAGGCGTTTTTATGAGCGTGCCCCAGCTTATGTAATTTCAGATGCGGGGGCGCCCTTTAAAGTACCTTATGTGTCGGCAGAGGGTGTTGATCGTCTAATAAGCTCTTGGGGAGTGGTTGACATTCTCCCCCCCGACTATTCGGTAATCTCGCCAGGCCCGGTCGATTTTGCTGGTTTACTTCGCTACAACGCAGCGCGGTTTCCGCATGACCGCTTCGCTTTTATCTCCTCGTATAACGACTGGGTCATGACCGTATTTTCTATTCTGCTCGGCGCTGAATACGGATTTTCCACAATCGGCCGGATGATCCGTGATGTCGCAGCGAACGATTTAGGCGAGATGCATAAGGTGTTCTACGTCGGAGGCGACCGCCACACTTTCCATAATGTGCCCCCAAGCGATGTGCTAAGCGGCCAGATCAACCTTTCTGACTGGGTCAGCAAGATGATCACAGGCAAGCCTGATTGGATGAATCAGCTCTGATCTTACGCGGCTAAATCAAATTACCAAGTAGTGCGGTTTTATTGGCGTCGGTAATCTGGACGTTAGCAATTTCACCAGTGAGACAGCGCTCAGCGGCAACACGCACCAGACGAAAATGGTCTGTCCTACCGTAGTAAAACCCAGGTAGCTTTTGGCTCTCGTAGAGGAAAAGTACCTGCCGCGAGGCACCTATTTCGGCGGTATTCAATTCGGTGGAAATGCGATTTTGCAAGGAGTTGAGGCGTGCGAGCCGCTCCTCTTTGACGTCCTCTGGTACCTGATCAAGGTATCGCGCCGCAGGGGTATTGTTTCGCGGCGAGTACTTGAACGTGAAGGAAAAGCTGAAGCGCACTTTTTCCACTAGATCTAGAGTGGCCGCAAAGTCTTCCTCGGTCTCGCCAGGGAACCCAACAATTAAGTCAGTTGATATGGCAATATCTGGCCGAGCAGCTTTGAGCCAGCTCACGCGTTCAAGATATTCAGCGGCAGTGACTTTACGCTGCATTCTTTGCAGTATTCGGTCACTTCCGCTTTGCACGGGCAGATGGATGTAACCTCCTAGTTTCGGCTCTTGAGCAAAGAGCTCAGCCAAAGCCGGGGTAAAATCATGTGGATTTGACGTAGTGAAACGTAACCTAGCCAGGTCGGGTAACGACGCCACCTCCCTGAGAAGGTCAACAAAGCGAGTTGTCTCGCCATGGTCGCTGCCGTAGCTGTTGACGTTTTGTCCGAGGAGAGTGATCTCGCGAGCCCCACTTACCAGGAGAGCCTTTGACTCAGAAACAATATCGCTGATGGTTCGAGAAATCTCACGGCCGCGCGTAAAGGGTACAACGCAAAACGTACAGTAGTTGTTACATCCCTGTTGAATGTTAACGTATCGCGATACCTCTTTCTTACCACTGAGCGTTGGAGGAGCCTGTACCTCTACTGGCACGTCTACTCTGGACGCGCCGGTTTCCAACTGATCGTCATCATGGTGGTGACGCCGAGCAAAGCCCGTTGCAATGGAGCTCTGCCCACTGACTTGATGCTCCTCAAGTAAGCGCGGTAGCTCTTCGATCTTCCCTGGGCCCAGTAGGATGTCTATTTGCGGCGCAGATTTTAAGAGGCGGCGTCCCTCGGCTTGAGCAACACAGCCCGCCACCGCGATTTTCATCCCCGGTCTATCCCGTTTCAGCTCCCTGAGTATGCCTAAGCGACTCAGGACCTTGTGCTTAGCCTTTTCGCGAATGTGGCACGTATTCAAAAGCACGAGATCGGCGTCGTCAGGAGAGTGCGTGAGTGCGTAATTTTTTTCAGCCAAAATAGCCAGCATCCGCTCGCTGTCGGCGGCGTTCATCTGGCATCCCCAGGTTTCGATGTGGACCTTTTTCGGGGGCATCACTGAGGCTGATTGTGGTGTCACTTCACTCACGGTCATAAAGTCCTACTTCTTACGGTTCTTTTTACGAGCTTTTTTGGCGTCTTTGCGCAACTTGCGTTGCTTGTCTCGGTCAACGCTTCGACGAGCCGCGCCACCGCCGTCACCAAACATACCGCCGAGGCCTGGCATGCCAGCTAGTCCACCCATGCCGGGCATACCGCCCATGCCGCCCATACCGCCCATACCGCCCATACCGCCCATACCAGGCATGCCGCCGCCAGCGCCGCCCATCTGCTGAGCCATTTTGCGCATGTTGTTAAGTTGGGCTAGGCCGCCCATGCCCGGAATCTTGCCAAGTAAGCCCATGTTCTTGCCGAACATGCCCATCATCTGGCGCATGCCGTTGAACATTTTGAGCAGCTCAGACACCTCTTTGGGTGCCCGTCCCGATCCTTTTGCCACGCGTCGAATGCGGCTATCGTTAAATACTTTTGGATTTACGCGTTCTTCGTTTGTCATTGAGTCGATGATGGCGCGAATCCGGAGAAGTTGACGGTCGTCAACATTGATGTCTTTAGGTAATCCGGGCAACGGCATTTTGGCGATGATGTCCTTCAGAGGACCCATCTTCTGTATCATGGAGATCTGTTCGTAGAAGTCTCTGAGCGTGAATTGCCCCTGAAGCATCCTTAGTGCATCGGCCTCACGGTCTTCCGTCGCGACGCGCTCAAAGTCCTTAACCAAACCAACAATATCGCCCATGCCGAGAATACGGCTTGCCAAACCATCCGGTCGGAACTCCTCGAGACGGTCGAGGCTTTCGCCCATTCCGAGGAACTTGATGGGCTTACCAGTCACCTCTTTAATGCTCAATGCAGCGCCGCCGCGTGCGTCACCGTCAAGCTTGGTCATGACGACGCCGGTCAAATCGAGACGATCATTGAAGCTTTTTGCCGTAGTGACGGCATCCTGCCCCATCATGGCGTCGCACACTAAAAGGATATTGTCTGGTTTCGTGCTCGATTTGATGTCGTCGAGCTCTTTCATTAGAGCTTCGTCAATGGCAAGTCGACCAGCGGTATCCATAAGGATGGTGTCGCAACCAAGGTCGTAAGCCTTCTGCAAAGACTGTTTGCAGATATCAACCGGCGAGGCACCACTCACGTGGAATACCGGCACACCTAAAGTGTTGCCGAGCACTTGCAACTGATCGACGGCAGCTGGACGATAGATGTCAGCAGCCACTAGAAGTGGCTTGCGCTTGTGCTGATCAACCAGGTACTTGGTCAGTTTGCCCGTAGTTGTAGTCTTACCGCTACCTTGTAAACCAACCATCATGAATGTGGTCGGGCGGTTACCGACAAAGTTTAGAGTGGAATCAGCGGGGCCCATCAGCTTGATGAGCTCGTCCTGGCAGATCTTTACGAAATGATCGCCAGCGCTAACACGCATCGCACCACTGCCAGCCTTTAGCTGAACCTGGGTGCCTACGGCCTGCTCCTTAACGTCGGCCAAAAACTTCTTCGCCACGCCATACTCGACATCTGCTTCAAGCAGACTCTGGCGTATTGCAGTTAATGCTTCGTCAATATTCTCATCGGACAGGGTCGTTTTGCCGCGAAACTTATCCCGCGCCTGGCGGAACCCTTCGCTCAGGACGTCCAACATTTTACGTCTCTCCAGGATCTCAAAAGGGAAAAAAGGGCAGTATGCCTATAGCCTTTCTGAGTGTTAATAGTCAAAAAATGATCCACTTAAATCTTTGTCCAGGAAAACTAACCAGTCATATCAATGGCTTATCCTGGGGGTGCGTCTCCCTCCTTCTACCGCCCCCCAAACTACCGGTATCATTGATAAATCACATGCAACACTTCCAGCCCCACCCCCGAGGGCAATGAGCAGAGGGGATTAATCATGGCCGATGGGCAGTACTGCGAATTTTGGGGTTACGGTCGTAGCCGACTAAGTTTACTGGTGGCGCTTACTCTATCGCTAAGCACAGGCCTTAATGCCTGTAAGACGACAGCTAGCAACACTAAATCAACTGAAGTGCCAGCAGTGCTCACCGATACGTCGTCGTCGCTTCGAATCATGTCGGGTGATCCGCATACTATTTTGGTTATCTTTGGTGGCGCCTATCTGAAACCGACGGCATACACCGATCTGGCACAAAAGATTGTAGCGTCCTCGGGTGGCAGCGTCGGCGTATTTATTCCCCACTTTCTCGGTGATTTTTCCAACCCTCTGCAGAGTGACGGAGCGGTCAATGAAGCCGTCAAGTACCTTAAAGAGCGCAACGTTGAACAACCGACTAACCATGTTTTTCTAGCGGGTCACAGTGCTGGAGGCATTTTTGCTGCCGATGCTCCCTTGCGGTTCAAGCTTCCAGGATTGATTCTGCTTGCAAGCTACCTCCCGCGGACAGCAATCATTGGTAAAAATCTCAGCGACTACCAGCGTCCAGTCTTAACCTTAGGTGGGGAATTAGATGGCCTAACCGGCATCAACTATATGGCTCGTGAGCATGGAGTGATGCAGAAACTTGCCGAAAGTGATTCTGCCGCTACAGTCGATAAACCTGTTGTTGTATTGCGTGGCGTTAAGCACTCACAGTTTGCCGACGGCATGCCTGCTGATGGTGATGTCTTAGATGGAGCGGTAGATCTTGACGACGCGCATACTCTCATCGCCAAGTCAGTTGTAGATTTTATCGCTGCCCAGTCAGCTGATGGTGCCGTCGCTAGTGTAACCAAAGCCGATGGTGCAGCGGCCATCAAGCAGGCTGTGTCTAGTACGAAGCAGCTACTCCAACCCTATTTTTCAAGTGAAGTGGCCCTAACAAATCTATGTCAAGTGACGCAAAAGGAGGCCTTTTCGCTCGATGACGATGGCTGGTCCAAAGTAGACTTTGATGTCAAAACCTATGCATCACTGATTAGTCAACCAGCATTTATTTTTGACAAGTCCTCAGTTACCAAAATTGACGGACGGATCAAATTACACATTCCCATGTATTTGGACCAAGAACGAAATATCACGGATATTTCACGCGACCGCTATCTTTCACCAAGGTCCGTGGCGTGCAAGATGCGCAGTCAGGAAGCTTTTGTCGCCGAGTCTGGGTTGAAGAGTTCAGCGCCACCGGCTAACTGTGCACAAATGAATCAAAAAATAATCGCGTCAGCAATCAGCCTTATTACTGATGAAAGACAGATCGAGCGTTTCCGAGAGCGTTTTGGGAACCCTGCAAAGTGGGATCTGGATCAGGAGACAAAGGATACCGAGAATCTGGTTAAGTACGGTCCGCTTCAGATTAAGAGTAGTCGGAAATCTACAGGCCAACAGTTCGTCGCGAGTGGCTTTCGTTTCGAGCGAGATGGCGATAAGAAAGATAAATGGACACTAGAAACCGCCGAACTACAGACTGGTAGGACCGCTATCATTCCGCAGTTTGCCGGTGCTAATTATTGTAAACTGATTCCACCCGAGCGAGTCATAGAATGGGCGACGCTATTCGGACTGAAATAGACATTAAAGACCGTACACATAACGAGAAATCTCGCGCCATTAATTGGTCGGGTGGGGCGGTATTGTCGTCATTCATCCTGGTGATGTTGGTGGCTGCGATCTACGGCAAAACGACCGGTTATGATTTTGTACCCTATGATGACGCGTTGAATGTTACCGAAAATCCCTATTTTGCGATTAGCGGATCAGAGAGCGTAAAGCAATTTTGGCAGGCCCCCCTACACAAGTTGTATATTCCCCTTACCTATAGCCTTTGGGCAGCCGTCGCTAGCGTCAGCAAGGTAGGCATCAGTGGTGACGGCTACTTTGTTTTCAGTGCAGCAAAATTTCATTTACTTAATGTTCTCCTTCACTGCATCAATACCCTTTGGGTGAGTGCAATTATTCGGTTGATCATTCGTCGTGAATTATTAGTCCTTCTGGGCGCGGCGTTGTTTGCGCTGCATCCCCTGCAAGTCGAGCCCGTGGCCTGGGTGACTGGGCTTAAAGACCTTCTATGCGCAAGTTTTGCCTTGCCGGCGATCTACTTGGTGGCAAAGACTGGGGCTGATGGGCGGCACTTTTGGCGACGATGGCTTTTTGCTTCAGCATTATTCGTGGCTGCGCTTCTAGCTAAACCAGCAGCATTGGCCATCCCATTAGTGCTGATGGTCATAGCGCTCTATCAGCATTGGCCTCTCCGTCGCGCGTTGGTGCTCGTTGGATCGTGGGTTACGCTAAGTCTGCCGCTAGTCATTATGACTTGGCAGGCGCAGGGGCAGCAGGCGGCTGTAGTAGTCCCACCGCTAAAGCGTCTATTAGTGGCGGCAGACGCACTGACGTTTTATGCAGCGAAGACTCTCCTGCCGATTAGACTTTTGATCGACTACGGGGCCACCCCAGCATGGGTGTTGCAACAGCCTCAGGTCTGGTTCGCACTTATATTCATTGGCTTAGTGCTTTTAGGCCTATGGCTAGCCAGGAAATCGGGTGGGTGGCTGGGTGTCGGCATCACCGTTGCAGCGCTTAGTCCAGTGTTGGGTTTGGTGCCATTTGAGTTCCAGAGTCACTCTACGGTGGCGGACCGTTATATGTATCTGCCAATGCTCGGAGTGTCTATCACGCTCGTCTGGATACTCGCTCGAACTAGGAAAGTAATTACCCTGATCACAGTGCCTATGATCTTTGTGTTAGCAGTATTGGCGAGCTTACAGGTAGGTACTTGGTCAAGTGGCGACGCGCTTTTTTCGCACACGCTGGCAAGAAATCCAGGTAGCCTTGTGGCTTGGCAGTCGCTCGGTGCAGGTTATATGGCACGTGAGAAGTGGTCAGATGCAGCTAAAGTTTTTACGGCGGCATTGTCCCTCAGACCGCGGTTTCGTGATGGTCTCTATAACTTAGGCTTGGCCTACGAACGTCAGGGACTCTACGGGCCGGCTCTGGAGCAATTTAGTAAGATCATCCTTAGTGGTGCACCAACGGCAACGGCACTCGAGGGAGCAGCCCGCTGCGCCAATCGTTTGGGCGACTTCGAAGCGTCTCGAACCTATCTAACTCAAAGCGAGAATCTGGCGCCAGGGCGCGCCGAGACTGCTCGGCTACTGGCTGATACCTTGGTTGGTCTTAAGGATGTCTATGGTGCCAAAAAGATGTACCTCGAGGCGCTAAGGCGACAGCCAAACGCTTCGGAGAGTCACACGGTCTACGGTGACTTCCTATCCGATCACGGGGATCCTCAGGCAGCTAGACTTGCCTACCTCGAGGCTATAGCTATCGATCCGAGGGCGGTAGCACCGCGGATAAACCTTGGCTCACTCCTAGCAACGCTAGGGCGCTATGACGAAGCCGAGCAGCAGTTGAAGGAGGCAATTCGCCTCGATCCAAGGGTCGCCGCTGGATACGTCAATCTCGCTTTGGTTTTAGAGCGACGTGGAAACCTAACTGCAGCGGCAGAAGCCTACAGATTGGCTCTAAGTTTAGAGGCCGATCGCTTGGATGCTAGGCAGGGGTTGGCTCGTGTGCTTGGGAGCCAGCATGAATAAGCTTCGCGCACTAAAGTGGGACCAGGCGCCCTTACTGTTGATTCTTGTCGGTGTCCTGTGCGCATTTTGGCAAGTCGGCACGATGTCTTACGTGCTCTGGGATGATGATTTACTGATCACGGATAATGTCATCCTAAGGATGCCTCTCGGTGAGGCGCTGAAGGCAGCTTTCTTCGGGTATTATAATGGCGACTATATGCCCCTGACTCTGATGTCGTATTGGGCAGAGATTACACTGGGTGGCTATCAGGCGCATATTCATCATCTTTTTAACCTAGCACTGCACTGCATGAACGTAGTGCTGTGCTGGTTTTTGCTCAAAAGATTGGTGAAAGAGCCATGGACAATTTGGATAGCTGTCGGCCTTTTTGCTCTGCATCCACTGCAGGTCGAGACGGTTGCGTGGATTAGCGAGCGCAAAGGACTATTGGCAACAACCTTCTATTTGGCATCACTGCTTGCCTATGATGAGTCCACTCGTGATCGTGGGTATCGCGTTGTATGGTCTGGACTTTATCTTGCTCTGTATGTTTTTGCCGTAATGTCAAAGGCTAATGGAGTCTTCTTGCCCCTATGGGTTGCATTTGCCGAATGTGTGCGTGAGCGCAAAATCATCTCTAAATACTGGCCGCTTCATCTAACATCATTTTTACTTGTTTTAGCCGCCGTTATTTTACGAGTAAGCGCCTATGCCA
>Ga0078894_10002627_pt1 | contig 13591 bp, 13 predicted proteins | sample LauGreSu1BDMLBSD_2_FD_67506 | JGI IMG/M metagenome (GOLD analysis project Ga0078894, IMG submission 67506) | Freshwater lake microbial communities from Lake Michigan, USA - Su13.BD.MLB.SD (version 4) (version 4) | ecosystem: Environmental > Aquatic > Freshwater > Lake | place: Lake Michigan...
GTGTTGGAGTAGGTGTTGGAGTTGGAGTAGGTGTTGGAGTTGGAGTAGGTGTGGCAACTCGCAAAGTTTCGAAGGTTTGGATTGGACCCAAAATCTCTGTACCAGTTGATGGTCCCGTATAAGGAAGCATCCGAGTTCGGAAGTAATAACGAGTACCCGATGTCAGGCCTGTAACCGCTAAATTGACTGTGATATTCGAAGAGCCACTGATTGCCTTCGGAAAGGCAGCAGCCATTGTTGTACCTGTGGCCAGAGCTGGGTCAGTTCCGTAGATAAAGAATGGATAGGTGTTGCTTCCCATTGGGTTGATCATTGAGTTAAGAGTGATTCCGTTTGCTAAATTCTTATTTGCGTAAGAGCTTTGGATTGCTGGGTTCTCAGGGTTCATGATTGCGTAGTAGATGACACTCTTTGTCATTCCAGAAGCATTCCGGGCTACAAATTGGAAGTAATAACCCCTTCCAGGAAGTAATCCTTTTGGCTTCGCAATCAATTTCACATCAGCCTCGCCCGTTACTGGACTCTCTGCGATTGCAACCTTTGTCGTGCCAATCGTGAGCGACTTTTCGCCACCATAGATAAACTCTACGTTCGTTGTTTGTCCTTTTGGATTAACAACGCCCTCAAAAGCAGCCGTTGCAACTGCTCTGCTTACTGGGTTCGCTGATGTCACAACTGTGGGTGGCAATCCTGGCGCTACCGGAGTATCAAATGTCATCACTGATGAGTGTGTTGTACCTGTGGAATTAATTGCAACTAGCTTGTAGTAGTACTTCTTGCCACCATCAAGGAAAGAAACACTTAAAGTAACATTTTGGACAGTATTGCCAGTGCCCAAGATAAATGGATTTGCGGCAATGTTGTTGGTGTTTACCTTGAACTCTGGATCTGTTCCATACATGAAACTTACTTTTGTTGAATCATTACCGGCCTGAGCGCTGCCATTAAGAGTTGCGCTGTATGCGGTGATATCTGTTGCCTGCGAAGCGCTGGCTGTTGGTGCAACCTTTGGAGGGGCAAGAGTTGTAAATGAACCAGTTTCACTTACCGTGCGACCTGACTCATTGACTCCAATAATTCGGAATGAGTATGTTGCAGATGCACTTAATCCAGTTAGGTTCACCGTTGCAGTTGTTGGGGTTGGTCCTTCAATAACGCCAGGAACAACTGGTGCTGTTAACTTCGTGGCAAAGGTGGGATCGACTCCGTATTCAAAACTCAACGTAGTCGCTGCAAACCCTGGGTTCACATCGATCAATACATCAGCGGACTGATGCGTAATGTTTGTAACACTTCTTTGAGCAACAACAGGAGGAACAATTGGAGCTCCACCGTCAGTTGGAGATACATACAAAAACTTGTTGACTGTCGAAGCCTTCAAACCACTTAGCGCATTCTTAGTTGATTCAGCATCTAAGTAGCTAGCAACCTGAGCAACGGAGGCACCTGGGTTTAGGCCCAAGTAAATTGCAGCAGCACCCGCAACGTGAGGGCTTGCCATCGATGTTCCACTTGCAGTGTATGTAATGTTTGGATCACCAATCCATGCTGAAACAATGCCTGCTCCTGGTGCGAAAATATCAACGCAGCTGCCTTGGTTTGAGAATGTGGCAGGAATATCGGCAGAGGTAGTCGCACCGACTGTGATCGCACTTGGTGCACCCGCTGGAGAGCGTGTACATGCATCGGTCGCTTCATTTCCTGCTGCAGCAACAACTGTGATTCCGGCATTAGTTAAACGAAGAATCGCCGCGTTCATAGCAGCAGAGCCAGATCCACCGATACTCAAGTTCAACACTGCTTGGGTCTTCGGATTTGGATTCTCAGGACTTAAAATCCAATCGAGTGCTGCAATAACTCCTGAATATTGTCCGCTTCCAGCGCAGTTCAGCAAGCGAACTGGAACTACGCGAGCATTCTTAGCTAATCCATATTTGGTACCTGCAGCAGTTGCAGCGACATGTGTTCCGTGACCATTGCAATCTACTGTGCCATTACCGTCGTTAATCGATGAATATCCAGAGGCAGAAATGCGTCCAGCTAAATCACTGTGCGGATAAATTCCTGTATCGCCAATATAGATAGTCGCCCCTGCACCTGCGCTGCGATATCCGTATGCACTGGTTGATCCTGGTAATCCGACTTTCTCGCGCTGATCAACACGATCGATTCCCCAAGTTGGAGTAGGAGTTTGAGTGTTTTGTATCGCAAGGCCAAGAACATCGCGGTCTTCTTCAATAGTTAAGATATTTGGAATTCTAGAAAGTGCACTTGCCACGAGCTTTGGGAGTTCAACAGTGAAGCCATCAAAGACATAGTTGTAGCGCGACTGAACTTTTCCGCCAGCCTTCACAACTGCTGCCTCCACGGCAGCCTTAGCTGTTGGTGTGACTGAGATGATGTATTTTGCCTTTGCGCCAAGGTCTATCGCTGAGGTCGGCACCATTGTGAAACTGAGAGAAAAAATCGCAATCAGGACGACTAAAAATGTGCGGGCTTTTGCCTTCGATTGAATAAGCACTGGACTCCTTGGGTGGGCTCGATAATCAACTCCAATGGTATTACCGAAGATTTCCAAAGATTTTATGCACGCCAGACGGGGGCCACAGAGTCCGTCAGTGACTGGTCAGTAGCGCGAGGAAACGGTTGTCAGATTCGGGCTTCAACAAAAAAGCCAAGTGCGAGAGATGCGCCAATGATGACAATCCAAGTAATCAACTGACGCTTCATATGCTCACAAAACTAGTTGTTCTTCACGAACTCTGATGCGTGAGGAAAGCCATTCGCCTCAAGCTTTTCAGCCATTTCAGCTTTCACAGCCTTAACAACCTTGTGCGTTCCGTCGCAGTTCTTCTCTTCATCTCTTGTGTATGTACAAGTACAAGCGCCCATGATTTCCCTCTTTCGTTAAGGTCTAGGTAAGCATCCTACCGAAGTTAGATGGCAAGTGCCTTCTGGAGAGATTATTTGCTCGGACTAATTGGTCTTGCTGATCGGGATTACGATTTCGTTGTAATGGAGAAATCCTGGTTTAAAGGGTGCGTCAAAGCGGCATATCCTCGTTTCATCTGAGAGCTTCAAGTTAGCTTTGCCAGCCGCCAACCGAAGTTCATTCGATTTCTTCTTAGAGAGTTGATCCGTTGCCCTGCCACTAAATGATTTAGCAACACACACTTCTATATCAAGTTCCCGCAAGATCACTTGAGGATCATTTGGTTGCGGCAGCTGCCCAAAGCGACTTCCAGAGGGCATGACAAATGAAACAAACCATTCATTATCGCCAGCACTATCCCCGCGCTGAGCTGCAATAACAGGGGCCGTCATTGAGATTGCTTCTTGCGCGCGATTTCCTTTTGAGATGTACTTGAAGAGGTAGCTAAATGCAGCGCTAGAGGCAGAGGAGTAGTTTGCCGAAACTCTGACTTCAGCAAGAACACAAGGTAGATATTCGCGGAGCTCAAAGTCGTTAAATTTCTCTAACAATCGAAACTCTTGCCTCTGGGTCATAGTTAGACTTTATCAGCGGTGAAGTTGATTTCTTCTCCATCACTATAGGCATGGGTCGGCAAGCCCTTAAGTACATGAACTTTGGCTTCTCCGTGAACTTGCCACGTAGATCGGGACGGGCGCTTAACGAGAGCCGTAAGTTCATCAATTCCAAGAACAATCCGATCATCTGGTGCATGCAATAAGACTGTTGCTGCGCTATCTGGGATCCATTTAAAGAACTTGTTGTAGTGAGGAATCACGCGAATATCCGGGAGTAGAGAAAGTCCCGGTGTTGGTTCACGTTTGAGCATTCGAAAGTTTGGAACGTGGGCACTCAAGACCATTGCGCCTGCGCTACATCCAGCCAATGAAGTTCCTGAGTTCCAGTTCTTTACGATGGAGTGCCAGACCGGAGTATCGCGAAGACTTTCAGCTAGATGATGTGGGTCTCCCCCAGATAGATAGATAAGTGCTGAGTCATTAATCAGATCTGCCAAGACGGGATTGAGTGCACCTTCACGGTTATAGATCGGAAGAAAGATTTGTTCAACGCCTAATCTCTCTGCCTGAGCTTTGCCGAGTTCACGCCAGTATTCAAGGCGATCTTGGCTTTCACGACCTGCAGCGGTTGGAATCTGAATGTAGATGGGTTTCTTACCCAGTGCTAAAGCATCATCAATTAATGACTTCTCAAGGCTAGCCATTGCCGGCAGGTATTCACCTGAACCAACGAGTGCAATCGAACCGGGCATGGCTCTGAGTCTATGACGTTGAAGGGGTAGTGCGTGAGTGAAGAATTAACCAAAAATTCTGGATTTTGGAGTAGAACTTCGGCTCCGCAGGCCTTAATCTCTTACAAAATCCAGAGTGGATTAGCTCGATCACGGAGGCTCTAAATGGATGAAAAATCACTTCTTAATCAGTGGAATCACATGCGTTCCCAGATCATTCAGTCACAGGTAGCACCCGCTCTTGTTCTGATCGGCGTTATGGTTCTAGCTTCACTCGGTGTTTTTGCAGATGCGCCTGATTCAGCAAAGTACTTGACTCTCGGAGTCGCAGCGATCACTGGAATCTTGGCAACGATTAGCCAGTATGCAGCAGTGCGCGAAGGTGAAGCACTGATGGTTGATCTTCGTAGGCTTGCCACCCCAACTGCACTTTCTGCCAAGATCGCAGATTCTCGTGGATTGCTTTCACTGTCAGCAATCACAATTGTCCTCTTTGATATCGCTATGTTCGCACTTGTTGTGTGGGCAGTTCTAGGCGCGTAACTAGTGGTTGAGGTTGCAATTGTCGCGGTGTATGCCGTGGTGGTAATTGTCATTGTCACGCGCTTTGATCGTCCCGCAAAGAAGGGGCCGAGAATTACCGGTCGTGGCGGGGATTTCGAGTAACTCCCAGTTCAGATTACTTAGGAAGTAAGTGGTCCTAGTAAGTACTTTGTTAGGTTCATCGCTGGCCGAGCTTGATTCCCATGTTGGGCTCTATATGCGTTACTGCCATCGATTCCGCAAAGGAAAGTGATTGCTGATGCACCGCCTGGGTGACTCGAAATCCATGCGGTTAAGTCATAGACATTGCCATCTATGGCGCTCCAACATTTTGTTCTGGAGTTAGCCTTCTTCACATCCGCCATTGTGTATCCAGCTTGTGTCGCAGTTGGCGTTGGAGTTGGCGTTGCTGTTGGCTTTGGAGTAGCAGTTGGAGTCGCTGCCACTGTCGTTGGTATTGGTGATGGCGTGGCAGTAGGTCGTATTCCGCGAATAACTTCTCCGGGCACTTCTCGTTCTCCCACAGCAATAGTGACAGATGATTTTGCTCGCGCCGTCAGAGTAAAGCTGTACGTGCCGGCCTCTGCAGTCGCGCTGTAGCGAGAAAGATAGAGATAGTTAGTCTTTCCGTAAGGTTCGTAGAACTTGGTGCGCTCGGTGAATTTAAGGGTGAGTGACTTTCCTGATGGTGACGTGACCACCAGCTGAGGCAAAAGGGAGTTCTTTAAGGCGTTCTCGGGTTTCTTATCAACGATTAAATACTGAACAGCAAGCGCATCGCCTGCCTTGAAATCTGCCCTGAATGCTTTCTTCTCTCCTGCTTTTGTAAATGATGCACGGACTGCAAAGGAGACAGTTCCATCTAACAACAACGGTCCTTTGGCTGCCGTTGTGTCGGTATTGAGAAGTACAACAGGTTGGTGGGCATGAGCAGGGGTACTTGCCGCGAAGGTAAATAAAAGGAGAAGCGCGACAACGCGTTTCATCGCTTATTCCACCATGTCTTATAGATGCCAAAAATCAAGAGATAGGCGGGAAAGGCGATGAGGATAACTTCGCTGAAGATGTTGCTCTGTACTCCTGTGATCTTGGAGAAAGTCCATGAAAGATAAGTCAGGTTGCCTAGATAAATCATTCCAAATGGCAGCGTGATTCTACGTAATTGATCTACTCGAACAATGTGAGGAACCTTGAAGTTAGTAAGCTGCGACATTCCAAGAATCAAAGTGAAGATCGCAACTTCGGTTGGTGTCAGATCAAAGACCAGGAATGTTGGAACGGCCAAGTTCCAGACAGCAGGAAAACCATTGAACCAGTGATCATCGGTTTCGAGGTCAGAACGTGCAAACCACAAGGCTGAGGTTAAAAAGATAAATCCTGCAATGAGTGCTTCATACCTTTCAGGAAGCATTCCAAAGTTGAGCATAAATGCGACAGGAACAACCACGCAGGTTACATAATCCACTACGAGATCAAGAATGTGGCCATCAATAAGAGGTGCGTGAATCTCAACGTCTAGGCCGCGCGCAATTGGTCCATCTAGACCATCAAGAATTTGAGAGGCAATCAACCAGAGAAGTGCAATTCGGATTTCACCATCTACAACACCTTGCAGCGCAAGCATTCCGATGACTGCACCACTTGCGGTGAGTACATGGAGTGCGTAGCCGGCACGACGTGCGGCGTTTGGTGTCAGATTAGCCATTGTGCGCAAACAATAGTTGAGCGAATGGTCTGAAACAACGAAATTTGATGCATTTGACTAAAAGTACGGGTGTTACGGCCTGAAGAGTGCAAAAATTACCCTATGCGCAGAAATATCACCCTCATAATCTCAATCACTCTTGCACTCACACTTAGTGGATGTGGTGCCGTGATCCAAGCTGGTCAAGATGTCGTTGATTCTGCACGCACAGAAGTTACTGACGTGTTCACCCGTCTTAATAACGAAGGTACTTACGAATGGTCAGAAGATCGCTTTAACTCAATTACCGAGACAAGTGTTATGAATATTTATTTCGGTGGAGGATGTGCAGTGTGGGTCTTCCCTAATTATGCTGACGCGAAATATGAAAATGAGGCTGGAAATTTCGATTTCTACAAGGGAGAAGTTTGGTACGGGGAAGATACAACCAGCGGTCGAGGGATAGTTCTACTAACGGAGGATCAACGTTCACGATGCTCACAAGTTGTATTTAATGTTTTTGATTGGACACTCGAAGAAGAAGATTCGGCAGCAGCTGATACCAACTCATCCTCTCTGGTTGGTAAGTGGGGAAGCTATAGCTGGATGGAAGATAACGTCGGAGCATTTCTGATTGTGAAGAGCCTTGGTGGCGTGGATTACTCAGGAGTTTTCTATACCCAAGGCCAAAGTGGTGGAGTTTACAAAGATAGCGAAATTTATCTCACGGATTTAGGTGATGGATTGGCTGAAGTTCAATGGGAATCTGGAAACGTGACAACTGCAACATGGGGTAAGCGCGATGCAAATACGTCGTCGGATATGTCAGATTCGTGGAATGGAGATATCTGGTTCGACTGTATCGGAGAGCTAAGTTTTGCCGAGTCTCGGGCAGATTGTAATTTCTACTTATCTAACTAGATTAAGAGTTAAGTAAGGTTAGACGTTCGTTAAGCCCCGAATATGAAGGTTCACGAGACATGATTTTTTCGAGATCTTTCTTAGCTAGCGCGATTTTGCCCATTCGCTCGTAGGTGTATGAGCGCTCCCAAAGGCCACGATTAAGAATTCCTTCTGAACGTGATCGTTTAGCTACGGACTGCTTGAGGCATTCGAGGGATGCATCAAAGAAACCTTTTTCACGAAATGCGATTCCGCGCAACACTAAGAGCATCGCAGTGGCATCGTCTTCATTTTCAATATCTTCTGTGGTTGCAATGGCATCATCAAATTTCAAGAGAGCGATCTCAAGATCAGCGACTGAGATAGCGGTCATTTGATCTGAATCAATCTCTTCAACTACTTCTAGGGCCTTGGCGTAATTGCCTTGAACTTGAAGGATCTCGGCATAGATCAGGCCAAGGGCTTTCATGTTAAAGCGCTCGTTGGCAAAGATGCCTGGTGTAATCATCACGCCAGGAGTAATGCCAGGAAAATATTTCTGAACAAGAGGGTTTGCAAAAAGGGCTTCTCGTTGTGGCCAGAGTTGATCGGCTAAAGCGAAGGATTCTTTCTGAAGTGCGTCATTTGTGCTGCCATGTAAGACCTGAATTGCCTGCATTGCAAGTGCTAATTCAGGATGTTCGTCTGCAACAGCACGTGTTTTCTCAAAGACAATAGCGGGCGGATTTAATTCCTGATCCCCATAAATATCATGAAAGAGTGCGCTTAGCGCCTTCTCTTCCCTGCTTGAAAAAATATGAGATTTCGCGGGTTCGCGTTGTAAAGATAGCGGTGCATCTAACGCTTGTGCAGGTGGGATAAATACATCTTCAACATAGACCTCGTCATCAACGATTGTCTCTTCTGTTCGAGCACTTGCTACCTTGCGAGGCGACTTACTCTTTGCACGCTTTTTCTTGATTGATTTACTTTCGGTCCAATAAAGACCACTGCCTGGAATACCTGCAGATCCAGTGACGCGTCCGCGCGAGTTAAGACTGACTCGTGCACCAGGTACACCTGCAGATATTCCGACAGAGCTTTTGCCGACAGTTAATCGGATCCCCGGGAGGATCTTCATCGATCGACGAAAGCGAAAACCCATATTGCTTAGAACACATCCTTACCTGTTAGTTGTTGTTCAAGTTGATCAGCTCTAAGTACGAGGAATTGAATTGGTGCATGCACTTCTAGCTCATCCAGCGTTGCAAGCCAGGTTGTATGAATTAGTGTGTAGAAATCTCCAACTTGTGCGACTCCGAAGGGAAAGGCACTCTTCAAAACTGTCGCTGGTTGAATATCTGTGGCTTTGCCGAATGGCGCAGCGAAGGTCACTACCGGATCAAAGTGGTGGACAGAGATAAATTGACTACGACCGTTACCCACATCGAAGAGCATGCGCAATGTATCCCCTGAGTCATTATCGATTTTGTAATTGCTGTAGAGGAATTGCTTCAGTTCGGTCCAGTTGGCCATTTCGGTGCCTTTCTATAGTGGTCAAGGTCTGACTTCGCTAGATTACTAGAGCGGGTGGGTGCTCCACCAGATGAATAGCTAATGTGGTCATGCTGAAATATGACTGGTTAGCCAGCCTAACCCTGTCGTTTTTGACGCTCATGAATTAACCTTGTGCCCTGAGGTCTTAATGAGTAGAAGGCAGAGCCCGCCCAATGGTTAAGAAAAAGAGTGATGCGGCAGTTGAGGACGATAACGAATTTCATATCGAGCAGATTGTCGAGAAGGTTCTCTTTGGCGGGCGCTGGCTACTAGCTCCTCTTTATGTAGGTCTGCTCCTTAGCCTTGTTCCGTTGATCTACCGATTCTTCATCGAATTCCTTCATCTCATGGAGGGAGTTGCAACACTTAAGATGCAAGAAATCACTCTGAAGATTCTTGAGCTTTTGGACGTGGTCTTGCTCGGAAACCTCATCATCATTGTGATCTTTGCTGGGTACGAAAACTTTGTATCGAAGATTAATGTCGCAACCGATTCTGTTGACCGTCCACACTGGATGGGTCGCGTTGACTACAGCGGACTTAAAATCAAATTGATCGGTTCATTGGTTGCGATCTCTGTTATTGAACTCTTGAAAGACTTTATGATGGAAGGTGCCTATGATGATAAAACGCAGATGTGGCGAATTATCATCCACGTCACCTTCGTAATTTCGGGAGTTCTCTTTGCCCTCATGGACTTCATCGCTGATAAGCGCGAAGCAGTCGATTTGGCAGATAAATCAACTAAGAGCGAAAAGTAAGGGAGAGAAATAATGAGCAATCTGTTGGTTGTTAAAGACAAGGTAAGTCGTTATGCCAGAGAAGTTTTTAACATTGTTCAACTGGATGATGATGGGGATCTAGTTATCCCTTTTGAATCAACTAAGGTATGGGTTCAATTCATTGAGCGTGAAGTTGACCCAGAGCGTGAAGACTTTTGGAATGAGAATCAGCTCTCTCGCACCGTAGTCAGAATATGGGCACCAACAATTATCGATGTAAAGCCAAGTAACGAGCTCTACAAGTGGGTTGCAACCGAAGGTGCAGATTGGTACTACGGCCACTGCAAAGTTTTGAATTTTGGTGACAGTGGAAATATCCAAGTGCTCTTTGAAGTCTGTCTACCAGGAGACACTATCGATCCGGGTGAGTTCAAGCAGGCGCTGATTGCTGTTGCAACGACAGCAGATGATCTAGATGATGAACTCAAGACAAAATTCGGTGGCAAACGCTACGAAGATTTGTAAAATAGCCACTCATGAGCGTTCGTTCAAGTATTGAGGATTCTGCTGTCGGCATCGCCAAAGGTCACGACCATGGCGAAGTTTCAGAGCTGCACATTTTGCGTGCGTTGCTGACAAAATTTGGCACAGAGGGTGTCGGTGTCACCAATAAAGATGTCGATGAGAAGCTGGTTCAACTTAAGAGCCCGTCTTCTTCAACGATCGCGATATCTGCAGATGCGGCCAGTGTGTTATCACGCGTGGGCAACGAAGAACCTGCACGCATCATCGCAGATTTGGTTACCAAACACTTTGGGGAAGTTGCAACTACCAAGCTTTCTATGACAAAAACTCCTACTGAAACTAGTTCTCAGGAATCCCCCGCTGCTGAAGTCACCGCAGAAACTCTTCAAAAGGCAATGGGCGAACTTAACTCATTGATCGGCTTGGATGGCGTCAAAGATCAGATTGCAAAGCTCATGAATATGCACGAAGCCAATAACATTCGTGAAAAGCAGAGCTTGCCCCGCATTCCAGTTGGTTTACATCTTGTCTTTACTGGTAGCCCTGGCACTGGAAAGACAACTGTTGCTCGTATCGTCGCACAGATGTATCAGGCAATCGGTTTGTTACCTGGCGGACAGCTAGTAGAAGTTGATCGATCAACTCTTGTTGCTGGATATGTAGGGCAGACCGCACTAAAAGTTCAGGAAGCAATCAATAAGGCCCGTGGTGGTGTTCTCTTTATCGATGAGGCATATGCACTTTCAGCAGATCGCGGTGCAGGCTATGGAGATGAAGCAATCTCTACTTTGGTGAAGGCGATGGAAGATCAGCGTGATTCGCTGGCAATTATTGTGGCGGGTTATGAAGAGCCGATGAAAGAATTCATTGCCTCAAATCAGGGTCTAAAATCCCGCTTCCAGAACACTATCCCCTTTGCCGATTACAAGACTTCTGAACTGCTCGATATCTTCAAAGTCATTGCGAGTGGATACAAGATCACCCTTAATGACGAAGTCATCAAAGCAATCGAGAAGTACTTCGATGAGGTCAAGCCGTCGGGTGAAATGGGTAATGCTCGTTATGTGCGAAATCTCTTTGAAAAGATGTACCTCAACCTCTCGAATCGTGCTGCATCTGATGGAAATATCGAGCTTCACGAGTTAGTTGAGTTTGGAGTAGAAGATATTCCTGCTCCAGATGGTGTGAAAAAACCAACAATCGGTTTCTAGACACCAGGCGGATTCTCGATTCGCCTGCACATATTGAAAGGAAGTAATCATATGTCTTGGGATACTCCTGCTTCACGGCCAAATTGGGACTCACAGCCAAGTTATCAGGCACCGACATTGCGATTGGCCTCATCTCAACATCGCATCGCCGCAATGTTCTTAGAGCCTGTGCTCTTCGTTCTCACGATTGGCTTCGGATGGATCATTTGGAGTCTCGTTATCTGGAAGAACGGTCAAACTCCGGCGCAGCAGGTTCTCAAAATTCGAGTTTTTCGCTTTGGATCAAATCAGCCAATTACGTGGGGTCACATGGCAATTTACGAGTTTCTCTTTGGTTTTGCAGTCGTTTTGGCTTGCGCATTTATTGCTTTTATAACATTCGGACTATTAACTGTGCTCCCGTTCGTCGTCTTTTGGGTAACTGATTTTTGCTGGTATTGGAAAGATGGCAAAAAGCGCACACTTCGTGACAACATCGTAAAAGTGGTGGTTGTAAACATCGCCTAGTTTAAATGACTAGGTGTTCAGAACCCTCTGTTCCTTCTTCTTCTTTGCCTTCAACATAAATACTTTGCCCATGGGTGCTGCCACCCTTGGCAGCCCAACGTTCGACCTGCTCTTGGGTTGGCTTGAAGTCAGAGAAGATTGCCACCTCATTGGGTTTACACCAAGCACTTAAATCAACTCTGATCGCAACCTCAAAAGGCCTTGCCCCAGGGTTAACTGCGACTGTCTTTACGACGCCTTCTTTTGCGGGAACTTTTACAGAAGCGATAAATATGCTCTCAACACCATTGTGGCGATTGAGCGCTTGACCGGTTTCTGAGAAGGTAGAGATTGACCATGGCGAAGCAAGGTCGGCAATCTCCCCCAGCTTCTCTTCCCATTTCGAAACAGGGGCCGAAGTTGAACTACCAAGTGAACCATCGAGTTCCAGACCCTCGAGCGGATTTGGGCGAAGTGAAATTACATCTGGTTGCGCCTCTGGAAGAACACTCTCTTGCGTAATTCTTGTGAATTTTTCAACGAGCCTCTCACCAATTTGCTCTGCGGATTCAAGATTCTGACCTGCGGTAAGGATGAGCTGACGCTTGCCACTCTTTCTCTGGTCATCATCGAGTTCGCGAATTGCCATTCCATCACTGCCAAAGCCAATAGATTCAGCTAAGCGTTGAATAATTTCAGTGTGAGCCTCTGAACGCCATGCTGAGGTTTGAATCTCATTCATAGTTCTTAGAACGAGTTCTTCGTACTTTGGACTCTTGCGAGAAATCGTAGGCACGGCAACTTCGACACAAGATGGAAGAGTTGCAGTATCTGGAACTGATCCAGAGAAGAGCAAGCTATCGCTCTTGATCACCCAAGGGCGATGCAAACTAAGTGAGAGGACCTCGAGTATCTGAGGTACCTGGGGATGCAAGGAATCAATGAGCTCACGCGCATTGCGAACTTCATCAATTCCATTTTCCATAGCTAGCGCTCGACCGCTCTCTTCTGCGACAAGCTGCTTATGCTCTGAATTCTTGCGGCTGAAGGCAAAGAGAAGACCAAAGAAGTGGAGTACTGAGAAGCCGAAGATGCTTCCGATCACTTGCCCCAAGGTCATACCGATAGCTTGTTGGAGGAAGGCGTTTAGGCCAGCCTTAAGGAATGAATTTCCGCCAAAGAGGTTAGCTAGGAAGGAGCTCAATTCTGCGGAGAACTTATTGACTAGCAGAAGCAGAATAATTGCTATCCACGAGATTGAAAAGTTCATCCAGAATCTCTTCATAAACCACTTGCGCAGTGATTCGCCAAAGCCTTCAGGGAAACTGACCGCTGATTCGGAGAAATCACGAATTAATTTCTCGTCTAGTTCAAGATTCTTTTTATGAGTTTCTAGTCTGCTCAGTAACTGCCAGGCGTAGCTTGATCTCCGCTTTGCAACCCAGTGAGTGAAATCTTCTTGGACTCGTATTCTCTCCTCAAGATTCTCGCCTTCGCTCTCCATCGCAGCGTCAGATTTCGATGCAACATCAACTAACTCATCGATCTCTGATGTTAACTTCTGGATTCTTTCGCGTAGTTCTGGCTCTGTGAGAGATCGTTGAACTTCCTCTTTAGGTTGAGCTGCGACCGAAGCCTCTAGCCCTGATTCTTCAACCTCTGGTTGGGTGCCCTCGAGATCAGGTGAGGTATACGAAGTATTTGTCATGAGTGGAGTTAATGGAGCTTCTGGCACGACTGCTTCAGCAACTTCTACTTCAG
>Ga0078894_10002630_pt1 | contig 13587 bp, 13 predicted proteins | sample LauGreSu1BDMLBSD_2_FD_67506 | JGI IMG/M metagenome (GOLD analysis project Ga0078894, IMG submission 67506) | Freshwater lake microbial communities from Lake Michigan, USA - Su13.BD.MLB.SD (version 4) (version 4) | ecosystem: Environmental > Aquatic > Freshwater > Lake | place: Lake Michigan...
TCTTCCAGGCTCAGGCGCCGGTTGGCCCGCACCGCGCTGTGGCAGGCCAGGGTGGAGAGCAGCTCATTGCGGGCGCGGGTCAGCACCAGCTGGCCTTCGTGCTGGGCCAATTCGGCCAGTACGCTGCGCGCCAGCTCGACCGCATCGCTGTCGGCCAAATGGCTGGGGACGGCCCGCACCGCCAGGGTTTTGGGCGAGAGGGCGCTCACCTCCAGGCCCAGGGCCAGCAAGGTGTCCTGCGCTTCTTGGGCAGTGGCAATTTCCTGCGGCGTGGCGGCAAAGCTGGCGGCGATCAGCAGCGGCTGGCTGGTGATGCCGCTGTGTTCGAGCTGGCCCTTGAGGCCCTCGTAGACGATGCGCTCGTGCGCGGCATGCATGTCCACCACCACCAGGCCCTGGCTGTTTTCGGCCAAGATGTAGATGCCTTGCAGCTGCGCGATGGCCCGTCCCAGCGGCCATTCGCCTTCTGGCAGTGCTGGCGTGGCGGCCTGATTTGTAGCAGCCGCAGACCAGGCGGGTGCAGCGGGTTCAGCCGCATGGAGTCTTGTCGCAGGAGTGGCGGGCCAGGAGGAAGGCGGGGCGAGAGGAGATGAATCTGGCGATGAGCTCTGAGCTGAGGTGCCTGGCCACATGGCCGACATGTCGTTGATGCGCGCATCCTGCCGCAGGGGCAGGCCGCCTTGCTGCCAGGCCGGTGGCCGATGGAGGCTGGCTGGTGGCCAGCCGCGTTCCGCCGCCGTGCCTGTAATTGCGGGCTCGGCTTGGCTGCCGGCAGGCGCTTGCGCGCCAGCGGCCAGCGCTGCGCGCGGCGCGGCCAGTGCGTTTTCAACCGCGTGCAGCACCGCCTGATGGACCTCGCGGCTGTCGCGAAAGCGCACCTCGATCTTGGTCGGGTGGACATTGACATCCACCCGCATCGGGTCGATCTGTACGTACAGGGCATAAACCGGCTGCCGGTGGCCGTGCAGCACGTCTTCATAGGCGCTGCGGGCTGCGTGGCTGATGATCTTGTCACGCACGAAACGGCCATTGACATAGGCAAACTGCTGGTCGGCGCGGGCGCGGGCCAGCTCGGGCAGCCCGACCCGGCCGCGCACACGCACCACCGGCCCGGGGCCGCTGGAGGCGTAGTCGACCTCCAATGACTGCTGGCCGAATTCTTCGCCCAGCACGTCGGCCAGCCGGCGCGCTGGCCCATCGGCGGGCGCAGCGCGCCACTGCTCGATCATCTTGCCCTCATGCCAGATCGCAAAACCCACATCGGGCCGGGCCAGCGCGTGCCGGCGCACCGCGTCTATGCAGTGCGCCAGTTCGGTGGCGTCGGCCTTGAGGAATTTGCGGCGGGCAGGGGTCGCAAAAAAGATCTCGCGCACCTCGACCGTGGTGCCAATGGCGCGCGCCGCCGGCTTGAGCTCACCCGTGCGGGCGTCGAGCTGCCAGGCATGCTCGGCATCGGCGGTGCGCGAGAGCACGCTCATGTCGGAAATCGAGGCAATGGCGGCCAGCGCTTCGCCGCGAAAACCCATGGTGCTGACCGACTCCAGGTCGTTCAGTGAGCCTATTTTGCTGGTGGCGTGGCGCTTGAGGGCCACCGGCAGCTCTTCGGGCGCAATGCCCAGGCCGTTGTCTTCGACCCGGATCATGCGCACCCCGGCTGCCGATAAGCGCAGCACGATCTCGCTGGCGCCGGCATCGAGCGCGTTGTCGAGCAGCTCGCGCACTACGGAGGCGGGCCGCTCGACCACTTCGCCAGCGGCGATCTGGCTGATCAGCTCATCGGGCAGTTCACGAATGGGGCGGCGAGGAGGGAGGGCGGTGTCAGGCACGCGCGGATTGTAGGACTGGCCTTGTGGTGCCGAGGTCGGCCCTCCCACCAGAAATCCAGTAAGCCGTCGGCAGCGCGGTGTGGGAGTCTTTCCCTCCCATAAAGTCCGCCAGGCGGTAGGCAGTGGTGTGGGAGCCGCGCCCCGCGGCGATGGGACGCTTGATCGACCGCCGCATCGCGCCGAGGGCGGCGCTCCCACAAAAGATTCAGCAGATCGGGCCGAGGCGACCCTCCCACAAGAAATCTGGCAGCCGTGGCAGGGATGTGGGAGCCGCGCCCTCGCGGCGATAGGGCCTTGGTGCAAGGGCTGTGCTTGTTTACAGGCCGCATCGGGCCGAGGGCGACCCTCCCACAAGAAAGCCAGCAGGCCGCCAGCAGGGGTGTGGGAGCCGCGCCCTCGCGGCGATAGGGCCTTGGTGCAAGGGCTGTGCTTGTTTGCAGGCCGCATCGGGCCGAGGGCCAACCTCCCACAAGAAAGCCAGCAGGCCGCCAGCAGGGGTGTGGGAGCCGCGCCCTCGCGGCGATGGGGCGCTTTATCGAACGCTGCATCGCGCCGAGGGCGGCGCTCCCACAAAAGATCCAGCAGATCGGGTCGAGGCGGCCCTCCTACAAGTCGGCGTCTGGGGCAGCGCCTGGCTATGGGCCTAGGCCGGCATGCCAGAATCCGCCTCTATGGAGCTGGTAACTTTTCTCATCGATTTCATCTTGCATGTGGACCGCTATCTCGAAGCGTTCACCCGCGACTATGGGGCCTGGGTCTATGCCCTGCTGTTTCTAATCATCTTCGTCGAAACCGGCGTGGTGCTGATGCCGTTTTTACCGGGCGATTCGCTGCTGTTCATTGTGGGTACCTTGTGCGGAGCTCAACTGCTCAGCCTGCCCCTGGTCATGACTTTGCTCTTGGTCGCGGCGGTGTTGGGCGACCAGTGCAATTACATGATCGGGCGCTGGGTGGGGCCGCGGGTCTTCGCCTGGCCCGATTCGCGCTTTTTCAATCGCGCTGCCTTCAATCAGGCGCATCTGTTTTACGAGCGCTACGGCGGCATCACCATCATCATTGCGCGATTCATGCCTTTCGTCCGAACCTTCGCGCCCTTTGTGGCGGGTGTGGCCGAGATGAACCGGACGCGTTTTTCGGCCTACAACCTGATTGGGGCCTTGCTTTGGGTGGTGGGTCTGTGCAGTGCCGGCTATGTTTTTGGCAATATGGCCTGGGTGCAGCAAAACCTGAGCAAGATCATTTGGGCTTTGATCATCGTACCGGGCTTGATCGCGATGTTCGGCGCCTGGCGGGCAGGTCGCAAGGCGCCCTGAGGCGCGGGGTGGCCAGGCACCAAGTGCCCTAGAGAGGCCGGTTGCGCGCCAGCGGCGGGTTTTTCGCAAAGTAGCGTTCGATGCCGCGCATCAAGGCCTCGGCCAGTTGCTGCTGGTAGTCGGGCTCGCGCAGGCGCAATTCTTCATCGGGGTTGCTGATAAAGGCGGTCTCCACCAGCACGCTTGGAATGTCGGGCGCCTTGAGCACGGCAAATGCGGCTTGCTCTACCCTGGGTTTGTGCAACTTGCCCACCCGCGAGAGTTCGCCGAGCATGGCGCCGCCGACCCGCAGGCTGTCGTTGATCTGCGCAGTGGTGCTCATGTCCAGAAGGGCTTGGCGTACGCCCTGGTCGCGCACCTTGAGGTTGACGCCGCCGACCGCATCGGCGGAATTCTCCTTGTCGGCCAGCCAGCGTGCGGCGCTGCTGCTGGCCCCTCGCTCGCTGAGCACAAACACGCTCGCTCCTTGCGGCCGGGGGGTAAAAAACGCATCAGCATGGATGCTGATCAGCAGGTCAGCCTGTACCCGGCGCGCCTTTTGCACCCGCACCTGCAGGGGCACAAAGTAATCGGCGTCACGGGTCAGCACCGCCCGCATATGAGGCCGGGCGTTGATGCGCTCGCGCAGCAGCAGGGCGATTTGCAGCACCACATCTTTTTCTCGGGTGCCCCCTGGCCCAATTGCGCCCGGGTCTTCACCGCCGTGACCGGGGTCTAGCGCCACGATGATCAATCTATCGCTGGCCGGTGGCCGCGCCGAGGCCGATTTGGGCGCAGCCTCAGGTGCAGCTTGTGGCGGGGTCGGCGACGCGGAACCGCTGGCGCGGCGATCGCGTTCGGCGATGAGTTCGCCCAGGGGATCGCTCGGGCCGGCGGTCCCGGGCATGGCGCTGCTGGCGGCTGGGCCCTGGCGCTGCTGCAGATCGGTGATCAGCGCCTCCAGAGGGTCCGGGGGCTTGCTGGGGTAGAGGTCCAGCACCAGCCGGTGGCGGTAGCCAGCGATCGGCTTGAGGCTGAACACCTGGGGCGACACCGCTTGCTTGAGTTCAATCACCAGCCGCAGGCCTTGCGCGCCTTGTAAGCTGTAGGGGCTGATGCGGATGGCGGCGATGTTGGGGTCGTCGCTGCGGACCTTGCCCACAAGCTCCTCCAGGCCCGCTTGCAGTTGCAGGCCCTCGATGTCCAGCAGCAAGCGGCTGGGATCGGCCGATGGGCTGGGGCTGGCCTGGAGCAGTTCGTCGGACTCCAGCGTCAGCCGGGTGTAGTCCTTGGCAGGCCACAGTCGCACCGCCAGGATTTGCGCTGCGCTGGCAACTTGGCCTGCGCCCAGCCACAGCACCAGGCTGCTGGCCTGCAGCCATTGCCTGCGGTTGGAGCTGGGATAGCTCATGTCAGGCTGCGCGCCAGTTGCCAACCGGTGGGGCTGCCCGGCTGAAGGCGCAGTTGGCGCGGCGCCGCTTCATCTTCTTGGCCCGGCAGGCTGCTGATGAAGAGCTTGAGGTCGGCCGGCGGCAGGTGGCCGGCTGCCCGCTCGGGCCACTCCACCAATTTCAGGCCCGGGCCGGCAAACAGATCGCGCAGGCCCGCTTCCTCCCATTCCTCGGGGGTGTTGAAGCGGTAAAAGTCCAGGTGCGAGAGCGCGATCGCACCGAGCTGATAGCTTTCCAAAATGCCGTAGGTGGGGCTTTTGATGCGGCCTTGCACGCCCAGGGCCCGCAGCAGGTAACGGGCGAAGGTGGTCTTGCCGGCGCCTAAATCTCCGTGCAATTCGATCAAGGCATGGCCGGGATCGGGCAGGGCGAGCAGCGCCTGGGCCAGTTTTTGGGCACAAGCCTCGGTATCGGCCTCGCTGGCCCATACGCTGCTTTCTAAAATGCCGGAATGGTCCCTGATGCTCATCACCTTGTGTCTCTGATCCGGGACTGGGCCCGCGAGCTGGGATTCTCGCAAATCGGAGTGGCGGGTGTGGATTTGGCCTCGGCCGAACCCGGACTTGCGGCTTGGCTGGCTGCCGGCTTTCATGGGCAGATGGATTACATGGCCAGCCACGGCATGAAGCGGGCCCGGCCCGCGGACCTTGTGCCCGGCACGGTCAGCGTCATCACCGCCCGCATGGATTACCTGCCTCGCGGCACATCTGGCGACTGGAGCAGCCAGGAATTGGAGCGCCTGCAGCGGCCCGGCGAGGCGGTGGTGTCGGTCTATGCAAGGGGCCGCGACTACCACCGGGTGCTGCGCGCGCGCCTGGCCCAGCTCGGCCAGCGCATTGCGCAGGAGGTTCAGGGCCTGGGTCACCGGGCTTTCACCGATTCGGCGCCGGTGCTTGAAGCGGAATTGGCGAGCCGCAGCGGCCTGGGATGGCGTGGCAAACACACGCTGGTCCTCAGCCGCGACGCCGGCTCGATGTTCTTCCTCGGCGAGGTGTTTGTGGATATGGCCCTGCCGCCCACGGAGGCGGCCGAGCCCCATTGCGGCACTTGCAGCGCTTGCCTGGATGTTTGTCCCACCCAGGCCATCGTGGCGCCGCACCGGCTCGATGCCAGGCGCTGCATCTCCTACCTGACGATCGAGCATGCGGGCTCCATCCCGGAGGACCTGCGCGCGCTCATGGGCAACCGCATCTATGGCTGCGACGATTGCCAACTGGTTTGCCCCTGGAACAAATACGCCCGCCGCAGTCCGCTGCCTGATTTCGATGCTCGGCCCTCGCTGACCGGCAGGCAACTCCTGGAACTCTGGGCTTGGAGCGAAGAGGACTTTCTGCGCCATACCGAAGGCAGCCCGATCCGGCGCATAGGCCACGAGCGCTGGCTGCGCAATATCGCGGTGGCTCTGGGCAATGCGCTGAGCCAGGGGGCGGACGATGCCGCCGACATTCGGGCCGCGCTGCAAATGCGCATGGCGCATCCGAGCGCTCTGGTGCGCGAGCATGTGCGCTGGGCCTTGGGCGCACGTGCTAGAGACTCAGCTTAGCCGTCAATGCAAGCCCAGGCGTCAAAAGCGGTCATGCCCTAGACCTACGATGCCCCGTCGTTTCGGCTCCTGCTCAGTGACCGGCCAAGTGCATAGCCAAGTGCATAGCCAAGGGCAAGCTCAGCAAGCCCATCACGGTGGAGGTCGTGACCAGCGCCGCCACCATGGCGCCGTCATAGCCCATGCGGGCGGCCAGCACATAGGCGCTCGAAGCAGTCGGCAAGGCCGAAAACGCCAGCAGCACCAGGGCTTGGGTCGGCTCCAACTTGAGCGCGCGCGCCAGGCCAAAGGCGATCAGAGGCAGCAGCAGGTGCTTGATGCCAATCAGGCTCAGGCCCAACAGCTTGGCCCGTGCCAATGCTGCCAGTTGCATGCCGGCGCCTGCAGCCATCAGGCCCAGGGCCAGAGAGGCCGCGCCAATACGGCCCACGGCTGGCTCGAGCCAGACGGGCATGCGAAAGCCCAGCAGGTTGGCCACCAGAGCACTGCCGGTGGCCAGGATCAGCGGGTTGGCCAGGAGCTCGCGCCCAAAGTGGCGCTGCGACTGGCGCGCCATGGGCCAGACTGCGGCCGTATTGAACACCGGCACACAAATGCCGATCAGCACCGCAATCAGCAGCAGCCCCTGGGCTCCGGCCAGACGCTCGGCCAGGGCCAGCCCGATGAAGGAGTTAAAGCGAAAACCGACCTGCGCGGCCGCCGCATGGGCCCGCCTGTCGATGTGCCCGCCCAGCAAAGGCAGGTGGGGCAGGGCGTAGCTCAGGCCGATGGCCGTGGCTGCGAGCATCAGCCCGCCTGCGACTAAGCCCGAGGCGGCCTGCAATTGCAGCGGGCTTTTGACGATGGAATGAAACAGCAGGACGGGGAACAGGAAGAAATAAACCAGCTTCTCGACCTGATCCCACACCGGCCGGTTGAGGGCTGTGTAGCGACAAATCAGGAAGCCGCAGGCGATCAGACAAAAGTCTGGAAATAACAAATTCAGATAGTTCACCGTCCAAGAATAACCGTTGCACTTGCGGGTTCTCCTGATGCGGGCCGGCCCCGCCTGGACTACCATTCGCAAGTTTTAATCTGCCGCCCTGGGGCGCATGTACTAAAAGGACCCTATAGCCATGATGATCCGCCGCTCAGCCCTGTTGGCCCTTGCCTTGACCGCCCTGCCAGGGCTGGTTGTGGCGCAGGCCTATCCCAGCAAATCCATCAAGCTGCAGGTGCCGTTTGCGCCGGGCGGTACGACCGACATCATTGGGCGGGTGATTTCAGAGCCGCTGGGCAAGGCGCTGGGTCAGAGCGTGGTGGTGGAGAACCGCGCCGGTGGCGGGGGCGTGGTGGGTGCCAATGAAACCGCCAAATCGGCGCCCGATGGCTATACCCTGGGCATGGCCACTGTCTCGACGACGGCGGCCAATCCGGCCATCAACCCCAAGATGCCCTACAACGTCCTGACCGACTTCACCCCCATCATCAACATCGCGGCCACACCCAACATCATCGCGGTGCATCCGAGCTTTCCGGCCAAGGACTACAAGGGCTTTCTCGAGGAAGTTAAGCGCAACCCCGGCAAGTACTCCTACTCCTCATCCGGCACCGGCGGCATAGGCCACCTGCAGACTGAGCTGTTCAAGAGCCTGACCGGTACCTTCATCACCCACATCCCCTATCGGGGCGCTGGGCCAGCTTTGAACGACACGGTAGCCGGTCAGGTACAGATCATTTTTGACAACCTCCCTTCGGCCTTGCCCTTTATTCAGCAGGGGCGTTTGATTCCCATCGTGGTGGCTGCGCCTAAACGACTGGCGGCCCTGCCCAATGTGCCTACCTTTAAGGAAGTCGGGCTTGAGCCGGTCAATCGCCCGGCTTATTACGGCATCCTCGGCCCCAAAGGCCTGCCTAAGGATGTGGTTGACAAGATCCACGCCGGTGTCAAAAAGGCTTTGGAAGATCCCGCCATTCGCAAGCGCATTGAAGACACAGGCTCGGACATCATCGGTAACACGCCCGATCAGTTTGCAGCCCAGATGAAGGCCGAGTTTGAGGTCTACAAAAAGGTGGTCGAAAGCGCCAAGCTGCGGCTGGAGTGACGAAGCGCAGAGATCAGCCGCCGCTGCGCCTAAGGCGCTGCGGCGGTTTTTTTATGCGCCCTGCTTGGGAGTTCGTGTGACGGCCAGCGGTATTGATGAGGTTGACGCCTTTCTCGACGCCGTCTGGCTGGAAGATGGTCTGGCGCCCAACACCCTGGCCGCCTACCGCCGCGACCTGAGCCACTACGGCCTGTGGCTGGCTCAGCGCGCCAAAGCGCTTGACGCCACCGGCGAGGCCGATCTGCATGCCTATTTCGCTGAGCGCCACGCGAGCTCCCGCGCCACCTCGGCCAATCGGCGCCTGACGGTGTTCAAGCGCTACTTCCGCTGGGCCCTGCGCGAAGGCCGCATCCAAGAGGACCCGACCCTGCGTCTGCAGGCTGCGCGCCAGCCGCTGAGGGTGCCCAAAAGTTTGAGCGAGGACATGGTCGATCGCCTACTTGGTGCGCCCGATCTGCAGACCCCGCTGGGCCTGCGCGACAAGGCCATGCTGGAATTGCTGTACGCCAGCGGTTTGCGGGTCAGTGAGCTGGTCGGACTCAAAACCTTTCACCTGGGCATGAACGAGGGCGTGCTGCGCGTGATGGGCAAGGGCAGCAAGGAGCGGCTGGTACCGTTCGGGGCGGTCGCGCGCGAGCACCTGCAGGCCTACCTCAGCCAAGCGCGGGCCATGATTTTGGCCGGCCAGCAGACCGAAGACCTCTTCGTGACTGCCCGCGGCCAGGGCATGAGCCGGGTGATGTTCTGGATGATCATCAAGAAGTACGCGCTGCTGGCTGGCATCAGCGTGCCGCTGTCGCCGCACACCCTGCGCCATGCTTTTGCCACCCATTTGCTCAACCACGGCGCTGACCTGCGTGCGGTGCAGATGCTGCTGGGCCACGCCGATATTTCCACGACGACCATCTACACCCATGTGGCGCGCGAGCGCTTGCGCCAAGTGCATGCGGCGCATCATCCGCGCGGCACTTAGGACGATGGCTGGTACATGTGCTCACGGCTAAAGGGGTAGTCGCTCTGGCTGCCTGGCAGATCATCGGTATCGATCTGCCCTGAGGGTTTAGTGGCCAGCATCTGGTGCAATGCCATCCAGCCTTGTTCAAAACCCATGGCGCAGCCGGCCAGGTAGATGCGGTAGGCCCGCAGGACCTTGCCGCCTTGCTCGCCGCCGAGTCGGGCGCTGAGCACTTGCTGGGCGGGCCCGAGCTGAGCTTCCAGGGCGTCTGACCAAGCCCACAGGGTTCTGGCGTAGTGGGGGCGCAGGTTCTCGGTATCGACCATCTCCAGACCGGCATCGGCCATGGCCGCCAGTACGCTGCTGGTGTGCAGCAGTTCGCCGCCGGGGAAGATGTACTTTTCAATGAAGTCGCCCATGCCGGCGCCAAGCTGGTGGTGCTGGGTGCCGCCGGCGGTGATGCCGTGGTTCATCAGCAGGCCGCCCGGCCGCAGCAGCCGCCTGATCTTGCCAAAGTACTCGGGCAGCCTGGCCCTGCCCACATGCTCAAACATGCCTACCGAGGCGATCTTGTCGTAAGGCAGGCCTTCTTCAAGGTCGCGGTAGTCCAGGAGCCGCATTTGCACCTGGTCCTGCAAGCCCCGTTCCCTGATCAAGACCTGAACATGGGCATGTTGCTGGCGCGAGAGCGTGATGCCAGTGGCGTGGACACCATGCCGCTCAGCCGCCCACAGCAAGAGTGCGCCCCAGCCAGCGCCGATATCGAGAAAGCGCTCACCGGGTTTGAGCATGAGCTTGCGGCAGATGTGTTCGAGCTTGGCTTCCTGGGCCTGGGCCAGGCTCATGTCGGCTTGCCGGAAGTAGGCGCAGGAATAGACGCGCCGGGGGTCCAGCCAAAGTGCATAAAAGTCGTCGCCGACGTCGTAGTGGTGCTGGATCTGGGCCGCATCGCGCTGGCGGGTGTGCAGGAGCAGCGAGCGCAGCCCTTGCAGCCAGGCGCTGCCCAGGGCCGATTTGGGCTGGACCGCATGGCCTGGCACCATGGCTGCGGTAGCCGCCATGATTTGGCGCATGCTCCCTTCGAGTTTTAGGCGCCCCTCGACATAGTCCTCAGCCAGCGCGCCCACCTGTGCGGACCGCAGGCGATCCAGGCTGGACCAGTGATGCAGCTGTACCCGCACGGGCGCTTCTTGCGGGCCAATGAGCTGACCCGATGGCAGTTGCAGTTGCAGGGCCGGCCAAAGTGTGGCCGCCGACTGGCTAGGGCGCAGGAGCATCAGGCTACCTCTTCAGGGTGTTTAATGCGGCGCGGCCTCATGCGCTGCAGGTCAAAATGCTAAGCGGCTTGCTGCTCCGTACACAAGCGCGACCGTGTGAAGTGATGGTTTTTCCGGCGCTGGCCTGCGCTGGACTGGCTTTGCCACTGGCAAAGCGGCAAGCACTTGTCCGATGGGCAAGCCGGCCCCGCGCCCTGGCATCAGCCTGCGAGCTGAGCCAATTCCTGGGGCGTAAAGCCTGCAGCGCTGCGAGCGCTCAGGTTGAAAGGCCCGCGAGGACGGGGCGCGCCATAGCGCTCAGACAGGCTCAATTGCTGCGCCAGGGGGTCCAGCTCGCCTTGCTTGCACAGCCAGCCGAACCATTGGTTGCCGATGGCCACATGCCCGATCTCATCGCGCAGGATCAGCTCAACAATTTCTGCCCCCCGCCGGTCGCCGGCTGAGCGCAGCTTGTGGGCGATGGCCGGCGAAGCGTCTAACCCGCGCGCCTCCAGTACGCGCGGTACCACCGCCAGCCTGGCCAGCAGATCATCCTGTGTGCGTCTGGCCATGTCCCACAGTCCCTCGTGGGCGTCAAAGTCCCCATAGCGGTAGCCCATGGCCTGCAGATGTTCGTGCAGCAGCGAAAAGTGCAGCGCCTCCTCGCGCGCTACCTTGAGCCAGTCGTGATAAAAATTTTCCGGCATGGCAGGAAAGCGCCAGATCACATCGAGTGCCAGGTCCATCGCATTGCACTCGATATGGGCCAGGGCATGGATCAGACCGGCGCGGCCCTCGGGGCTGCCCACAGCCCGCTGAGGCACTTCGCGCGGTGGCAGCAAGCGCGGCCGGTCAGAGCGGCCGGGCAGGCCTTCGGGCTCGCTCCAGCGGGCTTGCTTATCCAGGACAAGGTGCTCAGGCCACTGCCGTAAAGCGAGCGCCTTTTCATCGGCATCGCGCAGGACGATCAGGGCCAGTGCGTGATTGCGTAGGCAGGTCATGTTCTCAGGATATCTTCAGGGCGCGCTCAGACGCCCTCGTTTGGCCGAACGTTTCAGGCGAATCTCGACGGTTCTTCCTACGGCGCTCGCGGCCTTAATGAGCGTGTCTAGCTGTATCGACAGGTTGGCCGGATCGAGTACTCGGTCGAGCTGCGAGCGGCTGGTCGCCATGCGTAGGGCCATGTCGACCTTGCTGAGCTTGCCACTGACCATGGCCTCGTCCAATTGCTCGGCCAGTGCACGCTTGAGTGCTCGGGCTTGAACTTCCTCGTAGATGCCATCGTCTCTGAGAAAGTCGTCGAGGCTGCTGCCTTTATGGGGATTTGATTTAGCCGTTTTGGGCATCTTTCCACTCCTTCAAGCGTTTAATGGCCAACTCAATGTCCTTAGCATTGGTTTGCTGGGTTTTCTTAATAAATGCATGCAGCAGGATCATTTCAGACTGATCAACGGCAAAAAGGATGCGCGCGATCCGATTCCCGACCTTGCTGCGCACTTCCCAGATGGATCCCCTTAAGTGATCAACCCGGGGTTTGCCGATAGGCCACTTGTACTGGACGTAGGCGATGTCTTCACCAATGATTTGGCGATCCGCTTTGCTCAGCGCTTTGAGCCACTCGCGCACTGGCTCCTGGCCACCTGCTGAGCGGTAGAAAAATGCCGGTATTTTGGGCATCGAAGCCATTCGAAAATTGTACCCCATGAGGTACATTTAAAGTCTCAGCTGGCCCGCAGCGGCCACCGAAGGCGGCTCAATCCCTGGGCAAGAGTTCCAGTCTTTCAGGATTTGGGTGCGCTGTCGACCCAAGGTGGCAAGAATACGCAGCCAGCCCGCAGCCGCAGTGCCGGGCTCCTACAATCTTCGATTTTCCAGCGAGAGGGCGCCCATGGCGGTTTATCAGATCGGCGATGTCATCCCCCAGATTCATGACAGCGCCTGGGTGGCGCCCAGCGCCCAAGTCATGGGCCGGGTGGTGCTGGAGCAAGACAGCAGCGTCTGGTTTGGCGCGGTGCTGCGCGGCGACAACGACCCGATCCGCATAGGCAAGGGCAGCAATGTGCAAGACGGCAGCGTGCTGCATTCCGACCTTGGGCAGCCCATGACGGTGGGCCAGTATGTGACGGTGGGGCATCAGGCCATGCTGCACGGCTGCACCATCGGCGACGGCTGCCTGATCGGTATACAGGCGGTCATCCTCAACGGTGCGCGCATCGGGCGCAACTGCCTGGTCGGCGCTGGCGCTTTAGTGACCGAGGGCAAGGAGTTCCCGGAGGGCTCGATGATCCTGGGCAGTCCCGCCAAAGTGGTGCGACAGCTCACGCCTGAGCAGATCGAGAACATCCGCCGCAATGTGCTGGGCTATGTGGACAACGCCCGCCGCTTCAAGACGGGTCTGCAACAGATCGGGTGAGCCCAAGCGCGCTGGCCGCCTGTGGGTCGGTTTTCGAAAATTTCCTCAGCCTGAAAGGGGCACTGCCCTGCCATGTCCGAGTTGCATAAATTCATTTTTGAGGGCCTGCCGGTGCGCGGCATGCTGGTTCGTCTGACCGAGGGCTGGCAGGAAGTGCTTGCCCGCCGGCGTGTGGCCGGCGGCTATCCGCCCGAGGTGCAAGACCTGCTCGGGCAGATGCTCGCCGCCGGTGTGCTGATGCAAGGCAACATCAAGTTCAATGGCGCTCTGGTGCTGCAGATCTTCGGCGACGGACCGCTCAAGCTGGCGGTGGCCGAAGTGCAGTCGGACCTGAGCTTTCGCGCCACGGCCACCTTTGGCCCGGCTGGCGCCAGCGCCGTGCCCGCAGGAGCCAGCCTGAGCCAGATGGTCAATGTGGACAACCAGGGGCGCTGTGCGATCACCCTGGACCCCAAGGACAGGCTGCCTGGTCAGCAGCCTTATCAGGGCGTGGTGCCGCTGTTTGGCGACCACCACGAGAAGCTGGACAAGCTCAGCGAGGTGCTTGAGCATTACATGCTGCAAAGCGAGCAGCTCGATACCTGCCTGGTGCTGGCGGCCAATGGCGAGGTGGCTGCCGGCCTGCTGATCCAGCGCCTGCCGGTGATGGGGCAGGGCAATCTGGCCGGGCAACTCGACCGCGACGCCAACGAAGACCAGATTGGTCGCAGCGAGGACTACCAGCGCATCGCCATGCTGGCGGCCACCCTCAAGCCGCAGGAGTTGCT
>Ga0078894_10002631_pt1 | contig 13581 bp, 4 predicted proteins | sample LauGreSu1BDMLBSD_2_FD_67506 | JGI IMG/M metagenome (GOLD analysis project Ga0078894, IMG submission 67506) | Freshwater lake microbial communities from Lake Michigan, USA - Su13.BD.MLB.SD (version 4) (version 4) | ecosystem: Environmental > Aquatic > Freshwater > Lake | place: Lake Michigan, USA...
AACGTGGAGAAAATAATCACCGCCGCGGAGGAGGTTTTCCAGAAAATAACGAATAAACTCAACACTGCTAACAATGCAGAGGCGTTTAAGACCAAAAATGCATTGAATGATGATTTTCAATCCTTTATTTACAAAATACGTAATATGAAAATCGCCACTGTCAATGGAGAAGATGCATATAAGAATCTTCTGTTATCTATAAGGTCAATCGAAATTAAACTGAAGGAGCTTTATGATAAGGCAAATTCAACGGAACTTGCTATAGGGAATAATGAGATATTCAAAGAACTGGGCTCTGTACTTAACCCCAAAAAGTTCTTGAAATATTTAAAAGACGTATCATGTACTGACACAAACAAGCGTGTCCATATCGCGAAAGATTTTGTGAAAGCAGTGGAGAATTTTACCAAGAAGGTATCGGGCCATCTCAAAAAGTATCAACAAATTGGAGCAGAACCCTACGTGAACGATTATAATAATCTTACCGCTTCTATCGCCAAACTATATTATGTGAATCCACTTAAGTTCAAGTCGAAGCTCAACGAAATTAAGAAGTTATACAACAGCATTAAATCAAACAGCTCCTATTATGTATTTGACAGTGAAATCAAGGAATTAACCAAAGTAGCGGAGGAATTCCGTTTCGAAAAAAACGCCACTGCCAAAACGCTGGAAATACCTCCCGACAATTCAAAGCTGGAAGCAGACAAACGAAATGATGCGAGTGTCCTCAAGAAGGTTGTATACATGCTTATGGCGGTTCCCTTTCTAATTATAGCGACCTATAATTGGTACTATTTGATAGTATACCGCGACTCCGACGAGTTTGGGGATGTACCACCCTCCCCCGACGGAAAAGAGCCACGTGCAGTCAATGAAAGAACCCAAATAAAATGGGATTTTTCGGGGCTTGGTCCAGTCGCCGATGTTGTAGACCATTTATTTGGCTCGCTCATTTTCCCCACGCGATTATTGAACCGAATATTACTGGAACATAAGTCCCCAGTCATTCCTGGGTTTTTTTCCGACAAACATCCTCTCATATCACGCGCGTGTGTATTAGTTTTGTTCGGATTCCTCATTTACGGTATGTTTTTCAAGGTATCAATCAAGGAACTCATTAAATCGGACAATAAATGTAAACCCAAACAGAATAATTTGATTGTGAAACTGTTTATGGGGCTAATCATATTTTATTACGTGTTTCGAATGCTATTTATCTTCTTTGGCGGAAGTCATACTGGGGGTTTTATGGCATCCTTTGCAGATAATATGGCGGTTCGGCCGCTCAATTTCGGATTTAAACCCTTTTTGTCGCGACCTATCCTGGCGATTATATTATTTATTCTACTCATGGTTGGACTGTTTTTTATTGCAATGTTGTCAGTGAACATGAGTATTATGATAGTAATGATGTATTTGGTTTTACATTCCTTGTTTGGATTTTATATGTATTTGCCCACGACGGGAAGTAGTGGTCGAGGATTATTCAAGGACATCTTTACGGGGCTTCGGTATTACCGAGAGACATGGTCTAAGATGGGTAATATATTTGATGGAGAGCGCAAAGAGTGGAAAGACCTGGAAGAATGTGAGGGGATGACGGCGCTTGGACGATTTATGATTTATGTGATGGGTCGAGTATTCACTTGGTTTTGGCTGGTAATTATGTTAACTGGCATCATATTTACGTGGGTCAGGTCAAAATTGAATGAGATGAAAATATTTACGTCTATCATGGTTGCTATTTTGGGAGGTATATTCATGTATATTTCGTGGAGATGGGAGGCTATTATGAATCTTATATTTCGCAATAAAGAAACAGATGGGAGTACAAGCGGAGAGACGACACAGCCAAATACAACGACAACCAGTGGAACACCACCGCCAAATACAACGACAACTAGCGGAACAACACCGAATATAAATGTTGAACCAAATAATACACCTACTCAAAACCTAACACCGGATGTATCATACATTCTTAACAAATACAAAGCTATACCGGTAGAAAATAATACATCTACCCAAAACCTAACACCAGATGTATTAAAAATTCTTAACGAAAATAGAGCGATACCGGTACCAATGAGAGGAGGTGAAGCGGAGCCACTTACGGAAGATTACGCGGAAAATATGTTTAATGAATTACACAGTGGTGTAGACAACGATGACGTAGAAGCCATAGAATGACATCCATGAAATTAGCCAAATAAAGTATTCACTGTCGAAAATATTATACACACAATACAATGTATAATATTTTTTCTAACATAAATATAAGATTTAATGGAAGCAAACGTAGGCAGGCTTTTAGAAGATTTGTTTATGAAAGAATCACCGGCGTCTCCTCCCCGTGTGGTCATTCATACCGGCACAACAGATACTTATTTGGTAGACGCACGAATCAGTAATGATGGCGAACGTGAATTTAACCGCGAGGCACTGTTGTTTAACCTTAAAGGTGCAATGGCTGTGGTGGACAGACGTGTAGGTGGACCCCTGAAAACAACTACCAAGGTAAGATTAGAAGAGTCATATCCGGTGGCCGCGGTTGCTGAAGCGGAGGAAAGTAGTGAGGAATTGTCGGAAGAGGAGGCCAAGGAGGAGCCAGAAGAAGAAGCCAAGGAAGAAGCCAAGGAAGAAGCCAAGGAAGAAAAAGAAGTTCAGCCAGAAGAAGAACCAAAAGAAGAAGAGGAAGCCAAGGAAGAAGAGGAACTCCCTCCTATTTATGCTCCTAAAGGCCCCAAAAAGTCCCGTGCTAAAAAGCCAAAAGCAGCAGAGGAAGAACAAGCCTTGGCACAAACCGTGGCACCCAATAAAGTAGTCAACGGCGTCAACCTCAAACAACGAATCCTCCCCTCGAAATCCGGCCTCCCACCCATCAAGATAAATCCACTGTACTTATCCAATCGCAAGATGTTTATAGGGCAACTTGCGAGATTATTCGAGCCTTACCAAAAAGAATTCATTGACAACTACGAATCCATGACCTGCGAATCTATACGAAAACAAGACTCCGATGCATTCAATCTACTGACTCACCAAAAAGTAATTCGAGACTATTTGTACACATTCACCCCCTATCGCGGTTTAGTATTATTCCACGGTCTAGGTTCCGGAAAAACGTGCACTTCCATTGCCGTCGCAGAATCCATGAAAACCGACCGCCAAGTAGTGTTTATGACCCCCGCCTCCCTCAAAATGAATTATATGAGTGAACTCAAGAAATGCGGCGACCCACTGTATAAAAAGCTGCAATACTGGGAATTCGTGCAAACCTACGACAACCCCTCTTTAGCGAAAACACTGTCGCAAGCAATGCAATTGCCAGAAGATTTCATCCATAAAAAACGAGGTGTTTGGCTCGTCAATATGCAAAAACACGAATCCAACTTCGATGCCCTTACCCCCATTGAACAAGCACAGGTGGATGCGCAATTGAATGAAATGATACAGAACAAATACATGTCCATCAACTACAACGGTGTCAATCATCGCAAGCTCGATGCAATCACAAACGGCGGAAAATTAAATCCGTTCGATAATAAGACAGTGGTGATTGATGAGGCACACAACTTGGTAAGCCGCGTCGTCAACGCGATTCGGTCCAAAAAACAAAAGGATAAAGTGTCATACAAACTATATCAGCTGCTCAAGGAAGCGGAGAACGTAAAAATCGTGTTATTGACTGGAACCCCAATTCTAAATCACCCCTTTGAATTGAGTATTTTGTATAATATGATTCGCGGCAACATTGATGAATGGACATTTTATCCGGAAAATCCCCTGGACGAGTCGCGGGTGAAACGCATGTTTGAGTCAAATAAAATTACATTGTATGATATTATCAAATCGGACCGAACTCAGGTAAATATTACCCGCAATCCCTTTGGATTTATAGGGTCCACCGCGGCGGAGCCGCAGCCGGAGGCGCCTCCCGCAGCCAAGAAAACCAAACGCGCCGCACCAGCTGCTGCTGCGCCTCGTAAAACCAAGAAAAATATTGCTACCGGCGGCGGTGAGTCGGGCAAAGTAATCTACGACGATGCAGGCCGAGTATCCAATCTGGAGTTCCTGAAACATGTCAAAAAGGTATTTCAGGACAACAATATTGGATTCAAACGCGCGCATAAACATATCGCCCACACAATACTCCCTGAAAATCCAGAACTATTTGACAAAACCTTTATTGATGTAGAAAACGCGACCATTGTCAACGATGATATGTTTAAGCGCCGTGTGGTGGGTCTCACCTCCTATTTCCGCAGTGTAGAAGATAAACTTCTCCCACGGTTCGAGAAAACAGACCAAGGTGAAAATTACCATATAGTTGAAGTGCCAATGAGTAATCAACAATTTACTAAGTATGCGGAGGTTCGAGCCGTAGAACTTAACAAGGAAAGCAAGTCCCGCAAAAATCAAGCCAAAAATAAAAACAAGGGCAAAGGGGCGGATGATTTGTATAAGAACAGTTATCGTATATACTCACGTCTGGCGTGTAATTACACATTCCCCGATGAAATCCCCCGCCCAATGCCGCGCAGATTGACCGACGATGTGAATGACAAGGAGTTGGAGAATTTGTTGGAGGAGGAGGAAGAGGGTGATTCGGAGGAACCGGAAGGAGAGGAACAGAAGGAGAAATCCGCCACCGATTTAGACGATGTTCACCGAGAATACCATGCCTCGCTCCAAAACACGCTCAAATTATTAAGCGAACGAAAGGCGGAATTATTCACAGATGATGTATTAGGCCAACACTCACCGAAATTCCGTGAAATCATGCGAAATATTGTGAACGAGGATAATCGTGGATTACATCTCCTGTATTCCCAATTCCGCACCATGGAAGGTATTGGTATTATGTCCATTATTCTGGAGGCGAATGGATATACCCAATTCAAAGTTCAAAGAGACGCAGGGTCCTGGAAATTAAGCCCAGATACAATCGAAGCACTCAACCAGAAAAAGCGTTTATTTGTCCTATACACTGGAACAGAATCGGCGGAAGAGAAAGAGGTGGTTAGAAACATATATAACAGTGCATGGAGTGAAATCCCCTCGGATATTGCGGAGATACTGAGACAACGCGCAGACAATAACAATATGGGCGACATTATTCGTGCCATGCTCATTACTTCCTCCGCCGCGGAAGGTATTAATCTCCGATGTACCAGATACGTGCATATTGTGGAACCCTACTGGAATATGGTGCGTATTGAGCAGGTGGTTGGACGTGCAAGACGTATATGCTCCCACCAAGATTTGCCGGAGGAATTGCGCACTGTCAAAGTGTTTTTCTATTTGACCAAATTCAGTGATGAACAATTGAAGAATCCGTCGAAGGATATTAATATATTACTCCTCGATGTGGGACGTCTGGACTCCAAAAAGCCGCTGACCACTGACCAAAGTATATATGAGATTGCGAGTATTAAGACCAAAATCAACAATGCATTCTTAGATGCAGTTAAATCCACGGCAGTGGATTGTTCAGTATACAGTCGCACCAAAGATGACAAATACGTGTGTTATGGATATGGCCGTGTGGTCGATTCCACTGCTATTGCATCGTATCCAACCTTGGAGGATGATATTAAGAATATAGAACAAGAGAAATTAAATGTTCGTAATGAGACAGTGGCTGGATACCAATTTGTGAATATTAAGGGGGTCAAATATGGATATAACGAAGAAACAAAGGAATTATACGATGGTGTAATAATGGAGTCTGTATTAGCACAGGGTTTAGGCAAAGAGAAGTTGAAAGCCATCGGGAAACTCGTGAAAACGGAGGAAGGTGTCCAAATAGAATTCTATAACAAGAAATAAATAAATGAGTTATAACCAAATAAAATCATAAAACCATGTAGTGTATATGGTTTTATGTCGCAAGAACTTCAGACTAAATTTTTAGCTATATCTAAGGAAAGACAGATTCCGAAATCGCACGTAGATTATTTACGTAAACTGAAGGCAGGTGGGTTTGAGCCAAAAGTAGTATATGACATAGGTACTAATTATTTGCATTGGACACACGAAGTGGAGGAATTATGGCCAGATGCCGAAATTATATTATTTGAGGCATTCGATAAGTTGGAGTTTTTGTACAAGGATGGCGGATATACTTACCATATAGGTTTATTATCCAAGGAAGATGACAAGGAATTAAACTTTTATTACAGTGATGAATGGCCAGGGGGCAATTCATACTATAAGGAGTACAATGACAAAGTGTTCCCATCCAACCGATTTATAACCATGAAATCCTCGCGCCTGGATACGATAGTACAAACACTCGGACTACCTCCACCAGATTTAGTGAAGATTGACGTTCAAGGTGCTGAACTTGATGTATTTAAGGGAGGTGTAGAATCCATCGGTAAAGCAACCCATCTCATTTCGAGTTTCCAGACATCATACTATAATTTGGGAGCACCCCTAGCAAAAGAATGTTTGCCCATTGTTGAAAAACATGGCTGGAAATGTATTGCTCCATTGTTTTGCAACAATGGTCCCAACGGAGATTATGGGTTTTTACGCACCGATTCTTCACAGAAAGAGGATACAAGACCTACCATGTGTTTAAACATGATTGTGAAGGACGAGGCACATATTATCGCAGACACCCTCAAAATGTTATGTGATAAAATCCAGTTTGATTATTGGGTAATATGCGACACGGGTTCAACCGACAACACGCCCCAAATAATCACTGACTTTTTCAATCGCCGTGGTATCCCCGGAGAATTACGCCGCGATACATGGGAAAATTTCGCACACAATCGTACATTAGCGCTTGAGTATGCATATAACAAAACCGACTTACTCCTAGTGTTTGACGCAGATGATGAGCTCCATGGTACAATTACCATCCCCGAAAAGGTTTTATATGACGAATACAAGTTCAAATTTGGCACAGCGGGTTCATCATCTTATACTCGCACATTGATGATAAATAACCGCAAGAAATTCAAATATTTGTCTGTCATACACGAATTCATTACATACCAAGACGAAGGTAGTGGTACATCCACGATTCTGGAAGGAGATTATCACGTAATATCTGGCAGAAGAGGGAATCGCAGTAAAAATCCAAATAAATACCTCGACGACGCGCTGATTCTGGAGAAAGCGCATGCGGAGGCTATCAAGGCAAACGACCCACTGTATAAAAGATATTCATTCTACTGTGCGAATAGTTATAAGGACGCAGGAAAACCCGAAGAAGCAATCAAATGGTACAAAATAACGCTTCGCCAAGACAATTGGTGCCAAGAAAAATATGTATCCTGTTTGAATTTATATGATTGTTATGCAAGTATACAACAAAGAGAAGCGGGATTTTATTATTTGGTAGAAGCATTTAAATATGACAGTGAACGTATAGAATGTCTGAATCATTTATTAATTCACTACTGTAATTCCGGCCAGAGCTCAATGGCATACAGTTATTTTTGCCAGGTAAAGCAACTATATGATAGAATTCATCGCAATGATACAACATTGTGTCTGGAAGATAAACTGTTTGGCAATATCAATAATTACTACTTTTATGTTCCATACATTATGATTATTATTTGCGACCATACAAGAGAACATAAAATAGGTATTCAAATGTATGAAATCATATTTGACCGTAAAAGTCCAGTATTCAGTGAGTTCCATATAAAAAACATTCTGTTTAATTTGCAGTTTTACATTAAACATATCGAATCTGCTGGACTCATGGCGTCCTTCGTTGAAAGGATGAATAGCTATTTGGCCTTTCTGCGGGAAAATAATTATATCCAAACAGGAATTGATGTCGTATTAGAAAGATACAAGGTATATGGCATGAAAACGGAGTACATTTTACCGAGTGTATGTAAACGTACGGTGAAATTTTCCAAGGAAGAATGCACAAACACCCAAAATATTTTATTTTTTACCGGATTTACAGATACTCCATGGAATCGTAGTCATATGGATACTCATTCCTTGGGAGGTTCAGAAAAGGCAGTTATCTATCTGTCGGAAATATTGGCGATTAACGGGTATAATGTATATGTGAGTGGTAATATGAAAGAGGAAACCACTGCAAATGGTGTCAAATATATACATATGAATAATCTAAGCGATGATATACCGTTTCATACAGTTATTATATCCAGGTATTTGTTTTTTCTGGAGAAGTATCTGACAATATCATTTGGTAAGTTGGTTATTTGGGCGCACGACACACACTTGCTTCCATATGGAACACGGTTTGTAAATTCAGAGGATATTATTAGAATATGGGACAAATACATTGATAAGTGTATTTGTTTAAGTGAATGGCATCGAGAAAAATATATAAGTATCTACCCACAACTCGCGAATAAGATTCATATTATCAACAATGGAATTCAACTGTCCAAAATTCGCGGGGAACATATGTTGGTCAAACAAAAACATAAGTTCGTATATACCTCCTGCTCCGAGCGTGGACTAGATATTCTATTAAGTTTATGGCCGAGTATTTTGCAGGAATGGCCAGATGCGGAGTTGACGATTTCCAGTTATAATCCCTTTCCAAAATCGCCAGAGGATGAGAAAATGCAACAAATCATCCAGAAGTACCCATATAGTATTCATCATTTGGGGAAATTGTCATCCACTGAATTGTATGAACAAATTCGGAGCGCGGAATTCTGGTTGTATCCATGCACATTCTATGAAACCTCCTGTATTACCGCCATGGAAATGTTGGCGGGGGAAGTCATCTGTCTATATTACCCAATTGGCGGACTTATATCCACGATGAGTGATTGTGGAATTCAAATTTCAAGAGGCAATGAATTGCAAACACTCTTTTCACTCACAGAAGAGCAGAAAATGAGTATGCGCCAAAAAGGACTAGAGTATGTGTCCACCTGCACGTGGGAACATCGTGCAGCAGACTGGATGGTGGATATAATATTGTAAGCAGCCAAACCCAAATAAACAATTATAGATACTTTTGTAAGAGTATCTATAATGACAACAAAAGCAAAAGAGTCAGTGATTTATACCGAATATTTTGGCCACACAGATGTTTATAAGGCAAAATTCGGGCCGAACACCATTGTATTAATGCAGGTAGGTTCCTTCATTGAAGTATATGGATTAAAGGGCGACCCCCAGTCCAGCCAAATAGAAAAATATGCGGAAATATGCGGCCTGAATATCGCCGAGAAGACACACCAATTCCGGGGGAAAACAGTACTTATGTGCGGGTTTCGCGATTATTGCATAGATTCTTATTTGGATACACTTATGACCTCGCCCGACGCTTTCACTGTCGTTCTTTTTATGCAGGAGGAGGCGGAGGACGGGAAACCGGGCGACCGGAAAACGCGGACGTTGTCGGCGATATATAGTCCGGGCACGTATGTATCCGGCGACTTGGCGGCGGCCGCCGAAGGCGGCGTATCGAATTACATAGTATCTATTTGGCTAGAACCCTTCAAATCCAGGAAAGTCCCGAAACTCATGCTAGGAATGGCCGCGTGCAATATTTTCACCGGGAAAACCCATTTCTACGAATACGAGGCAGACAATGTATTAGACAGCGACAATAATGGTGGGGGGTATACCACTGTGTTTGATGGTCTAGAACAATTTATAACAGCATTCACCCCCAACGAAGTATTAGTTCTCGCACCCGACACTATTCTGCCGAAAATGTCCTGGGTCGTCAAACGTATTGGGGTGAAAACACACAATGTTCGAATTATTTCCGCCACCACGGATATTTGTGCCAAGAACTGCCAAAAACAACAATATATGGACCAACTACTGGGCGTCTTCTTCGGCGTGAATACGTTCCAATCGTGCCAAGAGTTTATAAGGCATGCAATTGGGACCCAGGCGTTGGTATATCTCCTCAATTATATTCAAGAACATAACACTGTGTTTGCGCAAACCATTGAGCTCCCCCCATTCACGAATTTGTCTAATACATTGAATTTAGCCAACCATTCCCTGGAACAACTACACATTATTGGGCCGGGGGTGTCGGTACTATCCCATATGGATAAATGCAAAACACCAATGGGGAAACGCCATTTGCGGTATCAATTATTACATCCGTCGTGTAATACTGAGTTTTTGGAGGGGGAATACGCCGCTGTCGGGGGATTATTGAGGAATATTCCGTTGGTGGATACAGTGCGCGAACATTTAGGGAAAGTGTTTGATGTGGAGAAGATAGCCCAACAGATTGCACTGCGGAAACTACATCCATCGGGGATTGGTCATTTGTATCATGCCACCAATGCTGCCATTCGAATTCTGGATGATTTAGGAACAACCCCCGAATTGAGGGATTATGTTTGTGGCGGAACTACAGATTCCACCCTTTTCCGAAATCTCCTACATATTCTGGAAACCCATTTTGTGATTGACCACTGCAAAGGAACCACAGTGGACTCGGAAATGATATGCCGCGCCGCATTTCCGGAATTGGATACCCATATTTCCAACCATATAGCTAAATATGAGGAGTGGTGCGGTGCACGCAACATTATTAATCGACTTATTTGGAAAGAGGAGGGAGAACCAGACGGGGGCATTGATTACGTGAAAGAACATAAAACGAATGTGCATGGGTATTCCCTCATAATTACCGCAGCGCGAAGCGCGGCACTTAGAAAAGTCATCGACAAACCGGTGAATTTACCTCCCCAACTAAAACATCTCAAAATACACACGAAAACGGGTGCGTACGAAGTGCGATGTGAGTATTTGGATAATCTGAATACCGCTATCATGGAAGAACTGGAAAATATCCAGAAAAGCACGGCGGATGCATATCGACATGTGTTATCGATGTTAGGAAATACACAGTGGTTGGCAGCCATAAAGAAATTAGCGGCAATATTATGTCGCGCGGATTTTCTGCAATCGCGTGCATACGTGGCACATAAGTATCGGTATTGTTGTCCGGACATCGACGGCGCCGCAGGCGCCGGGTTCGTCGACGCACGTGAGCTCCGCCACTGTCTTATTGAATGTTTGAATCAGCAAGAAATCTACGTATCGAATGATGTTGCGGTAGGTCCCACCAGTATGCTTTTATATGGCACAAATATGGTTGGAAAAACGAGCCTTATACGCGCATTAGGTATTTCGGTTATTCTTGCACAAGCGGGGATGTTCGTTCCGTGCACGACATTCCGGTATTCCCCTTTTACTTCCATATACACTCGTATTTTGGGGAATGACAATTTACACCAGGGATTATCTACGCTCGCAGTTGAAATGGTGGAATTGCGGGAAATCCTGCACTACGCGGACAATCGGTCGTTAGTATTGGGGGATGAAGTGTGTAAGGGCACCGAGTCCGAGTCTGCACTCAGTATTTTCGCGGCAGCACTGATGCATTTGCACGAGAAAAATGTGTCTTATATATTCGCCACGCATTTCCACGCAATCCTGGATTTTGCGGAGATAAAAGCGCTCTCGCATCTTCGGGTGTGTCATATGTCGGTGCACTATGACGCGGCGAATGACTGTTTGGTATACGACCGTGTTCTCCGGGATGGAGGTGGTGCGAGGTCATACGGATTAGAAGTGTGTAAATCTCTGCATATGCCGAGGGAATTTATAGATACTGCGTATTTATTGCGGAATACTTATTTCGCGGAGTCGAGGGGTTTATTACAGTGTCCCGTCGCAACCTCCTATAATTCCCATAAAATACGCGGTAAATGCGAGATTTGTGGGGAAAATATGGGCGAGGAAATCCATCATTTACAGGAACAAAAACATGCAGATGATGATGGGTTTATAGGGTCAGTCCATAAAAATCATGGGGGAAATTTAGCGTCTGTTTGTGAGTCTTGCCATATAAAACTTCACAAGGAGAAAAAACGCGTAGTGAGGCGCAAAACCACGGCGGGGTTTAAATTAGTGGAGGCGGGGGAAATCTAGTGTTTATGGGCGCATTTTCGGGTGCATTTGCTGTGGCGCATTCTGCGTGCGTGGGCGTGGTTGATTTTGCAGGTGGCGCGGCATCGGCGGAAATTCTTTTGGGTAATAGAACGGCGATGGCTTAGACGTCGGTTTCTGCTGTTTTTAAAGCTACCGTTTTTCGAGCTACCGTTTTTCGAGCTACCGTTTTTCGAGCTACCTCCCTTGTAGCTACCACATTTAGAGCTGCCGCCTCGAGAGCTATACCACGACGCGGTACCATTATCTCCGTGTGCATAGGGTTTGTGAAGGATTGTAAGGTCTCCGTTGTATGCGGAATTGAGTAAAGCGGATTGGGACATACTGTATATAAGAATACGGAGATAATTACTGCGTTTTATAGGCCACTGGTTTTGTAGGCCACTGGTTTTATAGGCCACTGGTTTTGTAGGCCACTGGTTTTATAGGCCACTGGTTTTATAGGCCACTGGTTTTATAGGCCACTGCGTTTTATAGGCCACTGCGTTTTATAGGCCACTGGTTTTATAGGCCACTGCGTTTAACCAAATAGTTGCAATTGAGAGGTATAATACATAAATGTAGTAATGACCACAAACTGCTGTATATATTCGTCCTGGCTATTTTCAATCAATGCCGCAGTAGCATTCGGCATGGAGGAATATGTATACGGCGGGTTATTTACCTGTCTACTAACATCCTCGCTGCTCTTTCACTCCCATTCAACCATATACACCAATATCATAGACAAATGTTGTATTGCAGCCGTTGTTTTATATGGCGGATACCTACTTTACCTAAAATGCAGGGAGGTCAAATACACAATACAGATACTGATTTTAGTAGGTAGTATATTAACCTTCTTGTCAACCATATACCTATTCTGTGTTGGGTATTTACTCCGTCTATTTTGTTTTTGCGAGGACAGTGAACGCGCAAACCAGTGGCATTCGTACCTGCATTTATTGAGTTCTATCGGCCACTGTCTAATATTACTGATATAGAACGGGTTATATACCACGCCCCTAAAAATATATATAAAATAGTCGTGGGTGATATATCTATTTTATAATAGATTGTATGGGAAAAATAAACATTACATTCTCCACCTGTTTTTATGTGGTGAAATCCAAATACGATATTACATCGTATTCGGGCTGGATTGAAAATTTTATGCGTCTTACCTGCACAAATCATTTTTATTTGGTTATTTATACAGATGAAGACAGCTTAGAATATATAAATCTAGATATAGCTAATAATAATAATGTTCGTGTTATTCTAAAACCATTCGAATCATTCCATGGATACAAATACAAGGATAAGTGGATATCAAACCATGAAAAAAATACAGAACTGAATACTAGAACTGAATGGGTGTTAAATATGATTTGGTCAGAAAAGGTATATTTCGTGCAGGAAACGACGCAGCAAAACTATTTTGAGAACACTGACTTTTATGGCTGGTGTGATATAGGGTATTTCAGAAATAGACCGGAAAAAGATATACCCATGGACACCTTAATTCAACATGGTTGGCCAAAACCCGAGTGTATTGATAGATTAGACCAAACAAAAATAGTATATTCGTTTGTAAATACGAATTCCGAATACTTGAATTGTTTATACAACGTTATTGTTGATAAG
>Ga0078894_10002632_pt1 | contig 13579 bp, 20 predicted proteins | sample LauGreSu1BDMLBSD_2_FD_67506 | JGI IMG/M metagenome (GOLD analysis project Ga0078894, IMG submission 67506) | Freshwater lake microbial communities from Lake Michigan, USA - Su13.BD.MLB.SD (version 4) (version 4) | ecosystem: Environmental > Aquatic > Freshwater > Lake | place: Lake Michigan...
AAAAAGAGAGAGATAGATCGTAAGTTAGTAATTGCTTTTAGTTTGGGGAATAGTTTAGGTCTCATCAATCGTTCAGTTGCGTCACAAGGGCCACACCTCTCTTGACCCAGTGCTTTAGGGAGTGCTGCTTCTGCATGGGAAGCTCAATCATGAGTAGGAAATTAGTGGAGTGACCAGTGGTTGAGAGGGTACCTCTTCTGTCGAGGGTCTTGTAGACGGGGCATGTGTAGCAGTGAATAAACTTGATGTCTACAGCCTTGGCCGGCTTCAACCAGATGTAGGGCATGATTGTGAACAGTTTCTTCGGTGCAGACTCAGCCAGCATATTAATGTCGTGATCCCATCTGCATCCCTCAAGGAAGAGTCCGAAGATATAGGCGCCATCTTTAGGTGCTTTGTCCTTGTCCAGGCCGTTTTGAGTGGAGAAAATCTCGAAGTCAATTTCGATCTCGTCAATGGGAATCACATACTTTCTCGCATAGTTCTGCTTCATGCCGGTCAAGAACGACTGGGTAAAGAAGAAGCCTGAGAGCCAGAAGCTAGGCGGAGCGCCTTCGTCGATCCACTTCTGCATGAAGGTAAGACGCTCAACGAAGTCGACAACGTAAGAGGCCAGCGGCTTCAGGGAGGGGTAGGAGCGCTTCATCCAGGAAGCCGGAGTTCTGTTGTCAAAGATCGAGTTGCCGATCGATTCGAGCTCCACGGACATAACCACCTCACCCTTGATGGCCTTGCCGATGTTGATTAGGGAGCTGCGGACGATTTCGAGCAATCTGTTGAAACGAAGCAATTCTTGCAGCAGCACAGTGTTCATGGACTCCTCGTAGGTGATGGGGTGGCGTTTTTAGGCATACTCAATGTCGAAGTTCTTGGGCAGCTTGGCCAGAATGAACTTGCAGGACTCGTCTAGGACCTGATCTTGAGATTTACCTGCAGCACCGCTTACTCTTGGCTGCAGAGTGAGAGCGGTTCCCAACAGCATGTTAGTCGTGTTGATCGCAGAAGTGATTTCAGCGTTGTCGTGCATACCGAACACTTCGGTAAGGTCATTGATTGGCAGCTTGTCCTCAATGAACTGAATGTAGTCGGCTTTGTCACCGTCGGAGGGCACGAAGTAGGATCCCTTCTCGGACAGCTTGTGGTTGACCTCGCTGATCATCTCTGGGCAATAGAAGTCTGAAAGGATCAACTTGATGCAGCGACGATCTTGCGGGTCCGTCACTCTGCCACCATAGTTAGCCTCGGCCACCATGTAGATAAGAGCCTCGTAGGGGATCTCATCGTAGAAGTCTAAGAACTGGGCAAGTTAGTCCTTTGAAATGCGCAGATCTGACGCCGAGAACTCGTAGGGTGTGTTCCAGCCAAGCGGACCAAACTTTCTGCGCTCAAGCACAAGCGCGTTAAAGAAGCATAGACCCCAAAGCAGTCTGCGGAACTAAATTGGCTTCTTGTTGTTATCTAGTTCGTTCTCTTCGATAGCATTGAAAGAGCCACGAATGTTGTTTCTGAGACCTTTAGGCGGCTCAGCTGTAACTTTGATCGAGTTTTGAACGATGGTAACTGGGAACTAGTTCGAAGGCATAGTTGTAAGCCAGATTCTAGCAGCACTGGATGGGTCAATTGTGATCTCTTCGATAAGACCATCAAGCGTGGGCATGAAAGAGGGTGCCAAGTGACAGTTCTGCAGGACGACCCATGTTTGTGACTTTTGGGCACCTCTGATTGCATTAATGGCTTTCTCAGCTTGACCAGCGCCGAGGGACAGAGGATTGAATTGAATCTTCTTCTCGCTGGCAAGCTTAAGAATATCTCTCATAGGGTCAGCACCAGCTGAAAGCACAATGATGATAGGCTGTTTGTTGGTTGAGTCTGCAAAGACTTCGTTCATATTGAATGCTGGTGGCTTGATGTACTTATCACCCAGTTCTTTCTCGTTGGTGACCATGATCTGGATGCACTAGACTACCTTGTCTGGTCGCAGAATTGAGATAACGACAGTGCGATCAAGAATGTTCAGATTGTTCCACGGATTTGGCCAAGGATTGTTGTAGTCCTAGGGGTTGGGCGAGTTGTAAATCTTCTCCCATGCATCGATATTTGCAGCGAAAGAGTCGTCGAAACCCTTGAATTGCTTGAATTTCTCAGACATTTCGAGCATAGCTAGCCACGCCTTGTTAGTGAGCCAGCCTGATTCACCGGTAGGATTGGGCTTTGTCAGTTCGACTTTAGTTGCGCCTGCCATGAGGAACCTAACGACTGGGAAGTCAAGACCACCTGTTTCCTTCTGAACCTCGTCCATAATCTTGAGACAGATAAGGAACGAGAAGAGCAGCTTATCTTTTTCGAAGAGTGAACGGCACACATTCTTGTATAAACGCCATGTGAACTCTGAAATGAAGTAGGCTTTGCGGTCGTTCTTCTGCGATTTCTCGAAGACGCCTTCAACTGACCTTACAGCGCCCTCGTAGATGAGTCTGAAGAACTCGAGGGAGTACTGGTACATCGGGTCCACATTAATCAGATCTGTCAACACGAAGAAGAGACGGGAGACACGAGTTGCAACAGGCACGAATTGGTCTCTGATCTGCTCGATGGCCTTGTTCTGATTCTCCATTTCTTTCAGGGTCTGCTCGATTTGCACGGACTGGATCTTTGACTCGTCCAAGGTCACCTTTAGGTCTCTGTCCTCAAGAATGTCGTCCTTAGAGTTAGCGACCATATTCAGAATCTTGTCCTGTAACTCAGCCTGTTTCTTCTGGTTGTCAGCTTTAGTCTGAATATTCTGATTTCTGCGTTCATACTTAACAGGCTCCTCAATTCTAACGATGATCGACAACATCTGGTCAAGCAAGCCGTCCTGTGTCGCCATGAAGTTAAGCATGGTCACCTTGACACAGACCTCAGGCGAGTAGTGGGGACGCGACATCTTGGTCGTGATGTAGAACTTGAAGTCAGGGTTGAAACTGATACCTTGATCTCCAAACTTGATAAAATATTCAGAACCTTTCTTCTCAATCTGTTTTGCAAGCAGCGGGTCAAGCAAAGGATCGAAAGTCTCATTAGCATCCTCAAGAATAACGGGCGTACCGAAATTGATTGAGTTTTCAAGGGTGCGCGACACAAAGTTGGGATCGTTGGTCGGCTTAATCACCTTCAGCTGTTCCTCCTTGTATCGGTTCTTGAGCCAGAGATTGGCCTGCATCTGAGGATCAATAAACAGACACCACCTCTCAGAGTAGTCTGCGATGATGGCTGAGTCAGTTGAGAAGGAGTCCTGGGGTAAGCCTTGGATCTGCCATTGTCTAATCTTGACGGCATCTCCGAGCACTGTCTCGACGGACACATTCTTCGTGGACTTGATTTGGAATTTCATAAGCATGTCAGCCCAGCTCTGCGTGCACTCGTCTCTGTACTGCTTGATGAAGACGCCAAGATAGGCGATAACACCCGATGAAATGATGATGTCACCGACGATGTTCTCGCGGTTCTCCTTGTTCTTAGCCAAGTCAACCTTCCAGTTCTCGCGCTCATTGGCAAGACCATTGATAAGAGCTTTAGCGAGATCGACTTTACGTTCGCAGTCGTCCTTCTCGTTACGAAGTCTCGTCTCTTCAGCTTGGGTTGCCTCGAGCTCGTCGACAAGTTTCTTCATTTCCTCCTGAACAGCTGCAAGCTTCTCCTTTGCAGTGTCCCAAAGCTACTAGGCAGCGGCTGCAGACGCTTTAGCCTCTTTCAATTCATTACGTTTGGGGACGACGACCTTCATAGCACCGTGGTAACCAATAATTGCACGGCACCACTTTGAAATACCGAAAGCGGCGATGGAGGCGTTCGACAGTTTAGCCTCGGAGTAGTTTTCCTCTTCAAGGATTGGCTGGACTTGCTCGACAAGGGACTCAGGGATGTTGTCTTTGTCATAGTTGACGAGTTGTTTGAGCAGAGTCGCAGTGAGAATGTTCTTCTTGCAGGGTTCCCAGTAGTCTGCAACCTTGTTTTTGCCGTCTTGGACCATGTTGGGCTTCTAGTTGAAGAACAGACAAAGAGTTTTAGCTACAAGCTTCACAGGCTCGGTCACAGTCTTGAAACCCTTCAGTTCAGTGACGTCAGAACCCTTCAAGCTGTTCACGGCTTTGACTGCTGCTTCGTAGATCGGAGTGACCTTCTGCAACTCATACTCGCATTCAGCGTTCTTGGCCTCAGCGACGGATTTCTGTTGCTTGGCAGACTCCTCTTCGATTTTACACTCGGCGACGGTTTAATCAACAATCTTTTTCTTAATTTCGATCTCCTTTTACATCTTAGCTGAATTGGCTGCTTTAACCTCAAGAACTGGGATGAGAGCAGTGAGCTTCTCCTGCAAAGCACCGACAGCCTGTGAAGCTGCTGCCAGTTAAGTAAGACCTCTGTCGAACTTTCTAATTTGACTGTCGATGAAGTTTCGCTTGTTGTCGAGCATTCCTGAGAAGGTCTTGATCAAAATCAGGTAGGAAGTCGGCGTCACATAGTAGTAACGTCTCATTTCATCCTGGTAGCGCTTGGTCAACTACTGGACGCGCGTCTACATATCCACGCAGATCGAGACGACTCCTTCGCGAGCGGGCAACTCTTAGATCTTACCCAGGAAGACATTAGCCACATCCTCAAGAGCCTCTTTGGGCCAGGGAAGGAACCAATCAATCGCGCAACAATTAACCAGCGAAGGGAACATACGAAGTCTGCGCTTGAAGTCATCGCCGATGGGCGACATCGCGAGAACCATGTGCAGGGAGTTCTTGGCTTGCTGGGCGAACTTTTCTCTGACTTTGTTATTGTCGTCAGCGATTTCTCTGAACTCAGGGTTGGCCTTGTTGGCTTCTTTAACTGACTCAATGATCTGCACAATATCCTCAGCTTTGTACAGATTTGGAATCTCACCGTTGTTAAGGATGTTGTTAATGTCCTCGAGGAAGGCCTCATTGATAATTTGGGTGTCGGAGAACAGGAATACAAGGGGGTTTGCCTCAACACCGCAGGCAAGGAAGATTTTTTTAACCATGTCCTCGCGCCATGAGATAAAGTTGTAACCCTTAGGCATCTCAATGACTTCGATTTGGTAACCTGCCAGGAAAGTGGCCAGCTCAGTTAGCGACTTACGGCCCGAACCACCGACACCGACCAAGAGTGAGTGGCCGAGTTGCGTGGTGATGACTCTGTGGATCTTAACGATGTGCTCGATTGCGTCAGTGAACAAGACAAGGTCCATCCTCTTGGCGCGGTACATCATGTTGAAGTCAGCGAGACCATCCTCGCAGGTCTTTTTCACCTTTTCTCTATTGGTGAGCTCGCAGTAGACATCGTTGTAAGGCTTCTTCGTCTCATCATTATCGGGGTAAATAAGAGGGGTGAACGAAGAGAAGAGCAAGGGCTTGTGGACGACAATCTTGTCCCAGTTCTTTTTGAACTTTTCATTCATCAAGGTGGACACCATATCTTTAAAGGCATCACGATCCTCAATCGAAATGAGACGGTCCTGGAAGACACGCAGACACTCATGAGCCCACAATTTGACGAACTATTCATCAGAAACGCAGGCACGAGCATTTGTCTTTGACATTCCTTGGAAGACCTTACTCAGATCTCTCAAGTTGAAAGTGTAGTGGGACTTGGCAGGCGTTGGCCTGAATTTCCTCTGCACATCGTTGTAGATATTGATGGTGGCTGCAACAACGTTGTCCTTAAGCTTCTCGATATTGGCACCGTATGGCAGTTTCTGAGCACTTCTGAACATCCACTCCATCACATTGCAGAAAATCGCGTTGAGGGAGCTGTCTGAGTAGGGTTCCACGTAGATGATGTTGAAATGGCGAACGTACCTATTTGTGATGCTATTGCGACCGCCTCCAGGAGGACCACAAGCAGCGACGAAACTGACCTTTTGGATGTTTCTGAACTCGCGCTCAGGGGTGTCGATCTCGTACCAGCCACCATAGTCCATCCACTGTCTTAGCAACTCGATGGGAGGCTGAGCTCCGTAGACTTCCTTCTGAGGCATGTTGAGATCGTCAACGAAGATGATACCCTCCTTTCCAAGGGGTGGACCGTAGTAACCCTTACGCTTCTTTTCCATACCGTTATCAATAATAAGCTGAGTTTGGTTAGCTGAGGTTTGGGCAGAAAACGACAGTCCCAAGAACATGAATTGCTCGTTGTAGAAAGAGTTTCTGAGCTCTGTCTGGATCATAATTGATTTACCGGTACCAGTCGGCCCCACAATCATGATGTGCTTCTTGTTTTCGAGCATGTTCTTCAACAGATACTGTACTCTAATATTGTCGACGTTGGGTACGATGACCTCGGAGTAGGAAGCGTCCTTCGGTACGACATAGGCAGGGACAGTCTTTGTCCAAGGTAGCCACGAAAGAGTCTCTTTCTGGAAGGAAAGCTCAAAGAGAGTTGCAACTTCTCCACCAACTTTGTTGGGGATCTTGGTGGGTTGTACTTTAGGGATGTCAACTTTATAAATCTCCTAAACATCTTCTCCCATGATGAGTTGTTGCAGGAACTTGTCGAACTTGGGACGGGTCATTTCTTCAATCTGGCCACCGATACCCCAAATTGCAGCGAAGACAATTGCGTTGTAGCAGATGTCATCAGCGTTTGCCTGGGGACCTTTAGACTCCTCGTGACTCCACTCAATAACGAAACTATCAAAGATGTGCAGGAAGTTGTGAACTAGGAAGTTGGGACCGGTAGGGACTGGGAACTTGCAGTTAACACGGGTGTACTCCATGCACAAATTGCAGACGTAGATCATGTAGTTCTGTACCTTGTTAATGATCTTGTCATCAAGCTTGTACTCCTTGAGCTTTTGGCAGTAGGAGATAATTAAGACTAGGAAACCCAACTGTTGGGGCTCAAGAAGGACCATACCACAGCGGGAGACAGTAGCAGGGGAGGCTTATGATAGATCTTCTACTTCGAACATCATGGTCATAGTTGGCTTGAGCTTGATGATTTGACCGGAGTTAAGACAGAGCTTCTTGTTGTCGTCAAGCACAGTGTTCATGTTTTCGATCCAGATGGCGTCGACTGGTCCATCGAACACAATCCACTTGCGGTCAGGTGTCAGACTCTCAGCACAGTCACGAATCTTTATGGCCAACACACCATCCTGCCACTCGCCAGAGTCAGCGTTGAGGGTACCGTAGAGCTGTGTTTGCTGGATTGACTTTGGGTTAATGAAGAATGTTTGCACGTTCACAAAGTTGGGATCGTTTTCAATGCTTGAGAATGCATCTTGCAGCACTTTAATAACCTTGGACTTTCCTGAAAAAGCACCTCCGACAACCATGAGACCGTGACGCACCATAATCGTCTCGTACAACTCGATACACTTTTTTAAGAACTCTGGCTTTGGTTGAAGGTTCAGGTTCGAACATACAGTGTGCATTTTTTCATTCAGAAGAGTGTAGTCGGGAGTAGGGGTAACAACACCAGGGAACAAGTCGTTGGTGATACCATTGTAGAGGGGAATATCATTCTCAGTGAACTTAGGCAAGTTGACATCATTGAGAGCGCGTAGACCAATCTAGTCCTCCGGCCAATCTAGCTGTCTGCGCAGGTTACCACAAGCCGTAAGAATGGCCTTAAGCGAGCGCATACCAAAGTCATAGTGATCTTGGGAGGAAAGCTACTCGGATGATAATCTGAGAGAGGCGACAATCTTGATGGCCAAGTACCTTGCACGGGAGAAACCGAAGGAGTAAAGTTCGATCTCACCGATGAGCACGTAGTCGGGCACCATCATAGCGCAAGGTCTAAATTGGGCTTTCAAGTTATCAGGCAGCTCAGCGCGACCAGCATAACCAGGATTCATGGTGATGTTGACAGAACAGGCTTTGTTGAGTCTCAATGTGGTTCCCTCGAAAATGAAAGTACGTGCGTTCTGCATGATAGCTGTCTGGATGGTCAATACTTACTGGGCAATGACAGACAAGACTTCGAGATCAATTCTGTTGAACTCGTCGAAGCAGTTCCAGCAGCCGGATGAGGCCAGACCCTTAAAGAATTTAGCCATAGCTTGGTAACCAAGATCAGGGGAGCAATTGAAAACGACACACTGCACAGCGAGCGCTTTGGCCAAATCCTTTACAGACTCAGTCTTACCGGTACCGGCTGGGCCCTCAGGCGCACCACCATAGTTGAGCTGCTTGGCGCCCATAAGTGTCCTGTAACATCTGTCGGTGAGGGGAGTAATAACGAGTCTCAGTGAGTTGCCAAGGTACTCCCAGCCGTAGGGGATTGTGGCTGTGACCATGCTGACGTCAAGATCGAGGGTCTTCTCAGTCCAGTAGTAACGCAGCTGAGAGGCCCACTGGAAGTCGTTTTGGGTTTGGACATTCTTGTCAATCAGTGACTGCACTACATCTCTGGCGTGGACATCAATGACGACCATAGCCTTGAGTGTGATTCTGGTGCCAACTGAGAGGTCACCTCGGACAAGTTGGACGATTTCCTCGATCTGGTCGTTGAGGGTCTGGATGTAGGCTGGGAGGCCGCCCTCCTTCTTGATCGCTTGTTCGACACCTTGTGTCCAGTCAATCTGGTCAACTGCTAGAACAATTTGACCGGGCCAGTTGCTTACCCAAGAAGTTCTTTTAGCGATATAGTAATCTTTAAGTGAGTCGCGACAGAGTTCTCTGAGAGTCTTGCGCATAACTGTTTCAATCTCCAACATCCACTTCTCGACGTTACCCTTCTTGTCGCCCTCATTCACATCAATTTTCTTATTAAAGTCGACTTCTTCCTACTCCGCAGAGAGCATGCCGTATACTTCATCCTTGTCGGAGAATTTGACTCTGGAGATACCCTCGAAGCACTTATCCATGTGAACTTGAACAGCTCTGGGATCCTTAGTCTGAGCCAAAAGCATAAGCAGGGACTAGGAGTCCAAGAAGTAAAATCTTGGGAACACAAGAGACTTCTCCTCAAGGTAAGCGTCGAGCTTGTTCTAGATCTGGTCAAGCTTCTTGTTGGCCTCCAAGAACTGGGGGATGATGTTGTCACGGTCATTGAGGTCGAGGATACCTGGATCGTTGTCGATGGCCTCCATTGTTGTCTTCCAGGTCGTATCAACATCCTTGAACATGGCAGCCTCGTTGGGCATGGTCTTGCCAATGTCGTCGGAAGCAAAGATGGGCTCCAGGTACATCCATGTGCGCTGGCACTTACAAATCTCGCCGATAAGCTCGGCCATCTGATTAAGTTTGATTTCCCAGTTCCTCGTTTCAACCTTGAGCTTACCACGCATGTTGCTTGAGCCAAGCATAGCCTGTGTTGCGACGATCTGGTCATCAAGTACTGCGTTGATGTCATCGTAGCCCTTAAGCACCCAGGTCTTGCCCTTGTAGTTGAAAAGTTAGAGCTTGAACTCCTTCATGTTTGACTTCATCACTTGCAGCTTCTTGGCCAGTTAATACTTCTTTTCGGCTCTTGAAGTAATCTCATCGATCTCAGTTAGGTAGTCGTGCAGCTTGTACTCAGCGAAGTTCATGACAGTGATGGTGTCTCTTTCGAGGTCGTCGCGCTTCACAAGGTTCTTGATCTCGGTCCAGTCCTCCTCAGTGATGGCCTCTGAGGTGATGCACTTGATCAGAGGCATGTGCTCCTTGAAAGCTTCGAGCTTTTGGCGGACAGCTACTGCCACATCCGCGGAGGCATTGTACTCGTCATTTAACAACTTTTTGTTTAGCTGGAAGCAGCTCATGTGCCAGCCGTTGATATTGGTCTCCATCAGTTCGTAGTCCTAATTCGCCAGTGGCTGGTTCGTCCAATCCTGCAACATCGACTGCACGCTGAAGGCGACATCAAGCAGGTCGTAGAAGGGCTTGAATTCCTTGTCGAGGGTGTCGAGCTGGGTCCACTCGGAAGGCTGCTAGGAGAAGGTCTGCTCTCTCTCGTTGAATGCCTCGATTTTCTCTCTGGCATTGTCAATGTTTTGACGCAACTCCATTGTGTCCTTGACTGTATCATTAACGGCATCGATGCTATCAAAAAGCTTTATTTTTTCGAAGGCACTTTGGTAACCTTGGAGACTGAGCAAGAAGTCTTCCTTCTCCTTGTCAAGTTTCTGGAGGAAAGCTTCTTCCTATACCTAAATCTGTGAGTTACCCTCCTAGATGACATTGCCTATCTGCATGGGCCACATCTTCTAGCTTAGAGTTTGCTCAATATCCTCGTATTTGTAGGTGAAACTGTACTCATCCAACAGCTCTTGATGCTAGATTGCCATCTTTAACTGCTCAAGCAAGCGGTGTTGAGTGACATCCCTAGAAACCTTAATGAATTCTCTGATTTCGACGAGTTACTTCTCATCCTGGGGCGTCTTCTCAATCGTCTTCTCCATTACCTCAAAAGTGTTCTGGATGTTATTCACAGTGTCGTTGCACCACTTTTCAACAGACTCAATCACTCGGTTGCGCAGTTTTAGTGCTGCCTACGACAGAGTATCCTTAAGTTTTTGCGCTTGTACGCGGAACATAGGCGTGTCAACGTAGTCGTTGGACAGATTCATAATCTCGTCGGCTGCCTCATGGTAGAGCTAGATAGTGGCGCGTATCGCCTTAATGTCTGCCTTGGCACTCCCCGTGGTCTCAAGGAGCTCCTTATTGTCAAACAGGTTCTCAATAAGCTCCTTCTTGTCCACATTCAAGAGATACTCGTACTTCTTGTACTCAGCCAAGATTTCCATGGGCTTCTTGATATTCTCTTCGAACATCGCTTCGATCTTGCTCTAAGCATCCTAAATCCAAGGGAATGCCTAATCGATGGGAAAGTTCGGCTTTGGCACTCCCATAAGTGATTTCATTAGATCAGTCTCCAAATCTGTCACCTAGTTCGTCGATTTGATGATCATGTCCAACGCAGATTGGAAGTACTGAAGGCAGGTTGGCAGAGTCGGTGAATACTCCAAACGATACATGAAAGCCTCGTCTTCTTCAGCTCTGGCCTTGCGTTCAGCCTCCTACTCCTCTTCGGGCAGGGTCTCATCGATGGGCTTGCGACGGGGTCTCTTGTCCCTTGAAGGCTTCTTGTAGCTAAGCGAGACAGTGAGCAAGGGGGTAGGTGAGCGGGGCCAAAGTTCTCCCAGTTCATACTTGGGCAGTGTGAAGGACTTGATGAAGCTGACCCAGTCATCAATGGACTGTTGCACGAAGTTACGCAAGTAGGAGTTCATAATAAACTCGAAACGCAAAATGATGCGTTTAAGGTGTGAGTCGTTGTAGACCTATGAGTTCTCTTCAAAGAAATTGTGTTGGTTCTTGAGTTTGTCAGCGATTTCACCGACCAAGAACTCGCGCCACCTGTGCTGGATGTTCAGTGCGGTGGCCTTGTGGTGCGACTCCTGCTTAGATTTGAGGTCAGAGAGCTCGTTGGGCAGCTTGAGCATCTGCTTGTTGGTGTTCATGTAGCGGTGCTGCTAGTACTCGATGCACTTCTTAGAGAAAATACGCGTCATTGACTCCATGTCTTCGTCGGAGCACCAGTGCACGTGCAGAATCTCATTCTGGTAGTCAGCGAACTTGTACTTGGGGCAACGAACGACGCCAAAGTAAGGCGCGGTCTTCTTGGTGAGACGAATTGGTACCTTAAGTTTGGCAAACTTGTCGTGGTTAGCAGGGTCCTGCATCTGCTTGAGCACGATGCACTTTTTCATTTAGCGGATGTACTCCTCTTGAACCACGCGCATCAGAGAAGTAAACTGCTGCAGAACAAAGTCCGGATTGAAATTGTTATTCTAGCGCATGCACTTGGTGAGGAAGCTCTCACGTCGCTGCTTGGACAGGAGAGAGACGGAGTCTGAGGGTTGCGAGTCGACCAGAGCGGTGAAGCGGAGCTCAGCCTCGACGTTGCGCTGGCGTTGCTTGCATTCGTTAACGCGCTTGCGGAATTACTCGGGGTCCTCATCGTAGAAAAGGAGCGATAGACGGGTGATGTGCTTGACGGAGCTGGAGCCGCTAACGAGCACCTTAAACTTCTTCATGTGGTGGTTGTAGTCGATGACCTGGACTGGACGCCACAGGTACTCACCGTTCTCGTAGCAGGGGGAGACACCATGACACTCACCAGGGTGCTGGGCGCAATGTTCTAGCCATTGCTCTGGGGTGCGGTCAAGTTCCCAAGTGTCATAGCGGGTAAGTGCCTTGACTGGGGGCATGTTGGGCTCGTTGAAAATTTCGTACTCTTTTTCTAGAATGGCGAGCGCCTCTTTGGTGGCCTTGTCTTTGTCGAAGTTGTTTTCGGCCTTGGGCAGGAAGGTGGTCTCCTTGACGACGAGGTGGTGCTTCTTGATGACGTTGGCGTGGCGAGCGGGCAGTCCCTAAAGGGGAAAGTTAGAATGCGTTACAGAATTTAAAAGGAGGCAAAATGGAATTCAAATTAAACCCGAGGCGCGCCCGTCTCGATTATAATAATTTCCAAAAGAGGACGGAGAAAGACGGCTGGCGCGTTTAGATTAAATGTTAGTCCCAGCTTTCACAGGTGAGTAAGCGGTAAGTTTGACCGCTATTTGTCTACCAGCTTCAAGCTGCTTTATGGCGGCGACGGGAAGAATAAAATTGGATGTGGGGCAGGCCCCGGGGGTTCTTGGAGGTGTCACTTACAATGATATTTTCTAGGTACTCCTAGTGCGTCTGCTCATGAATCCAAGGGTTTACAACCTTAGTCTTCTCAGGTTGAAGTGCGGCAATTTCCTCCTAAGTCAGGTTTTGGATGTCCCCGTACTAGTTATCCCTCGCCTCGCTTGCCATATGTGCTTCTTCCGCCCCTGAGCCATACCCATCCTCCTCATTCTCTCTCATACCCACGGGGGCGGAAGCGTACTTCTGGCTGGCGTCGGCGCTGGCATCAGGCTAAGCCACGGGGGCACCCTTGCCTGGCTGGACGGCTTTTCTTATAGTAAACGGTTTCATTTATTTCCTAAACAAACAACAAAGTTGTTAGACTAATGGCAAGCCGCAAGGTTGTGGAACAATCACGTCAGCAGAGGACCCAAAGAGGGGGTGAAGCCGGCGCGTCACACAAGTAAGAGATTGTAACTTACCTGGCTTTAGATGGTTTTTCGAGAATCTCACTCTGCATCTGCTCGAACACACTGTTAATGTGTTGGAAGTCGGGAACGCTAAGCTTTTGAATGGGACCTACAGATTCAATGGTAAGTTTTGTGTTAAGTTTGAACTTCACACCGTTATAACTGTTGCACTGGGTGTATGGTGGCTCCAACCAAAATCTGATTGGAAGCTCCCTGCAGAACAGTTCAGGTAACGGCTCACCAACGACTCTGATCTCTCACACTTCACCTAGTGCACAGCACCTTTTGTGCAGGCCTAGTGAGTATGAAGGGAGAACAGTGAATCGTAGAAGGCTAGGGGGGAAGGTTAACTTACCAAAGTTCTTGTTGTGGCCCACTCCTGTCTTCTTCTTAGGTTGCATAAGCTTTAATAAAATAATTATAAACCACTATGGGTCCGCCCACCTTCTTTAATCATCAGAGATTCATTTAAAAATTCAAACCCTTATTATCGCTAGATCACTCTTTATT
>Ga0078894_10002633_pt1 | contig 13577 bp, 15 predicted proteins | sample LauGreSu1BDMLBSD_2_FD_67506 | JGI IMG/M metagenome (GOLD analysis project Ga0078894, IMG submission 67506) | Freshwater lake microbial communities from Lake Michigan, USA - Su13.BD.MLB.SD (version 4) (version 4) | ecosystem: Environmental > Aquatic > Freshwater > Lake | place: Lake Michigan...
AGCAGATCTTCCCCTACCTTGTCAAAATACTCAGAAATCGCCCCCTCAATGGCCGGTTTCTGGACACTAGGTACGAGCTTCGAAAAAATGCCTACACTATCCTCTAACTATACCAAAACTACATTCAACACAACGAAATGATCGAACGCTACAGAGAACTTGTCTCATTGTAAGTGAATCCACCGACTCACAAATTGATTAGATGTTTTATGGCGCTCCGCTATGACTCGGAGGAAATTGCTGATATTGCTGTCAAAATTCTGGGGCAATTCGTAACCCAACAATCTACATCTCCACGCAAGATTCAACTCGTAAGCTTTCACTCAAACACTCTCTTTCCCTTAACCTTTCTTTCCACATTATACAGAGTGAGTTTCGTGAGCAAATAACTACCTTCTGCCAGGACTTCCTTGATTTCCTGGCCAATGTGACCTACTTCGCAAAGACATACACCCAGAAGGAGCTTGAGGAGACGAACATCACGCTGCCAGCCTACCTGAAAGACGTGCCAAACCACCAGTCTGGCTCTGCCTAAAAGACTTTTACCACGTACGGGTGTCGTAGCTGGAAACTCTCCGCTAAGTTTATCCACTAGCTGCTCCGACAGTACTGGAATGATAATAGGCAGGAGCGGATCATTGAATCGGTCAAGGAGTAGCTCTTTGATGTGTTCAAGTCTGATAATTTGTCAGAAGATATCAATAACCAAAATCTGGACAAGAAGTTGAAAGCGATCCCGTTCTTCACAAAAGGTCTTGAAAACATGTCGATCTTGTTCCACACGGTCCAATTCCTGCTGCCAAACACCAGTGATCAAATGAGTTCCATCCCCAGCTTCAAAAGTAACATCGAGTACCTTCGCCACAACTTCGGATAGATTATCCACTTCTTCATCATTTTGGCCAAGGGATTACCTGGACATGCCACTGAGATGCGTTACCAGGCACTTGTTGGCTTCTATTCCGTCTACAACAAAACCCTATCACTTACTTCGGAAGATGAAACCCATCGCGAAATAGTCGCAAACCTAAAGTAAACTGTTGAAAATGTCCTCCATTTCTACCTGAATCAGCTGCTAGATGTCGCAGTGCTACTTGGCTAGGGACAGGTGACCTACCAGATTGTCCACGAGAGTGCAAACTTGGTCTATCGTCTCTTCGAGCTATTGAAAGAGAAGATGTCGCCGTTTCAGCTGGCCAAAGCTATGCAAATGCTATTGCACTGCTTGCTGAACCCTTTGACGCCCCTGATTCTCAAGTCTACCATAATATTTTGCCTGTACAAGTTCAATGTTGAGCTGAGGAAAATGAAGGTCAGCCAAATTAAGTGCCCCGACGATACCCACAATGACTTCTAGAATTATGATTTGTAGTTGGAGCTTTTGAGCCAGATGACCATCCTCTGTAAGCGTCTCGATAAGCAGACGGCACAAGGTGTGCAATTCTTTTAGGAACGAAGCGGAAATTCCCAACCCACAACAAAGAAGACAAACGAGGACTCCATGGATGATATCTTCGTGCTCAGAGAAAAAGATCTTGAAGAAGCCTGTAACCAGAGCTTTAAGCTCAGCTGGGACCATATCTGCTCAACTGTGGATCCCCAGCAGCCCAAAGCACCAAACGTCGGTGTTCAGTAGGAAGCTACAGGGACACTGGCCCAAAAGAAGGAGCACTACTCGAGAACTGCCAAAAATCTATTTCTTTTTGTCGAAAACATTCTCATCTTCCTTAAGGAGCTACAGGGCAGACCTACTCTATCGTTGGAGGCGATGCAGTACGTGCAGAAATTCTTCGTTTATGGCTGCAATCTGATTTAGAGTCTCTCAGAGATTCTAGGACCTCAAGAAGAGCCCAAAATGAAAGAAGTCTGCAAAAGCTTCTAAATTTTGCTTCACTAACTGAGGATTCAACAGTTCCGCGACTTGCTTCAAGCCAGTGGTGACAAAGTCTTCGGACTGATAATCGAGTGTAAAGCCAAAGGCAAGGAGGGTGGTGTGAGCCTCGTCTCAAAGTACTTCATGCAGTTCAGCCAAAGTGTCGGCAACACTCAGCACATGTCAATGATGGTTCAGGGGCAGAAGCATCCTGATGATTGGGTCTCTGTCTATCTCGACATGTTCTTCAACTACATCAAGGAGAAAATAGAGGTGTTTGACCCCAAAAATGAAGAAAATCCAGAGATGCGCTTCGGACTTTCAAAGCAAGACAAAAAACTTGCTGAGGTTAGCTTTGCCAAAGTTTAAGAGATCATGCAAAAGAAACTTTTGTTTATCGGAGAACAGTGTTTGCACAGAGCAAACGACATTAGAGTCAAGCACACGTTTTTCGGCGTTTTCATGTTCTGTATCCAGCAGATTAGGTCTGGCTATATCGCACCTCGCTACTTCACTATCATTAGGAATCTGTGGAAAGAAATTTGTAATCTCGACGAATAGAGTGTCAGCATCAAAGAAATAATGAGAGATTTCATCCCTATGGTGCAAGGTTTGATAGAGACATTTTTATAATAAAAGGACGAGGTCACCTACATCAAGTACACAAAAGAAATTTGCTGTTTCGTCCCCGCCAAGCTAAAACACTTACTCGACTACTTGCCTGCCATCTCAAAGCCCCTAGTTGAAAATATGGAAAGCAACTCCCCTGAGCAAGTCGAAAGCGGTATTCACACGCTACAGTACTGGTTAACAGCGCTGGCCACCTATCCTGAACTTTTTGACCCAGTTATCAGCCACGTGCTCCCAGAACTGAATGCTTGTCTGAAACCACTGCTGACGTACATGCCTAACATCTCGCTTAAACTAATGGGCAAACTCGGTGCTAAGACCAGACAGTATGATCGCAACAACGAGTTCAAACCACGCAATTATAGCGAGGACGGCCTCAAGATCACGCTGACCGATAAGCACTCTAAAGAGTAGATAGTTTTCGGGATCGATGCCATAATTGATGTGCTCCTAATAAAGATTCTATCCTATGGAGAGCAGTTCCAGCCCTCGGATCTTAAGGCTGCAGTTGCTTTCGTTAAGTGTGCATTCCTGACCTACATAGATAGGGACTTCGACATGGACTATGTGATTGCATCAATCGTACAAGCGAAAAACAAAGACAACTTACAAGGCTTTGCTGTACCGCCCATTAATTAGTCCTTCGATGCGCGTAAGCCGCAGGAGCCAATCTCACAGATGACGCATGGCTCTGAGTCGCATGTTTTCGAGAAAATACTCCGCTGTCTGATAATCGGCTGTTCCAGTTTGCCGATCCACACACCTGAATTCCAAGCTGTCGCTAAGGAGCACACTCAATTCATGAAATGGGTCACTTAGTACTTCACGCTGATCTACGTGGCTAAAAATAAGACATTGACGCACGCGACCAAAATCGATGAGATCAACCCACTAATCTTTCTAGACTACATCTGTGAATTCCTCTACTACAACATTAACCAAGGCCTCATCGCCAAGAAGAAGGACAAGTCGGTGCGGCCTTACTACAAAGGCAGCTCATTTGCGATTAAGACCATGCTCAGGCTGCTTACGCACTTGTATGCAGATTAGACCAATGCGTTTGATAACCTGGAAATTATACCGATTTTGATTCAAAAAATATGCAGTCAAGTAGATGAACTCCCGAAAAACCTAGCAGTTAACATCGCAATTCAAATTCTAATCAAAGAATTGCCTTAAAGGACCCTAAAAAAGAATTGTTAGGTCATTCTGAAAACTCTCTTCCAAATCCTGACTTAATCTCCTGATTCAGTGGTGCTGTCGGTGCAAGCAGAACTAAAACCGACGATCAATATGCTTTTCGAGGCGATTGGCATTTACTAGCATATGTTGGAGCGGGTTACACTTGTAGAGGACAGGGCAATTTTCAACAGCGTTGTCGATCGAATTATGCAAAACCTCTTATCGCCGCAGTAAGCAGCTCGCTCGACCGCAAAGCACTTCCTTGTCTTAATCGCAGAGCGGAACAATAAAAAAGTCTCACAACTCATGCACTCAGTCCCCCGAAATCAAGCCTCCGAGTCAGTGCCGCAGGGCATCTCTTGGCATGATTACTTGTACGAGTTTGAGATTGAGCGAAAGGTCAAGGACTGTTTTGATATGCTTTGTGGTGGCTACAGCTTGAACCTCTAGCTGATTCAGTTTATTGAGATAATTCAGTTTATGTTGCAGTATGGGGACCCTGAGAAGGTTGACGAGCGAAAACATGTTTTTATAGGCATAGCAGACTTCATGTTGATTGCATTGGAAGACGAAGCTGAAAAATTTGAGTCTATCCTTGAGCAAGATCACCAACCTGTACTCGGACCGAACATGACAATAATGAAGTTGACTAAAAGGTACATGAAACTTGAACGAATTTATTTGCAACAAAACAAGGAGTATGATAGCTACGCACACACGATGCACACACACTAGTTCTTAACCACTCATTTCTTTGAGGTTACAAGCTAGGCTAAAGAGGCCAAGCTCAAGAAAGATCTTGAAAATTTGAATGGGCATCAGTCAAACGTTGAGCACAAAATATTCGAGAAGCCTCAGCCTAATTAGCAAAGCTTATTTGATAGGCTCACAGATGACGCTAAGCGCGAGATTAGCAGCCTGGAAGAGATGATCCAAGTGCGAGGCCAAGTAAAAAAGAAAATAGAGGACTTCACCATTAAAATGTTTTAACAAAAGCTGCGCGTTCAGGACATCAGCTACTAGTACATGCACAGTCTCTATGAAATTTATCCGAATGTGCGATTGCACTGCTAGCTAACGAGCAAGATCCTCGAACTGATCTGCGATATCGTATTACAGCCCAAAATTCATGACTTCATCAAGGCTAAGCAGACTGAGTACTTCGAGACATACGGAGCCCAGGAGTCCGGCCAAGAAGTCCTCACTGACATGCTGAAAAAGATCCAGCACCTACGGACTAGATTTGATTTTTATGTTGTGGAGATCAAAGCTAAGATAATCTGCATGTAATTTAAGTTTTTCTAACGCGACGAGCTTATTATACACAAGAAGGCCAAATAGTGCCTTAAGCGACTTTTGAGACAGGATGGTGCACCGAATGAAGCCCTGCCTAACTTCATACTCAAAGAGTGCGTGCGGCCCATATTGAACTCTCTAAGCTCGAATCGAACTGCCTCAAGCAGCTTCTAACACCTTGGCAAACTTATCAAGGTCTGCTATAGCTGCTTTAACGAGGCACTGGCTAAACACTTAACCGCTAACTACAAAACACTAGAGATAAGCATAAAAGAAGAGTACTAGTACTTACGTAATATCGATTATTAACGCAATAGGAATGAGATTTAAGAGGAGGTATTGATTCTTGTCGAAAATTTCAATATTAAAGTTCAGTAAATCGAAACGGCAATCGGTATTATAAGCTCCTTGCATCATCTTTGCTAATCGAAACCGAACTTGCTGCCCGATATTCCAGAGGTGATGATGCGCGCTTTCCACTTTGAAGTGTACTTGGTCGAAGAGTTTGATAAGAAGTTTGAGGATGCTCTGTGGAAACTACTCAGAGAAAACGACCCGCACAAGTTGAGCTAGATGGCTTATGATAAGATGAGTCCCCTGCTGTATAAGGTGGGCTATTTGAGGTCAGATCTACGCAACGGCGTCGCAAAGTTCTTCAATCTGAACTATAAGGGTCTGTAGGAGATCCTTAGCAGGGATGACCAACAGAGGACAATCATCTAGATAGTGGGTCAACGAGAGAACTTTGGGTTGAGAGAGCGTTTAAGTAGAGATACATGGATCCGCTCATGCATTCACACGGCGAGGCAGACAAGTATCCTTAACGACGACAAGCATAGGTTTGAGGACAAGTACGTGCTGGCAATCAATATGGTCTACATTTTCTCGAAGTTCCATCCCCAATACTTGATGCAGCAAAGAAATGTATAGATACTCGATGGTCTGCGGGACAAGTGGATCAATAAGGCACATCCGGACGCATTCCTTCAAAATGACAACAAGGATCTGTATTTCAAGATCCAAAAGTCTTTAGTAATCTACAGTCGAAATGAAAAGTCAGAAATCTAGATTCTTTTTGACCTCTTAAAAGACTTTTAGCTAAGCTCTGTGAATCACGATATGAAGCCGCTGGTTTAGCTGTGTACCTAAGAGATACCACTCTTAGCATCGACATAAAAGAAGATAAAAATCTTGGAGGCTGCATTGGACAAGTTACAGAAGAGCAACTGTAAGTTTGAGGCCAAGTACTCCATGTTCGAGTTCGCCTTCATGCCTATTGCGTTGCAGTGTGCTAACGATGGTGCTAAATTCCGTGAAATTTTTGGAGAGGGCATGATTCGGCTTTTTATTGGTACGTTCTTTGCTACGCGCAGAGACTACAACGACCATGACTAGTTGGTTCCGGATACGATGTGGCGCTAGATTCACGCAAAACTTGAATAAAGGCAGCAAGTCTCCTACCAGAGCTTCTATATGGAGATCATTAAAGTGTTGATGATAATCCTAAAGCACAGCACGTTCAAGGTTATAGAGGCGTGCTGCCCCTAGGAGGGCTAACCGAGAGGATGCATGTTGATATACCATTTCTTGGATTGGGTCGCGAAGAATGCTACGGACTAATACTTGCGGGAGCATGCTTTCTACACGATGTCGTGCTTTGGAGTGAGGATGCTGAACCTGAAGCTAGCAGATGAGGAGAAGTCTCCTGACGATGATGTCGAGATGACAGGGGAGTAGCCGACCCAATCAGGCTTCTTTGTGATGTTGGCGGATAATGTTTTAGCTCCTTTCTTTGAAATTGAATTGGTAAAAGTGGCCAACAAAACAATCATCAAGCACACTTTGACCAACCTGGTGACGATATTCCAAGACCCTAGGGTTTACAACCAAAACGTAGGTGAGTCAAAGTTTGATATTTGGCACTACTTCAAACGCAGATACTCGCTAAAACCTCTTACACAGTACCGGTTGTCACTGTGCACGCTCATCGCTAGACAGTCGATGCAATGCGAGGTAAAAGACACACGAATCTACCGTCGCTTACAGAAGTCAATCAAACTGTTCGTGAGCAGTAATTATCAGGGGGTTAGCGTCGAAAACTTACCTGACTGCAATCAACCTTTAATTCTGGTTGACGCAGTACTTAAATGGCTGAAGCAACTTAAAGAACGTGCGACTAGCAATGAAGAAAAGCTCAACATCCAGAGCCAAGTGAACGCCTTGCACAACCAAACCCAAAAACTATTTGATCTGTGTCTGAACTCGATTCCGACCCAAATATCCCAAAACACGCAACCTCAATAAATCATGAAGGCCAGAGAAATATTCTAAGAGATAGCAACGCACAGTCTTGAGGTCTTGCAACAAATCGGCACGATGTATCCTATGTCTTTCGCCTACAATGCCGCTGATCAAAACCCAATCAGCAACATAAATGATCTCGACAAGATCTAATACAAATTCATCTACAACTTGAATCAGTGTGGTATGGCCTTGCAAGAAGGTTTTGATTTGCCCAACACTGTCAAGTTCTTATTTGAGTTCCTTAAAGCAAATCTAAGCTTCTCATTCATAAACTTTAGATTGATTCTTTACCCTATCCACCTGATAAAGGAATTGTTGACGTCACGTGCGTTGCCCTAGCAACTGATCACAGAGCTGAGATAGAACCTTAGAGAGCAGGTAGAGCTACAAGTGATCAAAGCCTTGTAAAGAGACCTCAAGCAGTAGTAGGGATTGCTGGTAAGAGACTATTTAAGGATATAGGGTGCACCTGGTGTTGGCAATTAGCAGCAAATCCTACAGAACTCCAAAAATGAAGAGATTAAGGTCGTTTAGAGACTGCTGCCCCATTTTAGCATAAGAGCAATTTAAGCACTTGAGCAGCTTAGGGACCAAGGATTCATACCCTAGCAAGAGTTTGCTTAGTGGGTGCCTCCAATCGTCTACAAGAACTTAAGCGACTCAATCTTCCGCATCGTCAGTTTCTTCCGCTAAGTCGTCACTCAAGAAAAGCCAGCAAGTGATCAGTTCAACAGCAATAACAGCAAAGACTACAGGCAGACCTATTGTGATTTCCCATTCCTAGCAAATTAGCTTGAGTTCTGTTTGGATGATCCGAACTATGACGCGTGGATCAAGGAGACGATCATGATCGGTATCAAATCTATTATCGTGCACATGAAGCAAATTTTGCATCAAGATGACGCCTTCATCGTTAATGACAATATAAAGACAATTCTGAAGATCTTTTTCCAGGTTAAGACTTGCGGCTATATGCTTGAACAGCTGTACGAAATCGTTAAATTGCTGGTTGTTGACTCGCCTATGGACAGAACCAGACTAATTGCCAAAGAGAAAGCAAGTTGGCTGATGAAGTTGATAAATGCCCACAAGCTCAAAGAAATTACAGACGCAAAGGAAAACGAAAATTCATTGGTTAACAGGGTGTACGCCTTGTGTCTTGACTTCTTGGAAAGCTAGCAATCACTCTTGCAAAATGACACGAGTCTCAAGATCTATGACCGACTTTTCTGGCTTAAACCTTGTTGTACTTACAGATTGCGGCAAAGGATGTTCTCTGCATTTGAGAAGTTTTAGGGCTCTGCTCTGAAGCATAAGCTGCAGTACTTCATGTACAAGGTCAGCTCCGAGGACTTTGACCAGTATGTGCAATTCAGCTAGATCAATAATCTGCTCGACTTCACTTTGTTTAACTTTAAGCAGGATGTGTCGATTTATAGTATTCGAGACTCTAGCAAACTCATGCTCATGCACAATCGTGCTTTCAGATTCGTCATTCCAGACCATGTCAGAAATTAGCAGGCATTCTAGTAGATTACCGGTGCACTTGAGTTTTTTGGTGCGCAGATCTCTTAGTATAGACAAATGAAACTGGAAAATTTATTGATGCCATTGTCGGAAATAATTAGGATTAACCCTGAGCATTCACATGATAGGGATATCGCTGGCAAGATTTTCAGCAAAATCTTTTGGCAATACTGGCAAAAGATACTCCAACGCCAGGATCACGCACAGTTCGCCTCAGACTTTAATAAAATGACACAAAATATGGTAAAGTTCAACTCTGTGAACACAGTGCACAACAAGACCCAATTTGCGAGAACGATGCTCGAACAAATCGTCGCTTTGAACAATCCATAGGTTCGCGTCGAGCCTGAAGTGCTCCAGTATATGGCGAAGCATTTTAATCTTTGGCATTTGGCGATTCCGATGCTCGAGGACCACGTCTAGCTCTTCCCCCAAAATGAGAGGTACGTCTTCGCGCTTCAAGAGCTCTACCAAGGCTTAATGGAGGAGGACCTTTCGATGGGTTTGTGTAGGTTAACGACAAAGTCGCCTGAGATGCGTAGTTTATACACGTATGCATAGCACTAGATGTGGGAGGAGATAAATGTGCAGTTCTCGCAGTATATAAACTTCTATGCTGAGTAGGAGGGACTCTTCTCCTACTTGGAAACTTAGCAGCAGACACCTGGTAAATACAGTCGTTAGCTCGCTCGCTACTCCATCATCGACATGATCAATGGCGTCGACCCCCTGCTGCATATTACGAGGCCGGAGCCGCCTAGCAACCGCAATTTTTCTAAGGTTTTCGAGACTGAGGAAGTATAGAGAAAACTGGCGTAGGAAAATTTTCCTAAAGTCGGCAGCAATAGGAGCATCTCTGAGCTCGATCTGCGTACCTGGGAGACCCTCTATATTTAGAGTCTTAAAATTTTGAAGAAAAATGAGCTATTCAGGGATATAGCTGAGAATATGTCAGACTTGTAGACGCACGAGCTGAGAATCGATTATTTCTGGTCCGTCAAAGATATGCGAAATCTTAAAGTGTTGCTAGACCAACTTTTAGGCACAAACGGCATGCAGAACCCCAACGTAAAGCGGTACCAAATAAACCCAGGCTCAATCTAAAAAGTACGCTACCACTTGTACCAGAACTACATCCTGGGCATTCAGGGTGACAGAGAGTCGCACAATTTTGACGAGAACTTCAAGGAGACTGTTAAGCTGGCCATTCGCTAGTGGAGCGAGTTTTTACCGAGCTATATGGACAGGATCCAGAATGAGTACCTGATTCTATTCTAGTAGATCATGGAGTCAAATGAGGGTGGCCGCAACATGATTAACAACCAGAATATCTAGGTTCGTAAACTGTCTGAGTTTAGATGCGCTATGAATATTTGGAGAGAGCGTCTCCCGAACAGTTGTGAGTCAATGCAGACCTGGTAGGATATTCTTGAGTCAAGGAATTTCATTTTCACAAAGCTTAGAGACAATATAATCAGACAGCGACAATTACAAGAAGTTGACATCGAATTCTCGATTGCTTCACATGAGGAGCCTGTCGACATTTGCTGGAACGAGCTAAAACTTGCCTCCGTCAGCAGGAAACATGGTTTATATGGACTTGCCCAATACTACCTAAACAATGTTAAGAAACCTCTGCTAGACCCTCAAACCAAAGGTGACAAGCTGATGCTCGAGCGATTTAGGTACGTCTACGAGACTAACAAGCTCCAAATGCTGACCTTCAACGAGTCCTCAGCAAAGCAGCACGCCTAGCAAGAGCTCATCAGAGACAACGCCAGCTTCATCGCGAATACTGACTATGATCTGTGGATGCATGCTGAGATTATGCGGCTTCAAGGCGAGTAGTTCTTAGCAAAAGGTGACTTGACTGCAGCGAAGCAGAACCTTCTCAACTCGATCAACATGAACTAAAAGGAAGCAAAGACATGGATGAGCTACGCAAAGCTTAACTAAATAGTCCACTCAGAGAAGAAGGATGAACGATCGGCAACCAACGCTCTGAAAGGCTACTTCTGCGCCACCAGCTTGCAACAACATAAAGCCAGACTGATAATTCCTTTCATTCTGCGTGTTCTCAAAGCGCGGCACAACAATAACCCCTCACCTAAACTCATCACCTACATCAAGCTGAACGTGGATCAACTGCCCACGTGGTTGTGGCTGTTCTGGATACCATAGCTCCTACGCATGCTTGAACAAAAGAAAAAATCGTTGCAACATGAGTCTGCCTACACCATCATGTACAAGTTGTGTCGCCTATACCCTCAGCCAACCTACTACCCCATCATCGCTAAGCGTCACTATCATAAAAGCTTATAAAAGGATGTAAACTATCAGAACTAACGTGAGGCTTTAAAAAATATCGAAACTTTGTGTAAGAAGGCGATGCGCGTCAAGAACCCAAAGCTTTTAGATGATTCTATTGAAGTGTTCATTGCGGAGATGAGTGATGTCTTCAAGAATCAAGATGAAACATTCTTGTATATTCTCTAGTCTATTCTCAATTTTAGCTAGTTCTACCTCTAAAAAGACATTGAGTCGAAGTTGACCAATTTCTATAAGTAAGTTATTGCAACACAGATTAATAGGATCAGCCAAACACAGGTAAAAGAGGAGTTCCAAAAATACTTTATTAATACTGACACAATGGAAACTAGCATAACTTAGCAAATGGTTCTATTGAAGAACTTCAAAGACTATATGCTCATTCAGAAAAATCTCAAATCATAAACCCAGACTCTTGAGGAAATTTTCCCTAGACTGGCTTCGTTATGTGTCAAAGGAATGCAGTTACCAGACTAGTTTATCACATCGGCCTAGGAGCCCTTACCCGAGAAGGTCATCACGATCTAGCGCATAGATCAGACAGTTCATCGCTCAGGCACCAACGATAAGAAGATCCAGTTCCGCTGCAGTGACGGCAAAGCACTTGCGTATACGTTCTCAAACTTAAAAGGCAAAAAACCAGAAAAGGACTACCTGCAGTTCTTGAGCGACGACAGAGTCAACCAGATGAAGCTCGTAATGAACATGCTCTTCCTGCGCCACAAGGAGTCAACGAGACGTGGCATCAAGTTCCATGTGGCACCGAGGACCCTTCTACCAGGCAGCAAAATGACGCAAGAGGATCTCTCCTTTACGGATTTTTAGGAGACTCACGACTACCTTCTGCTCGAGTAAGGCGTTGATCCCGATTCTGCACTGCTGTCACAGCTTTCTCAAATAAATCAAATCTTTGAGGCCTACCCGCCCAGCCAGCCCTAAGTCCTGTTCAGTCTCGATGCCACTTAAATTTAGCAAATGAACTTGAATACCCATCGTCACATGTGCAGTCAAGTTGAGCCCTACCTGCTACAATCCTACTTCAACCGCATTTTCTATAATCATGACAACCTGTTTATCTTCAAAAAACAGTTCACGAAGTATCACGCGGTCAACTCCCTCTTCGCCTACGCTTTCAACCAATCAGAATTCCTCAGGCTCAACACGCTTAATTTCTGCAAGGCAACCGGCTGCCTCAATTTCACAGAAACCAAGCTGTAGCAGGCTGTTTGCAACTCAGCGGTGTTCAGTCGCAAATCCTTTGAGGAGATCGAGAGTGAGTAGTTTAAGATTTAGGTCAGCGACGCCAGCGACCAGATTCATAGCAATACGCCGTTTAGACTAACGCCTAACCTGGTGCACTTTATGGGATAAATCGGCCTTCACGGTATTTTTGCAGGTGTGATGACATCAGCTAGCTTGGCACTGACTCAACATGAGGAGAAGTTACTAACGATGCTAAAGCTGATCTTCAGCGATGAAATAGCGGAGACACCTGATGCAGCATCCGAGACCTAAACAGTCAAGACGGCGGAATTTGCGATGTTTAAACTGAAGAGTCTTTCGCAAAACAGGCGAATTCTGGAGCAAGCGCCGAGATCTGAAGAGCTGAGAGCTAAGTCGATCGGTGCTTAGCAGTTGCCAGGCATAGCAGAGGACAGACAGACAGGCAACTTCGTCTTGGGCACTGAGAATCCGATTTAGGTGCCAAGGGAGCTATTTGACTTGGAAATGGAGCAGCCGAAGATCAGCGAAGAGTTTAACAAGAAGGTGTTCGAATTGATCGAGATGGCACAGGATGAAGCGAGACTCAGTCAAAAACCGATGAATTGGTGCTCGTGGTTCTGATTTTCGAGCTTTGAAAGTATATGTGTGATTGGTGATTGGTAATTAATTATCATAAAGTTTCTGTGAATTCGTAGCTTTGGTCGTAGCAGTCTGCGTGAGCTATCCGAAGCTGCTTGTCTTGCTTCTGCGTGATAGTGGGCTGAGTGGAGTTGTGAAGTTTGGCGGTTTAACGCATCCTAAGTGCGATTGCTGCACAGACAGCATCGATAACAATTGACATGTCGAAGTAGTTTGCAGTGTTTGCTATCTATACTAAGTCGTCTAAGGACTTTGGCTGCAATAAAACAATTTCTTTGGTTGTCATAAATGCTGCAAGCTCAGTTGCCTCCAAATTTCTTTACAATTTTTCCTTGTATGATTTTTCTGGAGCCTTGAAATCAATGCATGCACAATAGTCTAAAATGTCCTTGAGAGCTAGAAGAGGAACTTTAAACTCTAAGGCTTCCCCATCAGCAGGTTATTGATAGTCCTGATCTAATAGGTTTTTGAGCAGCACAGACATCTCGACAACCTAGGGCGGGATAATCAACAGAACGTCGCTGTCTTAGCATTTTACTTTAACCATATTGTGTTATCTGCGCTCGTAATTAAC
>Ga0078894_10002634_pt1 | contig 13574 bp, 4 predicted proteins | sample LauGreSu1BDMLBSD_2_FD_67506 | JGI IMG/M metagenome (GOLD analysis project Ga0078894, IMG submission 67506) | Freshwater lake microbial communities from Lake Michigan, USA - Su13.BD.MLB.SD (version 4) (version 4) | ecosystem: Environmental > Aquatic > Freshwater > Lake | place: Lake Michigan, USA...
GAACTACATTCCACGTTCTAGAGCCTCAGCTGAGGCTCTAGTTAACATATCAATCATTCCTGGTGACTCGCCAGACTCTATTGTTATTCCGGAAAACTATAAGTTTACAACAACGATGGATGGCGCTACGTACAACTTTTTCGTAGATCAAGACACTATCATAGTTGCTAATAATGGTGTATATCAGGCATCAAACGTTGCGATCTATGAAGGGCGTCTTGTTACAGAATACTTTGATGTAACTGCAAACACTAAATTTGTTCTTCAGTCAGATACTATAGACACGAGATCTATCAAAGTACAAGTTTACGAATCCAACACTGCTACTACAGGGTACAATTACTCAATGGCTACATCGTTGTTTGGATTGGCTCCTACATCGAACGTGTTCTTTATTCATGGCCATAAAGCAGACCAATACGAATTAGATTTTGGAAATGGTGTTACTGGTAGAAGCTTGTCAGCTGGTAATAGAGTAAAGGTTGTTTACAGAGCAACAAACGGCGTGCTTGGTAACGGCGCTTCCGACTTTAACAAGACATCTACTATTCAAACCTACTCTACAATAACCGTTACTCCTGTATTGTCTGCTCGTAATGGTGCTGAAAGAGAGGATATTGACAAGCTCAAGTTCAACGCTCCTCGCTTTTTCAACACACAAGAAAGAGCAGTGACCGCACAAGATTACATCAGCCTTACACTAGCAAAGTTTCCACAGTTCCAAGCAGTAGCTGCTTATGGAGGTGAAGACATGATACCACCTCAGTACGGTAAGGTAGCAATTGCTCTTAAGCCAAGCAGCTCAACTGGTATTGTGTCGGATGCGCTCAAAGCACAAGTTGTTCAATATCTAAATCTTAAAAATCTCACGACAGAACCGATCATTGTTGATCCAGATATATTGTATCTCGACATAGTATCTAACGTGAAGTACAACACGAATCAAGCAACAATAGGACAATCAGCGTTAAAATCGCAAGTCCATACAAACATAGTTAATTTTGGCTCAAGTTACCTAAATGACTTTGGTATTAATTTTTCTTACTCAAAATTGGTTGCTGCTATTGACGACACAAACCCAGCAATCATAGGTAACGATACGACTGTCAAACTAGAAAAAAAATGGTCTCCTGTTCCACAGGTAACTAATAATTTTTCATTTTCTTTCAACAACGAAATTTATCACGAAGATACTTTGTATGAGTTGCCACAAGGTCACGAGCTAGCAATACAATCCTCATTGTTTGATTATGTGTCTGGTAACACAACGTACACTTCTTACATTGGAGACAATGGTTTGGGTGTGTTAAAAATATACACAGACCAGTATACAGGTAACGTTGCAACCAGAGTTTCGTTAAACGACAATGCTGGTACAGTTGATTACTATACAGGTGAGGTAACTCTGACTGCAAACGTAGATGGATATTCCGATTCACATATTGGTATTAAAGCAAGTCTCCTAAGCAACGATGTTTCTATTAGACGAAATGCATTTTTGATTATTAATGGGCAGGATGTTGTCGTGAACATGGTTCCGGTCGTAACATAATGTATGATGTAGTTCAAAAAATATCTCACCTTGTCGAGAGACAATTTCCTGCTGTCTATAGAGAAGAAGGTGAAAATTTTATTGCTTTTGTCAAAGCGTATTATGAATGGCTAGAGCAAAGCGGACAAGCTGTAGGTAAGTCAAGAGATCTTTTTAACATAAGAGACATAGACGAAACAGCTGATGAATTTCTAGTTCATTTTAGAAACAAATATTTCGTTGGTCTTCCAGCAGACGTTCAAGGCGATCCACGTTTTCTGCAAAAGCATATTCTAGATCTATATCGATCTAAGGGATCTGAAGAGGGAACAAAGCTTCTTTTCAGACTTCTCTACAACGAAGACATAACTGTTTATATACCTTCGAAAGACATCCTCAAAGCATCGGACGGTGTGTGGATTGAACCAAAGTATTTTGAGGTTGCAAACAAGTTTAATAATTACCTGTACGAGAACAAATTTGTTACAGGCGGCACATCAGGCGCAACTGCATTCGTAGATAACTATAAGCGAATCTACATCGATGATAAAATTGTCCATGCCTTTTTCATTACGAACATTAAGGGTACCTTTGAAGTTGGTGAACCGCTAAGAGCTGATGGAATTGATGTTGACGATGACACAATTATTCTTGGTTCACCTAGAACGCTTACTGTTAACTTTGCTACACCAAACCAGCCAACCGGTGATAAATTCATATCCCCACTTGATGTTGGTAGAAATCAAATTTATGGCATTGTTGCAAACTCATATGACGTTACAGATGGCTTTATCAATTTTGTAGTCAAATCAGGCGGTACCAAGTATTCCGCTCTAGCAAACATTTCGATCACTGTTGGTACTAACACAACAGGGTCTGGTGCTGGGTTTACAGGTTACACGCTATCTAATACTGAAAACTTCACATACAACACAAACATAATTAATTATTTCAAGTATAATAATACTGTATACTTTAATGCAAATTCTGACGTTCAGACATCAAATGATAGAATCATTCTTGCAAACAACCAGTTTGCAAACGGTGATCTAGTAAGATATTTGTGTGCGCCAGGCAACACAGCTATTTCAGGACTGTCTAATACAACGTACTATTATGCTATAGAAGCAAACACTACAGGTCTCAAACTATCAACCACCTACACTAATAGGACGTTTGATTCAAACGCAGCTGTTAATAACTCTACATATTTTGTTAGCATATCAACCAACCCCTTCTCTAACGGCACACCAATTCGTTACATGGTTTCTGCTGGTAACACGGCTTTAACAAACCTTGTTACAAACACGTACTATTATGCAATTCAATCCAACTCTACAGGGATGAAGATCGCAACATCTTATAATCCTGCCGTCATTTTTAATCCAGCTCTTTCTGTCAATACTGAAATAAGTAATGAGTTCCTACTCGTATCAAACAACACGATTGCTAACAATACAATCGTTAGGTACCTTGTTGCTCAAGGCAACACTTCAATAGCAACTCTTGCTAACAACTCTTACTATTATGTTGTAGAAGCTAACACCCTTGGTTTGAAGTTGTCTGCAACTCTTGGTGGCCTTGGTATCAATATCTACAGCACATCACTTCCTTCTGAAGATGGCCATTATATCTACGGTCCTGGTACACCCATTGTACTAACCAAAGGACTAACACAAACTGGTCATGCTTTCTTTGGTTCTGATACAGCTGTCAACATAACCAAAGGTCTTGATGAGTTTGGTCACTCCATCACAGGAACAGGATTATCTTTTAATTCTAACACAGACGTAGACGGTACGGCAGAGTTTATTTCTATAACCAACAACCTGTTTGCTAATGGAGACAGAGTTAGATATCACGTTGGTTCTGGTAACACAGCACTAACGAATCTTGCAAACAATACAATTTATTGGGTCGTCGGTGCAAACTCAACAGGATTAAAACTGGCAACGAGTTTCAACGGTACTGCTATAAACTTGACAAAGGGTCCAACACAAACAGGTCACTACTTTACTGGTGTGTCGTTGATCGAATCAAACGTCAACATTGCTTCGTATGGTGCAAACTTAAACAACGCAAACCTGACAACTGTCATTAACTCAGGTCTGACGGACGCAATAATGACTGTCGGTACAATTAGCAGACTGACTGGGGTCAACCCAGGTAGGAATTATGACGGCGATGTCACTGTTCGTGTCAGGGACAACTACATTGCTTCATACGGATTCTTTGATGCAAACGGTAACATCGAAGGTCAAAATGCTAATGTGACGGGTAAGGCAATCAGAGGTAATGATATTCCTAACTTGCTGGCTGTTGTTGACTCTGGTTTTGGTTACAACACTGAAGGCGAAACAGTTATTGTTTCAAACCTTGCTAATACAGAAGCAACAATTGATGCAGACATTGTTTTGAGTGCTGTTGGTACTGCTAACGGATACTGGCTGAACGATCGCGGCAAACTGTCTGATTTCCCAAAACTACACGACAACTACTATTATCAAGAATACTCATATGAAATTCAAACAGGTAGAACATTAGATAAATATTTTGACGTGTTAAAACAAGTTGTCCACCCAACCGGCAACAAGGTGTTTGGTAAGCCTGTTCTTGCACACAGGTATGACGTTCCGATCCTTCTTGTCAATTCATCCATAACTTCTACAAACTCACCAGCATAGGCTTAATAATGTCAGGACTGCTTTTAAAAAAATTTAGTAATAAAATCTCTGAGCAAGTTATCGATCAGTTTTTTAAAAATTTGTCGACTGTCAGCTTTAATGCACTGACTGCTGTTTCTAACACGACATATTTCTTTACTGTTCCAAACACAGGTGATACAGCATTTTTTAACAACGACATTGTCAGATACTACACGGGCGCTGGTGGTACAGTCGTTACAAACTTGGCCAACGGTAGTTTCTACAAAATCACTAGTGCTAATTCAACTGGATTCAAGCTTGCCAACGTATCGACAAATGCAACAATCTCTGTAGTCGCAAGCTCGTCAGAGACTCATTACATATCCGCAGAAAATCCTTCATACTACTTTGTGCTGTCTAAGCATACGCCTTGGGCTGATGAGAACAATCCTGATACTCCAACCGACAACCTACAAGAGGTTCGCTCGTTCCAGCGCGAAATGATAATAGGCAAAAGAATCGACAGATCTGATATTGCCTACATGATAAGAAAGGTTGACTGGGCTACAGGAACAGTGTATAGTCATTATGATGATACAGATGATAACCTGTTTGAAACAGACTTCTACGTGCTTACGGATGAATCGAACGTCTACAAGTGTCTAGACAACAATAACGGCACGTACTCAACTACAAAACCAACAGGGAAGCTGACAACAAAGTTTCAAACGTCTGATGGATATGTGTGGAAGTATATGTACACGTTGTCCTCATCAAACAATGCAAAATTCTCTACAACAGAATATATTCCAGTAGACAGCAACACGTCTATTTCATCAGCAGCCGTCAACGGCTCGATCGAGTTTGTTCAGATTACAACAGTTGGTAGTGGGTATACTGGTTTTGCTACTGGATATGTACAACAAGTAATTTCAAACACGTTGTTTCAGGTTGAAACGTCAACAACAGCTACTTCAAACGACTATTACAACACCAGCGGATTCTATATTGATTCTGGTACTGGATCAGGTCAGCTTACTGTAGTTGAGGACTATATTGTGAACTCAACTGGTCATTATGTCCAAACGTCAGAAAACCTTGACGCACCAGCCCTCGATCTGACTTCTGTGTATCTGTTATCACCTCAGGTAAAATTCTCTGGTGATGGTACAGGACTCAAGGCGTACAGTAACGTTTCTACAACAGGCAGTCAATATTCTATCTCTGCAATTAATATTATTAACAGAGGCCAGAACTATTCCTACTGCGAAGGTTCTATTATTTCAAACCCTGCGTACGGTACAGGCGCAACAATCAGACCTGTCATTTCACCTGAGAACGGTCACGGATATAATCAGCCCGCAGAGCTAGGAGCATCTTACATAGGTTTTTCTACTAGCTTTTCTAACTCTGAAAGTGGAACTATAACTACAAATCCCAAGTTTAGAAAAACAGGGATAATATATGGTCCAAGACAGCATTCAAACACTAGCTTGTATTATTCCAACACTTTGTTTGAAGGTCTTTATACAATGGCATATTCACTTACATCCACACCAACTACGTTTCAAGAAGGTGAAATTGTAGTAGGACAAACTTCTGATGCGCATGGAATTGTTGCTTGGGCAAATTCATCTTATATGGAATTCTCATATCAATATGGTGAATTCTTCGGTGGTAACAATATTGCTATAGGAGAAGGAATTACAGGGTCAACTTCTGGAGCAGCAGCCATAATTACAAGCATAAATACCTCTGACATTCACAAATACACAAACGAAGTCATTTACTACGACTACGTGCTACCGATTCAAAGATCTAATACTACAACTGAAACAGCCAAGCTATTGATTGCAATCTAAGGAATAACAATGTCTCAGCTAAGTAATGCAATAACCACAACATTACAATCAACATATTATGATGATTATAATGAAAGCAAGCAATACTATCGTATTCTTTTCAGACCGGCTGTTTCAGTACAAGCAAGAGAACTAACACAACTCCAGACTGCAATTCAGAAGCAGATCTCTCGTTTTGGCGATAATATTTTTAGAGACGGTTCTATTGTAGATGGTTGTGCTGTTAACGATTACGCAAACACAAGATTTGTTCGTCTTGTCGATTCTCTTCTGACAGGCAACGTAGCAATCACAGATCTTGCTGCTGGCAAATACATCATTACGAATGGTACAACAGCAAACTCAGTTCGCGCTACAGTTCTCACTGCTCAGACAGGGTTTGTTTCAACCTATCCAAACACAAATCAGCTCTATCTGAATTACTATTACACAGGCAAAGACGGTTCAAACAACGACGTCTCTACGTTTGCTAACGGCGAGACGCTTTACATATACAACGCTAATCAAACATCTTTGGGCGCTTTGAACGGATCGTACCTAGCTGCAACAATCAATGTTTACACCTCAAACAGCTCAACCACTTCTATTGGTAAGGGTTACTGCCTCGGCATTTCAGAAGGTATTGTATACCACAAGGGCTTCTTCCAATCAGTAAACAGACAAGTAACAGTTGTAAAGCGTCATGACTCATCACCAAACAATTATGTTGTTGGTTTTGAAACAGAAGAGTCGATTGTAACCGATGCACAAGATTCATCACTGTTTGATAACGCTCAAGGATTTACAAACTTCAACGCTCCTGGCGCACACAGATTAAAACTGAATCCTGTTCTTGTTCCATATTCAAAGGATGCTGTGTCCAACACATTCTTTGCTATTGCTGAGTTTGATGGTGGTAAGCTAAACATCAGCCGTAAAGCTGATCAGTCATACAATAAGATCAACGAAGTTATGTCCCAGAGAACTTTTGAAGAATCTGGTAACTATACTGTAAGACCGTTTGTAGTTCAAACCTCTACTGTTGCTGCTAACACAAACGCTTTCTTCTATCAGCTTTCACCTGGTCTTGCTTATGTAAAAGGATCTAGAGTAGAGCTTATTGGCGCCTACAACAAGCAGGTTTCAAGAGCTAACACAACAGCAATTGATCAGAACCAAACAATCACTGCTAACTACGGCAATTATGTTTATGTAAATGAAACAATTGGTGCTCCTGATCTCAACACAATGGGTGAAGTAGCAATATACGATGTTCCTCAGTACACAGTATCTGGTGTCAAGGGATCGTCTGGTGCTATGCTTGGAAACATTGTTGGTTACGCTAACATCAAATCTCTATTGTACTATTCCGGCACAAAGGGTCTTCCTAGCTGTCAGTACTACCTATATCTGTTCAACATTAGAATGAACCCAGGTAAATCATTCTCGGCTGATGCTAAGTCGTTCTACAAGAGCACATCACCAAGGTTCAAAGCCGATATTGTTCTTGAGAATACAAAGGCAGTTCTTAAGGATTCTACATTTACTTCGTTGGTGTTCAACTCAGGTGTACCTGCTGTTAAAACCCTTACGCCATCTGGTGGTTCTGTTGATACAACATTCACATATAGAAAAACTTCAACCACTACACTCAACGGTAACGGTACATTTACAACCACACTAAGTGGCGGTTTAGGTACTGGTGGTACAGAGCAGCTGTTTTCGACGAACGCTCGTGATTACATGATTACGTTCACTCAGAACTCTTACTCATCAAACATTACTGGTACAATATCAACAAACTCAACAGCAAGTAGTAGCAATGCCGTACTTGACACAATAATCAGAACAACTGTTACAGGTGTAGGTACATTATTCCAGACTCAGCTTAAGGCTGGTGATTTAATTCGCTTTTCAAATACAACAGGAAGCAACACCGCTGTTGTTAATAGTGTTATTTCTAATACTTCTCTTACACTGGTTGCAAACGCACCGCAATCTTTCATTTCTGGTAACATACAGCGCTATTATCCAGATGGTTCTGTTCTTGATGTTCAAGACTCAATGCTCACCGTCAACCCTGGAACCAACACATTTACAATTACAACAGGGACTACATTTACCTTTGGTTCTGGTAATACAATGTATGTGCAGTACCCTGTTCAGAGAACATTGGCTGCTCCTATTGGTAAGGCAGTCAAGAAAAACAGATACGTGAAGATCGACTGCTCAAACAATGCTGGTGGAATTAAGGGACCTTGGTCACTTGGTTTGCCTGATGTTTACAAGATCGAAAAAATCCACGTAGGCACATCTTACTCAAACACAACTACAGATGTAAAAAGTTGGTTTAGTTTTGATACAGGACAGAGAGATGATCTTTACGGCCATGCAAAAATTACCGTTAAGTCATCTAAGGCAAGCCAGATAACTTCATCATCAAAGATTCTGGTTGAACTTGACCACTTCGAAGCAAACACTTCTGTAGGCGCAGGCTTCTTCTCGATCGATTCTTATCCAATCTCAAGTGATGGTATTTCTTCTAACTCTTCAACAATACCACTTGCAGAAGTACCGTTCTTTACCACATCAACTGGTGAAAGACTTAACCTTCGCGACTCGATTGATTTTAGACCAATCTCTGCTGCAACTGCAAACTCAGTAGCAAATACTAACTTTGCTAATACTCTAATTACAGTCAATCCTCCTGCAGCAAACTCAAACACGTTTTCTGTAGGTGCCTATGGCCAATATCTACCCGAAGCCGATTCAACCTTCCAGGCAGATTATGAATACTACTTGCCACGCCGCGATTTGATCGTTGCTACTCCTTCAGGTAATTTTACTGTAATTGAGGGTAACCCAGAACTCAATCCAAGACTTCCTTTGAACATTACAGACGGTTCAGTAGTTGCAGAATCAATTGTTCCTCCGTTCCCTTCACTAACTACGAGCGAAGCTGAAGCATACAACAGAAATGATATTTCTATCAGCATTGTATTGAGATCAAACAAGCGATACACAATGGAAGAAATTGGTGTGCTTGATGATAGAGTTAAGCGTCTAGAGTATTACACTGTTCTTAATGCAGTTGAACAAGCTGCTAGATCTCTTACAATTCCAAAAGAAGATGGTACAGATAGATTTAAGAATGGTATCTTTGCAGAACCGTTCATATCACACGAAAGCGGTGCTGTGTATGATCCCGCATATGCTATTGCAACATATTCGTCCGAATCTTCTATGCGTCCTAAGTTTGTAGAAAACGCCCTAGATTTCCAATATGTTCCAGGCTCTTCAACAAACGTTGTAAAGTCTGGCTTTGGTCTTATGCTTCCGTACACTTCTGAAGTATGGGCTTCACAAAGCTCCGCTTCTAAGTACAGAGTTCTTACGGAGTCTATTTGGCAATGGAATGGTATGGTAGACCTTCTACCTGAGACTGACTACTTCAAGGATACTAGAAATGCTCCTGCTGTAAACTTCACGGTTGATCTTGCCCAACCATTTAGAGACAACGCTAATGCTTTGTTTGGTACTGATTATCAGACACTTTCTACAGTAGTCGATACTGATGTCACCACTGCTACAAATAGAGCAAGAACTGGTGGTGGCACAACCACCACAACCACAATAACTACCACAGACACTACCACGACAAAGACTCTAGCAACAACAACTAGCTTTGGTGGCACAACTACAACAACATCAACCGTTGGTAGCTTTGTACAAGACGTTTCTATTGTTCCTTACATTAGAGAACAGTACGTCAGCTTCATGTCTACTAGCTTAAAGCCAAACACAAAACTACATTGTTTCTTTGATAAAATTAACGTTGATCTATATGTTGCTCCTGGTACAGCAGCTGCTGCTAAGACCACAGCAGCAACGTTTGAGACAAAACCAAATTATTTTGTTACTCCTACAGCACCGCTAGGAACTCAGCTTGTCGCTAACTCAACAGGTGGTGTTGCTGGTATCTTTAAGATTCCTGACAACGTCTTTAGAACAGGCGAAAGAGATTTCTTAATCACCAACGTTGATGATCTGGATCAGGGTGCCAACGCGCAGATAACTAAAGCACAAGCTACGTTTACTGCTTCTTCATTGTCAGTAACCAAAGCTCCGCTAACAATGACGACAATCAATCCTAAGATTCTAGTCTCATCAGAAATAATTACTACAACAGATGTCGATGTAACAGTTGATACAAATTCAACGTTTAGACCTAATCCTCCTGTCGTTGTGCCACCTTCGCGTGTTCCTGTTAATCCAGGACGCACAAACCGTCAAGACCCAATTGCACAAAGCTTCTTAGCAGCTGCACCCGAAGGTGCAGAGGGTATGTTCCTAACGCAAGTTGGTGTATACTTCAAACAAAAAGATCCTGCACTAGGTATTACTGTATACATTAGTGAAATGTCTTCGGGACTTCCTGATGGGTTAAACATCATCGGTCAAGGCTTCCTTCCAACCTCATCTATTAATGTGAGTGACGATGCTTCTCTCGAAACGGTATTTACTCTTGACATGCCAGTCTATATGGAAAACAATAGAGAGTATGCTTTTATTGTTGAACCACAAGGCAATTCACCAGAACCATTAATTTGGCTCGCTGAAACTGGTGGCATCGATGTTGCTACAGGCCAGAATATTTTTAAAGATACTTATTCTGGCGTTGCTTTTGTTTCAGCTAACAAGTCGACATGGACACCAGTTCAAAAAGAAGACGTTAAGTTTAATCTGTATAGAGCTAAGTTTACTGCTTTGAGTGGCACAGCATCGTTTAGAAATGAGTCGGACGAGTACTTGACTGTTACTGGATTGACTCGTATTTCTTCTAGCGTTGGTATCAAAGTAGGTGATGTCGTTTACTCACAGAACTCAACAACAAACACAGCACTAACAAGTGCATCGTTCCCATTTGGTGTTGTACAAGATTACAACGAATCTGATGGTACAATCATACTCGACTCAGCAAGACAAGGATTCTCTTCAACAGTCAATCCTAGAATTGAGTTCCACAGAATTCTACCTGTGTCCAACACAAGTGTTTCTAACTCAACGATTATTGCTTTTGCAAACGTAGTTTCTGTTGACAATAAAGAATACCACGCCATCGTTCCTAAGTTTGCTTCAATCGTACCAGCTGGTACGAGTGTTGATTATTCGTACAAAGGAACAGATCTGACTTATAATGTTGATAGTTCATACTCAACAGTTCGCGTTGAGCGTCCAAATGAGCTTACAAGCAAAGCAAAGATGGCTGTTTCGAGAACAAACGAAAATAACTTTGTTGCAAACAATAAGACCACGTTCCTTCAGGCAGCTCTTACCTCTACAAACGAGTATATGTCGCCTGTTCTTGACCTAAGAAGAAAGGGAGCAATTCTCGTTAAAAATATTATTAACGATGATGTGACCGGCGAAGATACAAACAACGGTAATGCTCTTTGCAGGTATATCTCAAAGACAATTACACTTGCCGAAGGTCAGGATGCTGAAGATATCAAGATCTTCTTGAGAGCCTATCGTCCAACAGGAACAAACCTTCATGTGTACGGCAAGTTCCAATCTAAGGAAGACGCAGAGCCATTTGATTCAAAGAAGTGGACAAAGTTGAATTATCTAAATGCAACAGATGATATTTACAGTTCGTCTGCGGCTCTTGAGTGGAAAGAATATGAGTTTGGTTTTGCAAACACACCAAACACCACAGTTTCGTTTAGTGCTAACACAGGCGTGAACAGTGCTGGTGATTACATCCTTGTGACAAACAATCCGTTTGTCAATAACAACCTGGTTCTATATTACAAGCTTGGCAGTGATGTTGATGATCCTGTTCTTGCTGGATTGACAAACAGCACATTCTATTACGTTGTCAGCTCTAACTCGACTGCGTTGCAACTATCATCCGCTCAGGATGGTGCTGCACTTGCAATTAATGCTTCAGCAAACGCAACTGCACTTCATTATATGAGATCTTACCTACCAACAGTATCTGGTACATCTTACCTCAACCCAGATAACTCTAACATTGTAGAGTATTACAATACTGCTGGTTCAAGATTTGAATCATATAAGTATTTTGCAATCAAGATTGTTCTAACATCAACAACAGGCATTAAAGTGCCTAAGCTTGATGATATGAGAGCAATTGCTCTGCAGGTATAATATGAGAAGTGACAAAGACAAGGTTTTGCCAACTGATGGTTTTATCAGATGTGACACAAATCCTAGAGCTATAATTAATGTAGATAATGCTGCGTTGCTTGCATATAAACGCAAGAGACAGGCCGAGAGGTCCAAGCAAGAAGAAATAAATAGACTTAATAATGAGGTTTCTGAACTCAAAGCAATGTTAAAACAAGTTTTAGAGAAAAATAAATGACAATTACAGTAGCAAACGTTGACCAAACAACCGACTCGTTTGGTGGTTGGATAACAAAAACCAACCAAATTGCTCACGCTCTTACGACGAAAGTATTAACTACCGACTCGAATTCAGCAGTAGGTAACGTCAGTATTACGAACGCGCTTTCGGCAAATCAACTGTTTGTTAACTCGATTTCGGGCGGCGTATCAGGGGCAGTAAGCAACCTTGGACTAGCAAGCAACGTATACATTAATCCTTATGGCGGTAACGTATTTGTTGTTGTAGGTAACTCTTCAACGGCTTCACACACAACAACAATTAACGGCAATAACTTTGTTGTAACAGCAGCAAACGTTTCGATTACTGGAACCCGAACAACAATTACAACATCGAATGTTGTCGTTACTGCTAATACAAGAATAACAGGCAACACATCACTATATGGCAACGCTACGATTGCAGTAGTTTCTATTTCAGGTAATGCTACTACATCAAACCTTGATATTGTTGCAGACACTTTAAAAATTACAGGTATTGCAAACGCTGTTGGTAATACGGTCATTCAAGCTAACTCTACTACAAACAATTTTAGAGTATCTGGCAACAGCACAACATCTAACGTTACAATAACTGCAAATGATGTTTGGTTGACACCATCATCTAACGTTAACATTATATCTAAGCTAAACGTCACCAACACCGTTGCTTTAGGTAACACATCGATTACAGGAACGCTGGACATCACGTCTAGCTTGAACGCTGCGGCGTTTACTATCGGGTCAACATTTATAGCAAACACGCTTGGTGTGTATCACACAGGCACAATAAATGCTGCTTCTATTAAAACAACAGGTGTTCTTGCTAACGTAATTGGTGTGTTCCCAACATCAAACTCTTCTGGGCAAAATCTAGGTAACACAATATCAAGATTTGTTATCACAGCAAACACGATTGACGCTTCTGGCCTTATAACAGGTACTTCTGGTGCAACGATCACAGGTACCACCAATACGTCTGTTGCTTTGAATGTAGGTGCAAACAACACACTTAATGCTACTGCTCATCTGATAAGCACAAACTCAACAGTTAACACTATCATAACTGCAACTAGCATTACTCAAGCAAATACAACAGCAACACCTCTAGTTGCAAATGCAACCGGTGTATATCACACTGGTGTT
>Ga0078894_10002637_pt1 | contig 13564 bp, 9 predicted proteins | sample LauGreSu1BDMLBSD_2_FD_67506 | JGI IMG/M metagenome (GOLD analysis project Ga0078894, IMG submission 67506) | Freshwater lake microbial communities from Lake Michigan, USA - Su13.BD.MLB.SD (version 4) (version 4) | ecosystem: Environmental > Aquatic > Freshwater > Lake | place: Lake Michigan, USA...
ATGTCGAGCACTCCGTCGCCCGTGAAGTCGAGGATCGCGAGGTTGAGCCCGTAGCCGGCGGCAACCGCCGCGATCCCGCTGTCGGCGGTCCGATCGACGAAGGTTCCGTCGCCGCGGTTCTCGTAGAGCGAGTCGTGTGCCGCGGGATAGCCGCGCGGGCCGGCGAGGACAGCCTGCCCCTTGAAGCTCGCGGGCGGCAGCGGCCGCGTGGGGTCGAACCCGAGGTAGTTGCAGACATACAGATCGAGGTCGCCGTCCCGGTCGAGGTCTGCGAACGCGGCGCTCGTGCCCCAGCGCGGATCGCCGACGCCCGAGCGCGCCGTGATGTCCTCGAAGGTCCCGTCACCCTTGTTGCGGAGGAGGACATCCGGTCCGAAGCAGGCGACGAAGATGTCGTCGCGGCCATCGCCGTCGACATCGCCGACGGCCGCGCCGAAGCTCCAGCGCGCAAGTCGGATCCCGCTCGTCTCCGTGGCGTCGCTGAATCGCAGGGCGCCGTCGTTCCGGAAGAGCCTTGCCCCCGGACCGCTCTCCGGATCGGCGAGCGTCGCCCCACCCGGAACGAAGAGATCGAGGTCGCCGTCCGCATCGAAGTCGATGAGTGCGAGCCCGCCGCCCTTGACCTCGAGCACCTGCGTGCTCGGGGAATCGCCGCTCTTCGAGACCCAGCGGATGCCGCTTTCCGCCGTGCGGTCGGTGAACCGGATGCCGTCCTCGAACGGTGCGGACGCGAATGCGGACCCGACCAGCGGGAGAAGGAGCGCAAGTGCACGCGAATCCATCATGGCTTCTCCGGGCCGCGCGGCGCGGCGGAATCGCCTGCCGGCACGACGGGCGACGCCGGGGCGGCGCCGGACGGAGCTGCATCGGCCGGCGTCTTCCTGCCCATCGCCTGCAGCAGTCGGTCGCCGTTCGCGCGCGCGGTGTCCGCCTCGGCGGTCTTGCCGAGCCGGTCCTTCACGCGCGCGAGCTTCGACCAGGTCTCGTGCTGCATCGGCGTCGCCTTGATCGCGCGCTCGAGAAGCTCCTCCGCCTTCGGAAGGTCGTCGCGACGCAGCGCAAGGTCCGCCATGCGGGTCAGCACGCGCGCCTGGTCCGCCGGCCGGGCCCTTGGCTCGGTGAAGCCGCGGAGGGCCTCCGCGAAGAGCCGCTCGGAGTCATCAAGGCGATCCTCAGTCAGCGCGATGAGGCCGAGCCCGAAGGTTGAGTCGGGCTCGCCCGGCACGGACTTCAGGTGCGCGTCGAACGCGGCCCGCGCGGCCTCGAGTTCGCCGAGGTGGTAGCACGACCAGCCGAGGAAGTGCGCGGCGTGGCGCTGCTCGGGAAACCCCTGGGTCGACTTCGATGCGAGCTCGAGTGCAACGCGGGCCTCCTCGTACCGCTTCAGCTTGTTGAGCGCGATGCCGAGGATCGCGTGCGCACGCTCGACCTCCGGACGCTCCTTGATCACCGTGCGCGCGGTCGTCGCCGCAGGCTCGAACGAGGACTTCCGGAGCATCTCGAGCGCAATGTCGAGTCTGGGGTCGTCTGGATACGAGCCCTTCGGGCTCACCACCTCGACGGGGCGGTTCGGTTGCGGCGCATCTGCGGCCTGGGGACTGAGGACCGCGGCGAGGGAGACGGGGAGTGCGAGGAGGAAGGCGGTCATCGTCATGCGGGCGGCAGGTGGAAGGCACTATACGGGTCGGACTTACGCACGGAGCCGCCGAGAACCACGCGCCCCGGACTCGGGAGGCCGCCGGGGAACAGCCCCATGTCCGCGAAACTGAACTCCCGCGCTGTCAGGACTTTGCGCGAGTGCGCTAACTCCGGTTTTTCCAATTGTTCCGGCAGTTCCCTCTTCCCTCTGTTCGTTCGCCGGATAACTTCACCGCATCGCCACCGGGCCGGGTGGTGCGTCGTGCTTCGTCTGAATTCGTCACGGACGCTGTACGCGCGCAGAGAGAGTTCGTTCCTGTTCGTCGGAGTTCCCCATTCACTCGGCCCACCCCCCGGGCCATTTCCGAGGTCGCTCGGAAACACAATCTGGACGATCCCGTATGGCGAAGGACATCCACATCGTCGGTGCGTCGGCTCTTGCCGTCGTCATCTCGTCGCACGCGCTCGCGGGCGGTTCGGTCGCACTTCAGCCGAAGGCGGGAGACCCGCTGGTGGGACTCTCGAAGGCGCAGACCGCGCTGTTCTGGGCCGGACGCGAGGCGTACGCCACGCCGTTCGGTCCTGAGACGGGCCTCGGCCCGGTCATGAACAAGTCCAATTGCCAGAGCTGCCACTCGAACCCGGTCGGAGGATGGGGCTCGATCTCCGTCACGCGGTTCGGCATCGACAACAAGGGCGAGTTCTCCCCGCTCGAGGAGCTCGGCGGCTCGCTCCTTCAGAGCCTCTCGATCAGCCTCGCCTGCCGCGAGGTCGTGCCCGCGGAGGCGACCGTCACCGCATCGCGGCTGACGAACTCGTCGATGGCGTTCGGTCTCGTCGAGGCGATCCCCGACGCATCGATCGCTGCGAACGAGGATCCGCTCGACGCCAACGGCGACGGCATCTCGGGGCGCGTCCACTGGGTGCTCCCCCTCGAGGACAGCCCGACGAGCCCGCTGCGCGCGGGGCGCTTCGGCTGGAAGGCGCAGGTCGCGACGGTGCTCTCCTTCTCCGGCGATGCGACGCGCAACGAGATGGGCATCACGAACGCGCTGATCCCGACCGAGACCGCGCCGAACGGCGACATGGCGCTGCTCGCGTCGTGCGATACCGTGGCGGATCCGGAGGACCACGCGGACGCCGAGGGCTACACCTTCGTCGACCGGGTCACGCACTTCCAGCGCTACCTCTCCGAGCCGCCGCAGACCCCCCGCTCCGGAATGACCGGCGAGACGGTCTTCAACGCCATCGGCTGCAACGCCTGCCATGTGCGCGACTGGACCACCTCGAGCGCGCTTTCGCTTGAGGCTGCCATCCGCGGCAAGGCCATCCGCCCCTACTCCGACTTCCTGGTCCACGACATGGGCCTGCTCGCGGACGGCGTGCAGGAGGGCGACGCGAGCGAGCAGGAGTTCCGCACGCCGACGCTCTGGAACCTGCGCACGCGCGACCCGATGCTCCACAACGGCGCGGCGTCGGGAGGGTCCTTCGCGGACCGCGTCTCGATCGCGATCAACGCCCACGGCCCGTTCGGCGAGGGTGCGGCGTCCGCCGCCGCCTTCGCGAAGCTCAGCCAGACGCAGCGCGACCAGCTCATCCAGTTCCTGGGATCCCTGGGGCAGAACGAGTACGACTTCGACGCGAACCAGCTCGTCGACACGCTCGACCTGAAGACCATGGCGCAGTGCCGGCTCCAGTCGAGCGTGACCCCCGACGACGCCTGCGCGATCGGCGACATCAACCAGGACGGCGCGGTCGACGCACTCGACATGCAGGGCTTCCTGCTCGCAGCGCAGCGCGACGGCGTCGACACGACCGGCGACTGCGACGGCGACGGCACCGTGGACTTCATCGCGATCTTCAATGGCGCCCCCGACCTCGACCTGAACGGAATCCCCGACAACTGCGCGCCCGCGTGCCCGACCGACCTGAACGCCGACGGGGCGACCAACGGCGCGGACCTCGCCCTCATGCTGAACGGCTGGGGCACCGCGCAGTTCGACCTCGACGGAGACGGCTCGACCGGCGGCGCGGACCTCGCGATGCTGCTCGGGTCGTGGGGCGGCTGCATCTGATACCCGCTGGCAATCGTCCGTACACCGGCAGAGATGGCACTTGATCACCCACGGCTGCGCCTGATGTTCCGCGCACGCCGAAACCGAGACTGAGGAACACATGCGAAGCGTCCCCCACTTCACGACCCTGATCGCGACCCTGACCGTGCCTGCCGCCGTGGCAAGCGCGCAGAACTGGGTCAACTACGTCAACCAGACCAGCACCCGCGTCGTGGCATCCTCGACGCTGATCGGCCCCGACAACCTCGAGAAGGACTTCTCGTGGGGTGACTTCGACCAGGACGGCGACACCGACATCGTGTGCATGCGCAAGTTCCCCGGCTCGATCCAGGGCGGCTTCCGCGACATCCTGTTCATGAACGAGGGCGGCGTCCTCGTCGACCGCACGGTCGAGTACGGCACCGCCGCCGATGTGGCCGGATCGCAGGGCATGCTCGACGCGTGCAACGACCGCGATGTGAAGGCCGTCGATGTCAACAACGACGGATGGCTCGACCTCGTGACCGCGACGACGATGAGCGACAATGTCTCGACGCTCCTCGGCCAGCCGCGCGTCTACATCAACCTCGGCGACGACGCAGGCGGCAACTGGCGCGGCTTCCGCTTCGAGGACGGCCGCATCCCGCAGCTCTTCGCGCTGAACGGCGGCGTGGCCAACCCGCGCTTCTGCGACGCGGCCATCGCCGACTTCACCGGCGACGGGTATGTCGACATCTACTACACCGACTACGACACTCCCGAGACGAGCGGCACCATCTGCTTCGACCTCAACAACGACGGCGACACGGTGGACGCGGGCGAGTGCCAGCAGAGCCCTGCCGAGGTCGCCGCGAACGACTTCAACAACAAGTTCCTGGTGAACCAGGGCGCCGCGAACCCCGGCTACTTCACCGACTCGCTCAACACGCGCATGACCGCGACCCAGCTGAACTCTGCGTTCGGCAACTCCGCGCTCGCCGCCGACATCAACGGCGACGGCAAGAAGGACGTCGTCCGCGTGAACACCCTGACCACCGGGCAGGATGTCGCGACGATCTACTCGAAGGCCGACGGCCTCGGCAACTCCTTCGACGGGCCGATGCAGGCGGTCGCGGGCGCGCCCTACTTCATCGACCACGGCGACCTGAACGGCGATGGCCGCATTGACCTCGTGGTCGTCGACGACGGCCAGGACAAGGTGCTCATCAACACCGGCAACAACGCGCAGGGCTTCGCGAACTTCACCTCGTACACGATCGCGGACAGCCTCGCCGAGTTCGGCAACACCACGCGCGTCGCCGATCTCGACAACGACGGCCGGCTCGATGTGATCATCTGCGACGTCGACGCCGACCTCGGGCCGTTCTGCCCGAGCACCGGGCGCCGCACGCACATCTACCGCAACACCGGCGTGGTCGGAACGGGCCTCCTCGACGAGGCGCCGACGCTGGTCCTCCCGACCGCGAGCCAGAGCGCGCTCTTCGATGTCGCCACCGTGGATGTGAACGGCGACGGCTGGGTCGACCTGCTCGTCGGGCGCTGTGGCGGAATCGAGCTCTTCATCAACCAGCCGCCGATCTTCGTCACCTTCTCGTACCCGTCCGGCCGTCCGTCCGTCCTCACGCCGGGCGCGTCGAACTCGTTCAATGTCAACGCCGCCATCACGGGCGGCGGGTCGATCGTCGCCGGCTCGGCGAACCTGCATGTGTCGACCAACGGCGGCACGAGCTACACCGCGTACCCCATGACGCAGAACTCGGCCACGAGCTTCACGGCGAACTTCCCGCCGCTGGTCTGCGGCCCCGCGGTTCGCTACTACGTCTCGGCGCAGCTCTCGAACGGCGGGCTGAACCTCGATCCGGCGACCGCGCCCGCTTCGACCTTCGTGGCTCCGATCCAGACGGGCTCCGCGCTCGTCTACTCGGACACCTTCGAGGGAGGCGCCAACGGATGGACCGCGACCAACGACGCCGCGCTGACCGCCGGTGGATGGGCGCAGGGCGTGCCGGTCGGCACCCTCTCGGGCACGCAGGCGTCCTCGCCGGCGACCGACGCGACCCCCGCCCCGGGTACGCGCTGCTGGATGACCGGCATCGGCGCGGCCGGTGGAACCGCCGCGAGCCAGGACATCGATGGCGGCACCTCGACGCTCCAGTCGCCGGTGTTCGACCTGTCGGGCGCCTCCGGAGCGACGATGAGCGTCTCGCTGTGGCACTTCTGCAGCGACATCGTGACCAACACCACCGCCGAGATCGACGCCCTCCGCGTCGAGGTCTCGAACGGCGGCGCGTGGACGACGATGGACGACATCCGGGTGAATGTGAACACCGCGTGGCAGACGCGCTCGTACCAGCTCGAGAACTTCGTCACGCTGAACTCGACCGTCTCGATCCGGTTCGTCGCGGGCGATCGACCGGAGAACTCGACCACCGAGTCGGCGATCGATGACATCGTCATCACGAAGTCTCTCTGCGAGTCCGCGCCGCCCTGCACGACCGATCTCGACAACGACGGCCAGACCGCAGGCGCGGACCTGGCGCTTCTCCTGAATGCCTGGGGCACCGCGAAGCGGGACCTCGACGGCGACGGGCTGACCGGCGGCAGCGACCTTGCGCTTCTCCTGAACGCATGGGGCGCCTGCCCGTGAACTGAACACCGCTGATTCCACGGCGGGTGATGGCTGGTCCGAGGTCCGTTCATGGCGACTGCCCTGAACGGACCTCGGCCATTTTTGTGCCGTGCGCGGCGCGGGAGCGGGTGGCGGTACCATCTCGCCGCCCATGCCCGACCTTTCGGTCCAGATCGCAGGACTCGCCCTCGCCAACCCGGTGATCCTCGCCGCGGGAACCTGCGGCTATGTCGACGAGCTCGCGGACGCGTTCCCGCTTGGCCGGATCGGCGCGATCACCACGAAGTCGATCACCCGGGAGCCCCGGGATGGCAATGCCCCGTGGCGGATCATCGACAGCCCGGCGGGCATGCTCAATGCGATCGGGCTTGCGAATGTCGGGGTCGAGCGCTTCATCGCTGAGAAGCTCCCGGCCGCGCGCGGACTTCCCTGCCGCGTGATCGGGTCGGTCGCGGGCCATTCGATCGACGAGTACCTCGCGGTCGCCTCGCGCTTTGACGGCGCGCCGGACCTCGCGGCGGTCGAGCTCAATGTCTCGTGTCCGAACACGAGCGACGGCCTCCAGTTCGGCGAGCATCCGCAGGCGCTGCGCGCGCTCCTCGACGAGGTCAAGCCCGCAGTGCGGTCGAAGCCGCTGATCGTCAAGCTCTCGCCGAACGTCGGGGACATCGTCGGCATGGCGCGCGCCGCGATCGACGGCGGCGCACAGGCGCTCGTGGTCGCCAACACCTTCAGCGCGATGGCGATCGATGTCGAGACCCGTGCCTTCCGGCTGTCGCGCGGGCGAGGAGGCCTCTCGGGACCAGGCATCCATCCGATCGTCGTCCGCATGGTCCACGATGTGTGGCGCGGCGCCGCCCGCGAGGCGAATGTCCCGATCATCGGGCTCGGCGGAGTGACCAACTGGCGCGATGCCGCTGAGTTCATCCTCGCTGGAGCGAGCGCGGTCGGCATGGGCACCGCGCTCTTCATCGATCCCCGCGCGCCCCTCGGCGTCGCGGATGGGCTCGCCCGCTGGGTCGCTCGCCAAGGCTGCCGCAGCATCGCGGAGCTCGTCGGGGCGGCGAAGGCCTGACCCATGACCCGCGGCGAGCGCGAGCGATTCGACCGGCTGTTCGAGGAGGTCCTCGGCGAGATGCCTCCCGGCATCCACAAGCTCATCGAGGAGGTGCCGATCGTCCTCGAGGACCGGCCGAGCCGGCAGCTGCTCGCCGAGCTCGGCATCGACGACGAGGATGAGATCCTCTGCGGCGTCCACACGGGCGTGCCGCTGACCGACCGCTCGTTCGAGCGCCCCGACGCATCGGATGTCGTGCAGGTCTTCCGCGAGGGCGTCATCGACATGGCGGGCGGCTGGGTCGAGGACGAGGACGAGGAGGGGCCGTTCGGCGGCGTCGAGCGCATCCGCGCCGAGATCCGCATCACGGTCCTCCACGAGCTCGGGCATCACTTCGGCCTCGACGAGGACGACCTCGAACGCCTCGGCTACGCGTGACCCGATCGCCTACCATGGCGGCCCACCGCCGCACAGGCCCCGAGGAGCACCGATGAACGCCGAACGCATCGCACAGTTCGAGAAGATGGCCTCCGCCGATCCGTCCAACGAGATGGCCCACTTCAGCCTCGGAAACGCGTACCTGCAGACCGGACGATTCGCGGAGGCGGCCACGAGCTTCGAGCGCTGCGTCGCGATCAACGGCGACATGAGCAAGGCCTATCAGCTCGGCGGCGAAGCGATGATCAAGGCCGGCTGGGAGGACAAGGCGGTCGCGTTCCTCGAGACCGGATACCGGCTGTCGGCGTCGAAGGGCGACCGCATGCCTCAGCAGGCCATCGCCAAGCTCCTCGAGGGAATCGGGCGCAAGGCGCCCTTGCTGCAGGAGGAGGCGGAGACCGCCGAGCGCCTCCGAGAGGCGGGCGCCTTCGTATGCCGGCGCAGCGGCCGGCCCGGCACGAAGCTCGCGTCGCCGCCGATGCGCGGCGCACTCGGACTTTGGATCGCCGACAACATCTCCCAGGAGACCTGGCGCCAGTGGATCGGCCAGGGAACAAAGGTCATCAACGAACTGCGGCTGGACTTCACCCGCGACCGCGACCAGGAGATCTACGACCAGCACATGCGCGAGTACCTCGGGATCGACGACGAGGCGCTGAAGGAGATCGCCGGGCTGGCTGCGAAGGCGTGAGGACTACACCCTCACCTGCCGCTGGTAGTACCACCACTCCAGCACGACGATCAGCAGGCCGAGCGCGAGAACCCAGGGCCATAGCGCGCCGCGGCGGGTGGCGGAGACGCTGATCCCCTGGACGCTTGTGTTCCCGAGGCGGAGCTCCGGAAGCGGATCGATGCGCGCCTCGTCGGCGTTCGCGACATTCACGGCGACCAGGCGCGACTGCCGCGCCGTCGAGGATCCGGCCGAGTACTCGATGCGATACAGGCCCGCGACTTCCACCGGGCCCCACGAGATGTTCCCCTCGGCGTCCGGCGCGAGCGCGACGCTCTTCCCGTTCGGAATCCGTAGCTCCACATCGCGGCTCCCCGCCGGGAGCCGCACGGCGATCGCCTCGCCGGGGACGAGGCCCCGCGTCGCGATCAGGTCGCCTGCATTGCCGAGGTACTCGACCGCGTTCGCCGTGAAGTTGACGAACGACCGCTGGAACGGCCAGTTGGAGTCGAGCGGATCGAAGGTGACATAGATCGCGTGCATCTCCGCGCGGTCGTAGGCGAGCACGAGCGGACCCTCCGCAGCCTCCGCGAGGACCTGGAACGACCGGTCAGGCTGCACGGCGGTCATCTTGGAGACATACAGCTCGTCGAGCGCCGCCATGCGGAAGACCGGGTGCTCCTCGCGCGCGAATCGCGCGTAGACCCCGCTCTTGCTGCCGAAGGCCGACAGGCCCTCCAGCGGCGGCGGCGGACCGAACGCGAGATACCGGCCGGGCGGGAGCCTCTTCGCCTGCACGCCGTCGAACACCACGACATCGAACGGCCGCAGCGTGCCGTCGGCGACCGCCGCATCGAACGCGGCGATGGCCGTCGTCTCGAACCGCTCGATCGGCAGCCCCGAGACGAGCGTCCGCATCACGAAGCCATCGCCACCCACGAGGAGCACCGAGAGTCGCTTCGATGGCGCGACGACGGCAAGCGCCGCGTCGTCCGCGCGCAGCGAGTCGTCCTCGACGATCGCGACCTCGATGGAGGCGTCCGAGGGCTGCTCGATCGGCCTGAAGGTCGCCTGCGACCGGCCTGGCACGAACACGCCGTCGCGCTCGACCGCCGCAGGAACCTCGATCGGCTGCGGAGTGATCGCCCGCACCGCGCCGTTGACGGCGAGCTGCAGCGAGACCTTGCGGGGGGCTGGCCCTGGATTCGCGATCGAGGCGAACACCTGCACCTTGTCGGGCTGGTCGGGCGCGCGCTCCGCGCTGACGGCGACGACGGCGGCGTTGTCCGAGGCCGTGCCCACGCGGTGGTAGATGATCGACTCGCCGTCGCGGAGCGCGAGCGCGCCGAGATCCGAGATGCGGCCGTCGGAGTAGAGCTCGATCGTGGGAATGTCGCCCGATTCCGCCTCGGTCCGCTCGCCGCGCGCATCATTGCGGTTCTGCGTGTCGGTGAACGCGCGCGCCAGTGCGACTGCGTCGCCGATCGCGGTCGAGCCATCGGTCGCGCCGATGGCGTCGATGGCGGCCTCCAGCGCGCCGATCGACTCGGTGAAGGGCGCCTTGATCTCCGCGCGCGATCCGAACGAGACGACCATCACATCGCTCGCGCCGAGCGAGAACCACCCTCCCCCGAGCAACTCGCGCACGCGCGCCTTCGCGGCGTCCTTCGCGAGCGCGAGCCGGCTCGTCGGCTCCCCAAGCGCCGCGCCCGCGCCGTCGACGGTCTCGATCGCACTCATGCTCGCGGAGTTGTCGATCATGAGCACATGGCGGCCACCCGCGCTCCCGAGGCCCTCCGCCTCGGGCTGCGCGATCGCCAGCGCGATCGCGGCGACGGCGAGGATCTGCAGCAGGAGCAGCAGGTTGAAGCGCAGCCTCTGGAACGGCGTGTTCGCGCGGAGGTCGGCGAGTGACCGCGTCCAGAGCAGCGTGCTCGCGATGACGCGCTTCCTGCGGCGCAGCTTCAGGAACCAGAGCGCGACGAGCGGCGCGAGGACCGAGGTGCCGACGATCGCGCCGGCGAGGGGCGTGATCCAGGACACCGCGAGGAAGGTCGGCGGCGCAGCCGTCATCGCAGCAGACCCCGCTTGCGGAGGTACTCGAGCATCAAGGTCTCGACCGGCGTCGAGGTCTCGACGACGAGGTGCACGATGTCGCGGCGCGTGCAGTAGTGCCGGATGCCGCCGCAGAGCCGGTCAAGGCGCTCCTTGTACACGCGCAGCAGCTCCGGAGTGACGGTCACCTCGGTCTCCGCACCCGTCTCGCTGTCGACGAGCAGCAGGTCGCCCGTGACGCCGCCCTCGCGCGAGGGATCGACCACCTGCGGCGCGAGGAGCTGCATCGCGTAGACATCGAAGCCGCGCCCGGCCACCATGCCGAGCCCCTTCTCGTAGCCCTCGTGGAAGAGGAAGTCGGAGAGCACGACCATGACGCCACGCCCGACGCGCGTCGTTCCGACGAGCCGCATCGCCTCCTCGAAGCCGGAGGCGCCCTCCGGCTCGCGCTTCAAGAGCCACGACGCGACATCGGCGGCCTTGCGGCGGCCGCGGAGATTCGACGCGCGCTCGACGCGTCCTCCCGAAAACCCGACGAGCGACACGCGGTGCTGGTTCACGAGCCCGATGTACGCGAGGGCCATCGCGACCTTGCGCGCGTACTCGAAGGTGTCCGGATCGCCGCCGCGCATCGAGGCGCTCGTGTCGAGGGCGATGATGAGCGAAAGGTCCTCCTCCTCGAGGAACATCTTGAGGAAGAGCCTGTCGAGCCGGCCGAAGATGTTCCAGTCGACGAATCGCAGGTCGTCGCCATGGACATACGGACGGAAGTCGGCGAAGTCGATCGACTGCCCGCGGCGCCTCGAGCGGCGCTCGCCCTGGACCTTGCCGGAGAAGATCTTCCGGCTGACGACATCGATCGCGTCGAGCTTCGCCATCAGCGTCGAGTCGAGAAGGTCGTCGAGCCTGCGCGGCGCGCGGACGGAGCTCATGCAGCGCCTCCCGCGGGAAGCTCGGTCGGCGTGGAGCGGACCACGCGACGCGCGATCTCGTCGCTCTGGATGCCGTCGCTCTCGGCCTCGAACGAGCGGTGGATGCGGTGACGCAGCGCGGCGCGCGCGACGGTACGCACATCGGAGAAGCTCACTGCGTAGCGCCCCGCCATGAGCGCGCAGACGCGCGCCGAGCTCGCGATCGCCTGCGCGGCGCGCGGGCTCGCGCCGATGCGGATGAGGCGGCGGTTCTCCTCGGCGCAGAACTCGCCGTCCGGATGGGTGGCGAGCACGAGCCGAACGATCCAGTCCTTGACCTCGGGCGCCATCGGGATCCGTCGCGCGAGCTTCTGCGCCGCGAGGATCGTGCGCGCGTCGACGACCTGCGCGGGGAGCGCGAAGTCGGACTTCGTGGTGCGCTCGAGCACCTCGCGGAGGGTCTCGCGGTCGGGTGGCGGCACCTCGACCTTCAGGAGGAACCGGTCGAGCTGCGCCTCGGGGAGCGGGAAGGTGCCCTCCTGCTCGATCGGGTTCTGCGTGGCCATCACGAAGAACGGTCGGCCGAGCGGGCGCGTCTCGCCGCCCGAGGTCACGGAGCGCTCCTGCATCGCCTCGAGAAGCGCCGACTGGGTCTTCGGGCTCGCGCGGTTGACCTCGTCCGCAAGGACCAGCTGCGCGAAGAGCGGGCCGGGGCGGAACTGCATGTCGCGGCGGTGGGTCGCCTCGTTCTCGACGAGGATGCTCGTACCGGTGATGTCCGCCGGCATCACATCGGGCGTGAACTGGATCCTCGAGAAGCCGAGGCCGGTGGCGGACGCGAGGCAGCGCACGAGGAGCGTCTTCCCGAGTCCGGGCACGCCCTCGAGGAGGAGGTGTCCGTCGGCGAACAGCGACACGAGCGCGAGGTCCACCACCTCGCGCTGCCCGACGAGGCTGCGTCCGATCTCAGCGCGCAGCCGGGCGAAGATCGCCCGGAACGCCTCGCAGCGGCGCCGGGCCTCCGCGACATCGTCGAGGCCCGCGTCATCGAGCTCGCGCGCGTCCGCGCTGAAGTCGCGCGTGTCAGCGTGCATCGTCGCCTCCGCCGGAGGCGCGCTTCTTGGCTCGGAGGAGCCGCGATGTCGTGTCCTCGGCTTCGACCGCGTCCGCACCCTCCGGCTGCCCCGCCGCGTCGGACTGCTGGGCGCGCGCCCTCGCCTCGTTCGCGGCGCCGCCGTCCGCGGTCTCGCTGCGGACATCGAGCGCAGGCCCCTGCTCGAGCGCGCGACGCATCGCATCCGCGGCCTCGGGCTTCGCCTCGCGCGCGCCGCGCTGCTCGCGCGCCTTCTTCCACGCCGCCACCGAGCGCTCGCCGGCCTCGCGCACGGACATCGCGTCGCGGACCTCCTTGCGCGCACCCTGCCAGTCGATCGCGAGCCGCCGCACGGCGACATCGAGGAGGAAGAGCACCGCCGCGAGGATCGCCATGAGGTCCCACATGCGGCGCTGGCTCTCGGGCACGGGGAGGTTGGCGCGGTCGAATGCGTCGATCCCCTGCGCCGGGCCGAGCTTCAGCACGCGGCCGCCGGTCTTCTCCGCGATCTGGAGAAGCAGCGCCGTGTTGTCGCGCACGGTGCGGAACTCCTTCGGGTAGGGCACGCTCACCGAGGCCTGCACGGAGGCCCGCCGGCCGTCCGCGGACTTGCCAAGGCTGAAGTTCACGAGGTACGAGCCCGCATCGGTCGCCGGGAACTCCGCACGCCAGCGCCCGGGGCCGGTCTGGACCACATTGAGCTGCTTCACGGCGCCGTCGGGGCCGACCGACGCGGCCTCGGGGTCGAGGCTGGTCGCGAAACCACCCTTCCCATCGCTCGCCTCGAGCTCCACGATCGCCGTCTCGCCCTCGACGCGAGCACGCACGGTCGCGTTGGCCGGGACCACCGGCCGAAGCAGCCAGCGCACCGACTGCTCCCAGAACGAGCGGTACTCGGCCCAGCCCTTCCACGCGCTCGTCCACCGCGCGCCTGCGTCGGAGGTGAACGCGATCGACCGGCCGATGCCGTGGTTCCACCACGCGTAGATGGGATCAAGCCCCTCCTCGGTGCTGTTCGC
>Ga0078894_10002638_pt1 | contig 13563 bp, 7 predicted proteins | sample LauGreSu1BDMLBSD_2_FD_67506 | JGI IMG/M metagenome (GOLD analysis project Ga0078894, IMG submission 67506) | Freshwater lake microbial communities from Lake Michigan, USA - Su13.BD.MLB.SD (version 4) (version 4) | ecosystem: Environmental > Aquatic > Freshwater > Lake | place: Lake Michigan, USA...
ATCGTCGGTGCCACCGAGCCCTCCACGCTCACCGACCCCGCCGGAGGCTATTCGTTCGCCGGGGTCCCCTACGGCCAGACGGTCGTCAGGGAGGTGGCGCCTGCCGACTGGCTTGCGACCAATCCCGTGTCACAGGCTCGGTCGTTTCTCCAACTCAACGGCGCCGCGACGACCGGCGTGAGCTTCGGCAACCGGGAACGGATCGGTTCGATCTCAGGGACGGTCTGGAACGATGCCAACGGCAACGGTGTGGTCGACGCCGGGGAGGGGGGCGCTGCCGGCACCACGGTCTGGCTCGACCTCGATCGCGACGGCATCCAAGGGCCGGCCGATCCGATCTCGATCACCGGTGCCGCTGGAGAGTACCTGTTCACGCGAGTGCCGGCCGGCACGCAGCGCGTCAGCCAAGTTTCGGACCCGGGCTGGGTGACGTCGCTCGGCAAGTCGGCGACCGCCGCTGTGACCGTGGCGATCGGCGGCACCCACACCGCCGACTTCTTCACGCTCCTTCCGGTCGCAGGCTCCGTCTCCGGCACCGTCCACAGCGACGTGAATGCCAACGGCCTCGTCGACGCCACCGATGCGCCCTTGTCGGGCTGGGTGGTCTATTCCGATCTCAACGGCAACGCGGTCCTCGACGTCGACGAACCGGTCGCCACGACCGACGCCTCCGGGAGCTACACGATCACCGGTGTCCCCTACGGCCGCAATCAGATCCGCGAAGTGCTTCAGACCGGGTTCTCGTCCACCAATCACCCCGGCGGGGTGGTGTCGCTGACACTGCTCAACGGTGAGGCCCGGACGGGGGTCGCGTTCAGCAATCGAGAGACGATCACCTACACGATCGGTGGCACCGCGTTCTTCGACGCCGACAGCGACGGCATCCGAGGGGCGGGCGAGCGCGGGCTCGGAGGTATCACCGTCTACGTCGACATCAACGACAACGGCGTCAAGGATCCGACTGAGCCGACGACCGTCACGAGCACCGATCTTTACTTCACCCCGGCCGTGAACGAGGCCGGCACCTATTCCTTCCTCCACATGCCGCGGGGAACGTACTCCGTTCGTGAGATCCTGCCGGCGGAGTTGGCCGGCACCGCGGCGGCAGCCACCGTGCAGGTGGTGACCGTGGGGCCGACGAGCCAGACGGCGGTCGATTTCGCGAACCGCTACCGGGCAAACGAGATCCACGGCGTCGTGTTCGACGACACCGACGCCGACCGCGTCCGCGATCCGGGCGAGTACCTGCGACCGGGCGTGAGCGTCTACATCGACAGCAACCGCAACGACCTCTGCGACATCGACGAACCGCGGACGGTCACCGGCGAGGACGGGTCGTACCACTTTTACGGGCTGACGCCCGGCGCCTATGTGGTGCGGAGGGATTCGTCGTCGGCAGGGATCGTCACCTACCCGCAGACGTCCGGGGGAATCCTCTGGCCCGCTGGGACGAGTAACCCGTCGGTCGGCGTCGTCACTCCCGGCGTGATCACCGCGTCGCCCGCGGCTGGGGAGTCACTCCGCCAGTCGGTGAGCATCACGCTCCCGGGTGGTGGGGGCGTGACGACGATGGTCGACGTTTTCCTCCTGTTCGACGACACGGGGAGCTTCGCTGGCAACAGCCCGCTGGTAAGGGCTGCCTTCCCGACGATCATCAGCACCCTCCAAGGCACGCTTCCGGGGGTCGACTTCGGGTTCGGCGTGGGGAGATTCGAGGAGTACGCGAACTTCGCCGCGGAGTACTCGGCCGGTCGCCCGTTCATTCTGAATCAGCCGATCGTCGCCTCGACGACTCCGGGCTTCAGCCTCTCGATCCAGTCGGCCCTCGATCGGATGGCACCCGGCTACGGCGGTGACGGTCCGGAGACCGATATCGAGGCCCTCTACCAACTCGTCACGGGGATCGGCTTCGACGGCAACAACAATGCGACGATCACCGACAGCGGCCCGGCCGGCCTGGCGTCCACCCAGCTGACACCGGGAGCGAGCGGGGACGTGCCGAGCTTCGCGTCGTTCGTACCCGATCCCGCCAACAACGTTCTCGCTCCGGACGGCAACATCGGCGGCGGTGGCTTCCGTGCCGGTGCCCTGCCGATCATCCTCACCGCGACCGACATCGGCTTCGCGTACCAGCCGAAGGGGGAGACGACGATCACCGGGACGGGTGGCGTGACGCTGCCGATCACCGATCTCACCGGCACATCCCGCGCCACGACGCCGTACGGCGCCGGCGCGGGGATCCAGGAGACCGTCACTGGCCTCAACGCCCTCGGCGCGCTCGTCATCGGCTTGGGGACGAATGCCGAGCCGCTTGCGGCCCCGCGCCAAGGGCTCGAGGCGCTGGCGAAGCTGACCGGGGCGGTCAATCGATCGACGACCACGATCGCCAACGGGACGATCGATCCGATCGACCCGGGTGATCCTTTCTACTTCCAGATCACGACCGGATTCGGGGCGACGGTCGCCAGCGGGATCACCGCGGCGATCGAGAACGCCGTCACGACGATCGCGATGGACCTCTCCGTGCGCGCCTCCGATCCGCGCGTCAGGATCGTGAACTACACCGGAACGCTCGCCGGGGTCGGAGCCGGCCAGACCGCGACCTTCGACGTCGAGTTCGTCGGCGACGGCCGCCCGCACCGATTCGATCTCCAGTTCGTCCGTGCCGGCACGAACGTCGTCGTCGGATCGATCCCCGTGGTCTTGGGAACCCCCGTCATCGGCGCCGGCTACCAGTTCGACGATCTCTACGACGGGGAGATCCACTCGTCGTCAGATTTCGGAAGCTACGTCCCCAACGTCGCTCCGTCGTTCCTCGGCGGCGGTGATCAGTCGGTCTCGGAGGATGCCGGTACGCAGACGGTCGTCGGCTGGGCGACGGGCATCAGCCCCGGGCCTGCCAACGAGTCGGCGCAGGTCGTCTCCTTCCTCGTCACCACGGACAATCCGGCCCTGTTCAGTGTGGCGCCGGTGGTCTCCGCCGACGGCACGTTGACCTTCACCCCCGCCCCGAACGCCCAGGGCAGCGCGGTGGTGACGGTGCAGGCCCGGGACAACGGCGGCACGGGGCTGCTCGGGGCGGACACGAGCGCTCCGCAGACGTTCCTGATCTCGATCGCGCCGGTCAACGACGCCCCGACGGCGGTCGACGACACGTTCTCCGGGATCGACGGAGCGTTGCTGACGGTGGTCGCGCCGGGTGCCCTCGCCAACGACGTCGACGTCGACGGTGACCCCGTCTCCGCCCGGCTCGTCGAAGGCCCGCTCCGCGGATCCGTGTCCTTCCTCGCGGATGGTTCATTCAGCTACGTGCCCGGCGTCGGATTCCGGGGAACCGACAGCTTCCGCTACGTGGTCAGTGACGGGGTTCTCGATTCCAACGTGGCGACGATCACCGTCTCGCTGCCGCACGTCAACGCGCTGCCAGTCGCCGTCGACGACGCCTTCGACGCGTTCGAGGACACCGACCTCGTCATCGTCGCCCCCGGTGTCACCGCCAACGACTCCGACGGCGATTTCGATCCGCTGACGGCGAGTGTCGTCACGGGGCCGGTCAACGGGACGCTCGTTCTCGATCCCTCCGGGGCATTCCGCTATACGCCGGCGGCGAATTACTTCGGCCCCGATTCGTTCACCTATCGTGTCAGCGACGGCTTCGTCGATTCCAACGTGGCGACGGTGTCGATCCTGGTGGCGGCCGTCGACGAGCCTCCGGTCGCGCTTCCGGACGCCTACAGCGTCAACGAGGATTCCGTACTCGACTCGCTGCTCGCGACGGTGCTCGTCAACGACATCGACCCCGAGGGATCTCCGCTCACGGCAGTGCTCGTTTCGGGTCCTGTCAACGGTGCGCTGACGCTCGCGGCCAACGGCACGTTCGCCTACACCCCCGCTCCGAACTACAACGGCGTCGACAGTTTCGTCTATGCCGCCAGCGACGGGATCCTCCTTTCGGCACCGACGGTCGTGACGATCGTCGTCACGCCGACCAACGACGTCCCTGTCGCGACCGGCGAGGCCTATTCGACCGACGAGGACACGCCCCTCTCGGTTGCCGCCCCCGGCCTCCTCGCCAACGATGTCGACATCGACGGCGATCGGCTCACGACGGTACTGATCGATCAGCCGTTGCGAGGCTCGGTCGTGCTCAACGCTAACGGCTCGTTCAGCTACCTTCCCTCGCTCAATTTCAGCGGGGCCGACAGTTTCAGTTATCGGGTCAGCGACGGGAACGGGCGAGATTCGAATACGGTCGTCGTGGCCCTGACCGTCAGGCCCGTGAACGACGCCCCCACGGCGGCCGCGGACACCTACGCCGCTTCCCAGGACAGGGTGCTCGCCGTCGCGGCCCCGGGTGTCCTGATCAACGACAGGGACGTCGATGGCAACCCGCTCGCTGCCGTGCTCGTGACCGCTCCGTCCAGCGGCCAATTGGTCCTCAATGCGGACGGGTCGTTCAGTTACACCCCTAACACCGGATTCGTCGGGAACGACAGCTTCACCTACCGCTCGTCCGACGGCGTGCTCCTGTCGGCGCCGGTCACCGTGACGTTCGCCGTGACCGCGCCGCCGGCGAAGTTTTACGTGGCCGACGGCACGAATGGCACGACCTATAAGTACGCCGCCAATGGCTCGACGCTCGGCAGCAACGTCCTCAGCGCCCGGCGGGCCGTCGGGATCGCGTCGAATGCCGCAGGGACCACGCAGTGGGTCGTCGACGCGGGCGGGAACATGTTCATCTACACCAACACCGGCACGCTCCTCGGCCAATGGACGCCGCGGAATGTCGGTCGCCCGGAGGGGGTGACGGTGTGGGGCAACGACCTGTGGGTCGTCGATCCCGCGGGGGACCGGGTCTACAGGTTCGCCGGCGGCGCGCTGCTGCGAACGGGGCGGGTGACGCCAACGTCGAGCTTCGCGCTCAATGCGGGAAATCGCGATGCCAAGGATCTCGTCACCGACGGGACGAGCATCTGGGTCGTCAACGACACGCTCACCGCCGACCGGGTGTTCAAGTACAGCGTCGCCGGTGTCCTCCAGGGGAGTTGGGCCCTTTCCACGTCCAACCCCAGCCCGACGGGGATCACCCTCGATCCCACGAACGTGAGCCATCTCTGGACCGTCGACGCGAGCACCGACCGTGTTTATCAGTACGACGCGGCAGCGGCGTTGGTGACTGGCACCCAGGAACCGAGCATCAGCTTCCCGCTGGTGACCGGGAACGGCAATCCGCAGGGGATCGCCGATCCGTTCGTTCCGGGGACGTCGATCGGCAGCGAACTCGGCGGTGTCGTCGCTCCGGTCGAAAACACACTTCCGGCAATGCTCCCGAAGGACGTGATTTCGGCCGCGGTTTGGGGTGGCCCTGAAGCAGCGCTGCGTGATGGGGCGAGGGCACAGCCTGAGCCGCGGAAGTCCGATTCACGCTCGGACGACAGCCGCGTTCCGGCGGCCGTTCACCGGCCTCGGACCGATGTCGCGATGGGGCCGGTGTTCATCGAGATGGCGGCCTTGCAACCGGCCAATCGCGTCCGGCACGAGATCGTCGATCGGCGCAGGGGGTCGAAGGATCACGGGCGTCCCGCCGACGGACATGACGCCGACGCCATGCCGTTCTGACGGTCAGCCGAGGGGCGCGTCAGCCGCGATCGCCGGCCGGCAAGATCGCCGCGAGAAACTCCCCAACGCCGGTGTAGGCGGGGACCTCGAGACGGATCCGCGTCTCGAGATCTTTGGGGACGGCCGGGTCGGAGACGATCGCCGCGACGCCGACTCCGGCGTTGAATCCGGCCTCCCAATCGACGGCCGAATCGCCCACCATCCACGCGTCGGCCGGATCGATCCGGTGGATCGCGAGCATCTCCTCGATGAAACGCGGCGAGGGTTTTCGGTAGCGGGAGGGCTCGTCCGGGTGTTCCGGCGCGATGCACGTCGTCCGGAACAGGTCATCTCCGAGTCCGAGCAGGTCGAGCATTCGCCGATTCACGGCCTCGACGTCGGCGAGCGTGAACAGGCCCCGGCCCACGCCCGATTGATTCGTAAACAGAAACAAGCCGACCGAGGCCGCCCTCGCTCTGGCGAGCGCCGAGGCCACGCCGGGAAGCAGGACCACACCCGCGGGGTCGTGGAGGTAGGGCACGTGCTCGATCAGGGTGCCGTCCCGATCGAGAAAAAGCGCCTTCGGCGGCCGTACCGGGTGATGCGGGGAGGCGAGGCGTGCACGGTCTTCCATCGCGGCAGTTTGGGGTATGATCGGGCGTTGTTTCAAGGGTCAGCCGATGTCCACCGAGCACAAGCCCCCTCCACAAACTGCCGCCGGGCTCCCGGTGCTGATCGTCGGCGACGTGATGCTCGACCGGTATCTCGATGGACCCGTGGAGCGGATCTCGCCCGAGGCGCCGGTGCCGGTGCTCCATGTCCGCAGGGCGTTCGAGCGCGCGGGAGGCGCGGGGAACGTGGCGGCCAATGTCGCTGCGATGGGGGGGAGGCCGGTGCTCGTCGGTGCGATCGGCCACGATCCCCAGGCGTACCTTCTCAAGAAGGTACTCGGCGAGGCCGACGTCGACACCGCGTCGCTCATCGCCACGCCCACGATTCCCACGACCACCAAGACTCGCCTGCTTGCCGGTCACGCACAGATCGCCAGGTTCGACGAGGAAGCACCACTCACCGATGCGGAGGCCAAGGAGAGGATTCTCGCATGGATCGCCGGCCAGATCCCGTCGGCCCGTGTCGCGGTCCTCTCCGATTACGCCAAGGGGGTGTGCGACGTCGCCGTCTGCCGGGCGGTGATCGAGGGAGCGGCCAGAGCCGGCATCCCCACGATCGTCGATCCCAAGGGGACCGACTTTTCCCGCTACCGCAATGCCGACGTGATCACCCCCAACCGGAGCGAAGCGGCGGCCGTGGTGGGATTTCCGATCCATTCGAGCGAGGACGCGATCCGCGCGGCGGAGGCGATCCGGGGTCGGTTCGCCGTTCGCGCCGTGGTCGTCACCCTCGGCGAGCAGGGTATGGTGGTCGTCGCCGATGGCCATGTCTCCGTGATCCCGACCCAGGCCCGCGGTGTGTTCGATGTCACGGGCGCCGGCGACACGGCGGTGGCGATGCTCGCCGTGGCGCTCGCCGAGGGGATGTCGCTCGACGAGGCCTGTGTGCTCGCCAACGCGGCGGCCGGCATCCAGGTGTCGCGGATCGGGGCGGCACGGATCACGCGCAGCGAAGTGACGGCAGCGATCGAAGCCCAGTCGACCCTCGCGCGCGGAAAGGTGGTCGATGCCGAGACACTCGGTCGTGTCGTCGCCGAAGCGAGGCGGGAGGGCCGGCGGATCGGATTCACGAACGGCTGCTTCGACATTCTCCACCACGGCCACGTGGCCCTTCTGGAGGCCGCGGCGAGGGAGTGCGACGTGCTCGTCGTCGGCGTCAATTCCGACGCCTCGGTAACCCGGCTGAAGGGGGCGCCACGGCCTTTCGTCCCCTCGACGGCGAGGCAGGCCGTGCTTGCGGCGCTGTCGAGCGTGGCGTGGGTGTGCGAGTTCGACGGTGATACCCCGCTCGATCTCATCCGTCGCGTCGAGCCGGACGTTCTCGTCAAGGGGGCCGATTACAAGGCCGCCGACGTGGTGGGCGCCGACATCGTTCTCGCCCGTGGCGGCCGCGTGGTGACGCCACTCTTCGTGGCGAACGTCTCCACGACGAACATCGTCGACTCCATCCTCTCGTCGCGGAAGCCATCCCCATGATCCTCCTCACCGGTGCCGCGGGGTTCATCGGGTCGAACATCCTCGCCGCGCTCAACGCCCGGGGCCGGACCGACGTGCTCGCCGTCGACGATCTCACCGACGGCACCAAGTGCGCGAACCTTGCCGGAAAGTCGTTCGCCGATTACCTCGACGGCGACGAGCTTCTCGGATGTCTCGACCGGCTTCCGCCGCTCACCGCCATCCTCCACCAGGGGGCCTGCGTCGACACCACGGCGCGGGACGGCCGGGCCGTGATGCACGTCAATCACAGCTATCCCAAGCGGCTCCTGGCGCTTGCCGAGGCGCATGGCTGCCCGTTCATCTATGCAAGTTCGGCCGCGGTCTACGGCGACGGCCGCAATGGCTTTCGCGAGGACCCGACGTGCGAGGACGCCCGCACCCCGTACGCCTTCTCGAAATGGGCGTTCGACCATCATGTCCACCGCGCTGGCCGGAGCGTCGCCGTGCCGGTCGCCGGCCTACGCTACTTCAACGTCTACGGCCCGGGCGAAGGGCACAAGGGACGGATGTCGAGCGTCGCCTGGCACTGCTTTCGTGCGGTGGAACGGGGTGAGTCACCGCGGTTGTTCGAGGGGAGCGACGGTTTTCTTCGCGACTTCATTGCCGTGTCCGACGTCGCCGACGTGAACCTCTTCTTCCTCGACGAAGCACTCGCCGGCCGCGGCCACAGCGGATTGTTCAACGTCGGTACCGGCACGCCACGATCGTTCGCCGACATGGGGAGGATCGTGTCGGAGGTCACCGGAAGCGCGCCGCCGGTCACAATCCCGTTTCCCGACGATCTCCGCGGCCAATACCAGGCGTACACCTGTGCCGATGTCACGCATCTGCGGAACGCAGGCTGGACGCGCCCCTTTCTGACGCTCGAGGAAGGGATCGCCGCCTACTGGAAGGCGCTGCCCGGAGCTTCACGGGGTGTGTGAAAGCCGCTCGCGTCGTTGCTCGAGCACTCGTCGCGCCCTGGCTTCCACGATCTCGACCGTGATGGCCTGCATGCAGAGATTGTTGCGGCAGGCCGAGAGCCGGTTGTTGGCCGCGTTCACGCAGGGCGAGCAGGGAAGTCCGGCGTGGATGATGTGGCTCAAAGGACCGCGGACCCCGAACACGGCGGGCGTCTCCGGACCGAACAGGGTGATGACGTCGATACCGGTGAGCGATGCGAAGTGAGCCGGGCCGCTGTCGTTGGTGACGAGGAGGTCCGCAAGCGTGTAGAGCACGATCAATTGACGCATCGTCGTCGCCCCCGCAAGCGAGAAGCACCTCGGGCTTCCGACCTGCCTCACGAGGGCCTTGGCCGCGGCTGCCTCCGACGGGGCGCCCGTGAAGGCGATGCGCAGGTCGGGATCCGCCGCGAGGAGCCGCGAGGCGAGATCGACGTAGCGAGCGCCGTCCCACTTCCTCAACGGCAAAAGGTCGCTGGCGTTGGCGTTGAGGAGGACGAGGGGACCTGTGTCTGCGATGCCCGAGGCCGTGGCGATGATGCCGCGGACGGAGGCGGTCTCGGCTGCGGATGCTTCGAAGCGTTTGAGATCGGTGTCGAAAGTCCGGACATCGATGTCGAGCGCCGGGAGGTCGCTCGGGTCACGTCCCACCGCCTCGACCATCAGCGACATCACCGTCTGCATGTGGAGATGCGGATTGCAGACGAGGCGATGTGTCATCAGATCACCGCGCCACGGTCCGTCGCCCGTGTAGCTGTGGTAGCCGATGCGGCGCACGGCACCGCTGAGGTAGGCGAGCACGGCCGAAGCCCGGGAGAAGAGCTCGTAGTCGATCACGGCATCGACACGCGTCGCGCGGATCTTCGCGATCGCGGCGAGCATGCCGCGGAGGGTGGTCACGAGGCCGCCAGTGGGGACGACGATGACGTTGGCCGGGGGGATGACGTCGAGGAGGTCGAGGATCGGGCGGTTCTCCGCAAGAACCATGAAGAACACGTTCTCGCGACCGACCTTGGCGACGGCGTCGCGAAGCGCAGGATAGGCAAGGACGGTCGCCCCCTGTTCGACGAGCTTGAGAAACAGGATCCGCTTCACAGGCCCCTTCGGCCGGCGGTGGTCGAAGAGCTTGCGGAAGAGGGTGAGCAGCCCGCAGGCAGGGAGCCCCAGCCAAACGTCGGCAAGGCGGATGGAATTGGCGTTCATGGGGCGCGGCAGGCGGTGGGAAGGAACGAGCGAGTATCGACTGTGGCGGCCGGGGAATCCATCGAGACCGCTCCCGCCCGCGAAGTCGAGGCACGCGGGTCGGTTCGTGGCGGGCTACAGGCGCGTGGGGAGTTCCCCGCCGACACCGCCGGGCCCATGGCAATCCACGCACGACCTCCCGAAAGCCTGGGCCGCACCTTGGAAGGCTGTGACGTCCTGGGCCTCGATCGCCGTCCGCAGCCTGCCGACGGCGTCACAATAGCCGTCCGCCGATTCGCGTATCGCGGCGCTCTTGGCCGAGCGCAGTGCCTGGCACATCTCGTCGAGGGGGAGGAGGATCGTCTCGAGCTTCGTCCATTCCGGCGGCCGGGCGGTCGCCTGAGCGGTGAGCCGGGCGAACGGCGACGCCGGCCCGACATGGATCGTCTCCATCAACTCCTCGACCGCCCAGTCGTGACCGGCGACGAACACGCCGACAGCCCCCACGATCACCGTGAGGACGACAGCGACGCTGGGCAGGATGAAGGACTTCATGCGTTTTCCCGAGAGGACACGGATGACACATTGTTTCATGGCTCGCCACGGGCCGCCAGTTCGTCCGGCCGGTGTTGGACGGTGGCGGCGCAGCCGCCGCTGACGCAGGCGTCGCTGCCCGGTAGACTTGCGTCCGTTGCGAACCGTTTCAGCGAGGAAAGCCGTCGACCATGCCGTCTCCCCGATTCGCGATCCTGCTCTGCTTCATCCTCTTCGGCCTGACGGCAGACGCTGCCGAACGGCCGGACGACCCCGGTGAGCACGACTTCGGGGATGCGATCGTGGTGTTCACGCTCGAGTACGAGGATGACCTTCTCCCCGCCCCTCCGTGGGCGCTCGCGTCCGCCCGTATCCGACGGCTCGGGAACGTTTTTTTTCTGACCGGCACGCTGCCGGAGACGCCCGCGGCCGGGGACGGCGACGCCCCCCCGGCTCGCCGCTATTGGATCCCGCTTGCCGACATCGTGCGGATGGCTGAGTACGAGGACGTCGAGACGGCGCTCCGCAGCCTCGAGATCGACGGGGGACCACCTGCCGGCGATCGTCCCGTGGTGCGGAGCGTGTCGGGGGGACTGGAGACGAGAGGACGCTCACCGAGGAGGAAATGATGCGACGTCGGTGGAGACGGGGGTGCGTTCGGATTCTCGCTGCGATCCTGCCGATGCTGATGGCAGGGACGCGGGGAGACGCCGCGGAGACCGTCGGTGACGCCCCGGGGCGATGGAGCGTCGAGCGGGCGCGGGCCTGGCAGGCGTCACAGCCTTGGCTCGTGGGCTGCAACTACATACCGAGTACCGCCGTCAACCAACTGGAGATGTTTCAGGCCGAATCGTTCGATCCCGAAACGATCGACCGGGAACTCGGGTATGCCGAGGACCTGGGGTTCACGAGTGTCCGGGTCTTTCTCCACGATCTCCTCTGGGAACAGGACCGCGACGGTTTTCTCGCCCGGTGCGAGCAGGTTCTTTCGATCGCCGATCGCCACGGCATCAAAGTGATGTTCGTGCTTTTCGACAGTTGTTGGCACCCCGAGCCGCGGCTCGGCCCTCAGCCGGCTCCACTCCCGCACGTGCACAATTCCGGATGGGTGCAGTCGCCGGGTGTTCCTGCGCTCCGCGATCCTGCGGCAGTGGCCAAGCTCCACGACTACGTCACCGGCGTGGTGCGTCACTTCGCCGCGGACGATCGTGTGATCGTCTGGGACATCTGGAACGAGCCCGACAACTTCGACGGTGGGGCGGCGAAGCGTCCCGGCCTCGAGCCGAAGGACAAACCCGCCCTCGTCAACGCCCTTCTTCCCCAAGCTTTTGCCTGGGCTCGGGAAGCCCGCCCGTCGCAGCCGCTCACCTCGGGGGTGTGGCGCGATTCCGACAACGTCGACCGCCTCGACGACTGCAAGCGGATCCAACTCGCCAACAGCGACGTCGTCAGTTTTCACAGCTACGGTGACCCGCCGTCACTCGAGCGGTGTCTCGTGAATCTGGCGACCTACGGTCGGCCCCTGCTGTGCACCGAGTTCATGGCCAGGCCCAACGGGAGTGTCTTCGACCCGCATCTGCGGATGCTCCGTGACCATGGCGTGGCGGCCTACTGCTGGGGGTTCGTGAACGGGAAGTCGCAGACGATCTATCCGTGGGATTCATGGACGAAGTCGTACGACGCCCCGCCGCCGGTCTGGTTTCACGACATCCTCGAACCCGACGGAACGCCGTTCTCGCCGGTCGAGGTCGACGCCATCCGTAGCGTCACCGGGCGAAAGTGATCCACCGCTGCCACGCGGACCTTCGGTCTGATTCCCCTCCCGAGCATGCCCCATGGATCCGTTGCCGAGCCGCCGTCGCCCCGGACTGTCGTCGGCTGCGGTCGGCAGATTGCTCGTCGCGCTCGGGGCGCTCTTCGCGCTCGAGGCCGCAGCTGCCGATCCATCCCCTCCCGAAGCCCGTGGCCTCGAACTTTTCGCCGGGCTCCGCGAACTCCTCGCCCACCGCTGTGTCGGCTGCCACGGTGCCGGAAGTGACGGGGGCGGGGGAGGGCTCGACCTGTCGACGCGAGAGACGCTTCTCGCCGGGGGCGAGCGCGGCGCGGCAGTCGTGCCGGGGAAGTCCGGGGAAAGCCTGCTCTATCGGCTCGCCGCCAGACTCGAGGAGCCCCACATGCCTGAGGAGGGGGATTCCCTCACGGCCGACGAACTGTCCCGGCTCGCGGCATGGATCGACCACGGCGCCCCCTATGACCGCCCCTTGATCACCGACGTCGACCGCACCCCGTGGACGGAGCGGCGGATCGATCCGGCGGCCCAGGAGCGCTGGCCGTTTCGTCCGCTCACGGCGGTCTCCGTGCCGACGCCGGAAGACCCGCAAGGGTGGTGCCGCACCCCGATCGATCGATTCATTCTTGCACGCCTCCGGGATGCCGGGCTCGCGCCGGCGGCGGCCGCCGACCGGCGCACGCTCCGCCGCCGTCTGGCTGCGGATCTCACCGGTCTGCCGGCGACCCCGGCCGAGATCGCTGCGTTCATCGCCGACTCTGGTGCGGATGCCGAACGACGTGTCATCGACGATCTACTCGACCGGAAGTCGTACGGCGAGCGAGAGGCCCAGCACTGGCTCGACGTCGCCCGGTACGCCGAGAGCTTCGGTTACGAGCAGGATTATGACCGGCCCCATGCCCACCAGTACCGTGACTTCGTCGTCTCGGCCTTCAACGACGATCTCCCCTTCGACACTTTCCTGCGCTGGCAAATCGCCGGCGACGAGTTGGCCCCCGACAATCCCGCCGCCAGGATCGCCACGGGCTTCCTCGCCGCCGGGGCGTTTCCCACGCAGCTCACGGAGAAGGAGTTCGAGAGCGCGCGGAGCGGCGAGATCGATGACATGGTGTCGACGATCGGTACCGCGATGCTCGGCCTGACCGTCGGGTGTGCCCGTTGCCACGACCACAAGTTCGATCCGGTCCCGCAAGCCGATTACTACCGGTTCGCCGCCACGTTCACCGCTACGGTCCGCTCGAACGTTGAGATCGTGATCGCTCCGCAGCGTCATGCCGAAGCGGTGGCGGCGTGGCAGGCGGATCTCGACCGCGCGATCGCCGTCCGTCGACGAATCGAGGAGGAGGAACTC
>Ga0078894_10002639_pt1 | contig 13562 bp, 13 predicted proteins | sample LauGreSu1BDMLBSD_2_FD_67506 | JGI IMG/M metagenome (GOLD analysis project Ga0078894, IMG submission 67506) | Freshwater lake microbial communities from Lake Michigan, USA - Su13.BD.MLB.SD (version 4) (version 4) | ecosystem: Environmental > Aquatic > Freshwater > Lake | place: Lake Michigan...
AAAACAGATGCTCAGATGCGCGGAATGCAAACCGATGTGTTCGTCAATGGTCTAACAAAGTTTGATGAAGCAATCAAAACCATGGAGGCGCCAAAAGTTTTAAACGAAAAGGCTGCCGCATTTAGAGATTTGCTTGATGCTGGGAGTGCTGGAGATTCAGATATTGCTGCATTTTTTAGAGATATTGCAGTTGACTCTCAAGCTCTCGCTGGAGGGGGTCTTCGTGGAGCGCTGAAACTTCAAGAAGTTTATGGTGTTGGCGGCACGGCTTACAATCAGCAAGAAGGCAAAGCAAAGGGTTACCTGTATGGCAAGGAAGAACAGATTCTTAGTTCAACTGGCGGTCAGACAATGCTCTCATACACCCAAGATGCAATTTTGCAAACGAGCAAGAACCTCGCTGGATTTGTAAATAATCAACTCCTCACTGGAACTGGAAAGGGAGAGAACAGATATGCAGTAAATGCTGATTTGTTTGCTGGAGCTCTTGCAAGACTTGACCCCAATAAGGCTGGAGCAATTGAGGGGGCAATGCTTTCTGGAGACCTATTTGCTGGTGTTGACATGACGAATATTGAACAAATTGAAGCAAGATTAAAGGCTTATGACCCAACTCTTAATGCTGGAGCAATTGGTCTGCAAACAATTGCAAGTGATAAAGATATGGCTACAAGCCTTGGCGAAATTTCTAATATGCCAGATGACTTGCGAGAAGTATTTGATGGATTCATGAGTGAATACAAAAATTTCTTCAAATCTGAAGCACAAACTCCAGAATGGTTCACAAAAGAAGCATTTGATGAATTACTTGGGAAAGACACATCTTCACCGAGAGGAAAAGGAATTGGCGATACAACATCATCACGTCTAGCCCAGACACTTGGGAGACACAGCATGATGGATAGCGCACTTGTTGGAAAGAGAACTATTACATCTGCCTATAGAACTGCTGGTCTTGGTTCCCCAAGTTCAGACCACATCATGGGTCGAGCATATGACCTTACTGGTCAAAATTTAGGTGGGTATGCTAAATTGGTTCATGCAAACGGTGGTTTTGCTGAATACCATGGCGTAAATGCAAATAGACACTTGCATGTAGTTCCGGGTCCTGGCATCGGCGACACAATGGTGCCGAAAAGAATGGCTAGTTCATCCATGTCAGGGGCATCAGCAAACACAAATAATAATTACACAATTAATGTTGAAGCTGGTCCAAATGCAACAGCAGAACAGATTGCAACCCTAACGATGAGGAAAATCAAACTCATGCAAGATAATCAGAGACAGAGGTCGTAATGGTTGCTTGGACGACAAAGAAAGCTCCCAATGTTGCTGATGTAACTGGAAAGTTTTTGTATACAACTCCAGAAAAAATATCCAACTGGCACGTGATGCACCCTGCCTATGGCGCCCCTGCTGGTCTTACAGTACAGGAAAAATGGGGAAAAGGTCTCGCACTAATTCTGTCAACGACTGCAGCTGGACCATTTGCTACAGCATCACAATATAAAAAGAAAGTTATACAGAAAAAATATGTAACTGGTCAAACACAAGTGCTTGAAACCCTATCTTTTTGGCTTCCATTGCTCCATGAGTGTGACCCCATAACCTACGAATCATCTAGTACACCTTGGAATTTACAAACCCCTCGTGGTAGCTCAACAGGTGCATTACAGGGTACTGCAGTTGCAGTTTGGCACTTGCCACTGGTTGCAGATACAAGTGCAATTACAGATACTTATCGTCTAGGGCAAATTTCAAATTTAGTAGCACCAACTGTTGCTGGGGTTTTAAGATTTGGTAATACTGGAGGAAATCCACAAGGTGTGCATGTTGCAAATTTTGGAGGTTTTGATTACTACTGGTCTGACGACCCAACTGCTCTGGATGTACAGGTTGGAACTGTTACTTCTACTGGCCCAGTAAAAACATCTCCAACCGGGAGCGTCCTACAAAATCCTTACCAAAACACGATTTTTAGTTATTACGGCAAAAGCTCTACAGCTATTAAATTATTCCCACAAAACGATTTGGGACAATTGTACGAATGGTCTTCGCTTACAATAAATGGAAAAACAATTACACCCGGTACACCTTTTATGTCTCCTGGTCAAACATCTGGAATATACGTCTATAGCCCCTATGCCATTAAAAATGTTGTTCCAGAGCAACCAACACAATTGCTTCCGATAGTAGTTACACAAACAAATAACAATACAATTTCAACTTGGAAACAGGCGTCATCGACTGTTGCTGTTGCCCCAAATGTTCCTGCTGCTGTTGGCGCAAATTTAGACCTCAACCAGTACATGGATGCAGGCAAAACTACTTTTGCCAGTGGAACTGTTGATGGGGTTCAAACCGTAAGTGGGTGGACTGGTGTTGCTGGTCCGGAATATGTTGACAAGTACATCGTATATCCAAAATATAAATTTGATAAAACCAACTCTGTTTGGAATGCACAACTAATTACCAATGCAAATTCTCAGGCTCGTTTTACTGCAGTTGGGCTAGAAGATGCATCAAGGTTTCAGCCACCAAAAGGAAAACATCTTGGTGCATATAACTCACTTGGAGAAGCAAATCAATGGAGAGATTATTACAACTCAATAATTAAATCAAAAATTGTTGACTCAATTACAACTTTACCAGGCAAGGTTTTTGCTCTTGGTACAAACTGGAATGATGGCTGGGAGATAAATTTCAATGTTGAAGGAATGAGTGGAATTAGAAGCAAAGACAGCCTTTCAAAAACTTTTAATACGCCATTAGTTATTTCTGTTGATGGTGAAACTGTTGATTTATCACCAGCTGAAGCCAATGCTGGTCAACAGAGCGTAAGAGTAACAGTGGCTCAAGCTGTAACCCAGATAACAACCACCAATGTCAGCAGTTTAATCAAATCTATAATGGCGACAGAAAAACTAAGCTTTGAAGCAGCGAAAACAAAGTTTAAAGAGGAATTCATAAAAGCACGGATTAAGCTCTTGGTATCTCAGGGCATCCCAAGGCCGACTGCCATTGCACGAGCAAATGCAAGAGCAGAGGTTCTATTTGCAGGAGCTGTAAAAAATTCAAATACTGGTGGTGCTGGTACGACCGGTGGAAGTTCTACCCCATCAAAACCTACATCAATCAGAATTCCTATTACACGCGGTCTCATTGGATATCAGCCTCCACCTTTGGCTGAAGGAACAGAGCCACAATTAGTTCAGAAATATCAATATGTACAAGTTGAAGAAGATTCAACTGGTTCAAAAGTACAGACATTGGTTCCTACTGAGCGGAGATTTATTTTCCCCTTTGCCCCAAAGGATGTTGCATATTCAAATCTCAGTTCCGTTTGGACAGAAGTAAATAGAACTGGTCGGCACCCAATTGTTGACTGGTCTGGATTTCAGTTACTAAAGGTGTCATTTACGTTTGAATTAGTTGATAAGAACTCAACAGACGCTGCTCAACCAAGGGATGGATTTGGATTATTTTTTTCAGTAGATGAAAAAATTAATCTTTTAAGACAAATGGCACTTGCGCCATATCCTGTGTCATTCCTGAATATGGACACTTTTTTTTCAAAAGAATTAAGATATCCACTATTCACGCAAGGTCGCGGCGTTGAATTTGTTATAACAGATTTTGCAGTTCAATCAGTACAAAGGACACCTCCTTCCAATCAGGGTCCCGTGGAAGCATCTTTGCCAAATCAGATTTCTCGTGCATCATGCACCATGACATTGCAAGAGTGCCCAATTGAGCAAGTTGACATAGTAAATATTCCGCCAATTACTGTTTGTGCAAAAGATAAGTGCCCACCAGTAACATGCAAAGAACCATGTACTGAAGTAAAAAATGAATGGCTGACCATTGCTCAGTTGCTGCAATCATGAGCTTTGAACAAGACCCACTCCAGATTCAAATAGGAAATCTCCAAGCCAAGGTAATGGAGAACATCCTAGATTCTGTTCTTGATGCACGAGTTAACTACAGCATGGACATGGTTACAGAACTTGATTTAAACATATTTGATTCGGGATTTTTTTTCGGGAAAAACAATTATTTTGCAATAACTACCGATGTTTTGTACACAACAAAATCAATTGATGCTTCGGAATTTAATCCTGATGGAACATCAAAAATAACATATACAACTCTGAAACTAGAAATCGCAGAAGTTTCTGTTTCACAGAGTCAGGGTTACAACCCAATCTGGAATGTAAAGTGTCGAACTAAGGCAATCCAACAAATGAAAAGAGATAAAAATCCAAGCGCTATATCTAGTTCTAGCGGAACTGCCTTTGCTAGAGCAGCCGCTAAAAAATATGGTTTAAAATTTATTGGTGAGGAAACCTCAAAATCCGTAAAAATCAATAAGGCAAGTGGAACTGCAGCCGCTGACTCTCTCTGGAATGTTCTCCAGAATTTAGCTAGTTCCGCAAAGTTTAAAATTTTTGAAGCTGATGGGACACTCTACTTTGCATCAATGAAGTGGCTTTTAGCGAAATGGGGAACACAAAGTGTTGTTCTGAGTGGTGAAAAAACTGATAAGAATGGCAAAAAGACAATTACGCAAGTAAGAAGAAAATTTATTCCGCTGGTACCGGGTAAAGCCGGTAAAGATTTTGAACTTCTTTCTCTTCCAGAAATGCGCAAGTCCGATAACGACCCGCTTGAGGCGCAGGGAAGTGCAACAATTACAAGAACAAATGGAACATCCCTTAGACCAGGTATGACTGTTTACCTAGATGGAATACCAATGTTTACTGGTTACTACCTTATAAATTCTGTTGATTTTGAAGAGTTAACTCCTGACCCAGTATCCATTTCGTTCATGACTCCAGAGAGAGACCCCAAGGACGTTGTTCCTTTGCCTATCGGTCCGCGCTTTTCTGCTACTGGAGACCAGATTGGACCTGCAATACTTATTCCATTCCTTGAAGAGGGTGAATCAAGTATTATTACCAGCCCACCATTCCCCCCATATACAGTAGGTTGAAATGCCGCACCAAAATCAACAAGTACCAGATTACATAAATTACTCAAATGGGGCACAATTTCCATCTATTGGTGGTGGTCTTTATATCGGTCAAATTAAAGCAGTGGGAACTGATTTGAGGTGTTCGGTAGCCGTAAGTGATATGGGAATAACCCTCAACTTAATAAGGTCTCTAAATTCGACACCGAATAACCCTCCAAAAATCGGCGATGCAGTAGTTGTTGGTTTTATTGGGCGCACCATAGAGGAAGCAGTAATTCTTGGTAAACTTAATGTATCAGTTGATGTTTTTGCCACTGTGGCAACCGTAGCGGCGCTTCAGGCACAGGTAACTGCACTTGATGGAACCTTAACGGCACTTGATGGAACGGTAACCGCGCTTGATGGAACCTTAACGGCACTTGATGGAACGGTAACCGCACTTCAATCACAGGTAACATCCATTGATGGCCGTGTAACAGCATTGGAGACACCATAATGGATACAATTGCATTTCCCATAAGATTTGATTCTACGGGCTTTCAAAAACATGCAGATGGAACTGATGCTTACTATAGACAACTCATAAGTTTTACCGCCTTAACTGAACCTGGAACACATCCACTAAAACCACAGTTTGGTGTATTTGACCCCTCATACAGAAATATTGACCGTGGCAATTTCATTGTGCAAGCATCACGGTTTATTCCAGAGATAGTTATTACCAATGTTGATACCGAAGTTACAAGTTCATCTAATTCAACATTCCTCAATGTCTCCTATAGAACGGTGTAAAAATGCCTGCTGATTTTTCCCCATATGTAAATATGCGTATTTACGACAAACAGCCAAGTGAAATATATTTGAATGCTGTTGAAATTGCTCAAATGAACATACCCCAGTTTGAACTTAGAGTCGGAACAATTGAAGACTCAATTTTTCAAGCTATGGCTTATATGACCGCTCTTTCGGTTGGTCATATCAATGCACTTCCAAACAGATTAATGGAAGGGGTGCTTGCAATGATGGGTGTATCACGCAGAAACGGCAATAATGCAACTGTCACAGTTGATGTTGAGTTACTAACTTATAACGGCACAACAATACCCACTGGTACTACATTTGTTCACGAAACATCAATTTTTGGTGAAGTCGTAACAACATATTACCAAGTTGATGGAACAATAACCATTGATGATGTGGTGCAGGTCCCTGGGGCAATACCAGCCACCCCTCTTCCGAGTGGCATAGTCAGACTGGTCGCTCTTGACACGGGTGCTGTTCCGACAATAACATCTGGTGAAGAATTGACCATCTTGAACCTGAACACACAGGTAACTTCGGTAACAGCACAGGACGACTTCCTGCAAGGAGATGAGCCAGAAGATGACGGCGAATACCTTGCACGTGGTGTTACTTTTCTTGCATCATTAAGTGAAGCATTGGTGGGTTCTTCTCAAATTGAAAAATATATTGCTTCAACATATGCAGAAGTAAAAAGAGTTAAAGTTTATGACCTGACAGATGGGGAGCTTGACGACTCGGTCACAGCAGCACCAATTCCAGGGTATACAACTGCATATGTGTATGGAAACAGTGCATCACTTAATATTCTCCAAAAAGTTGCTATTCAGAGAGATGTTGTTGATAAGGCAATCGCTGGTTTATCAATAAAAGTTTTAGGTTCTAGGATTGTTTATCCAGAGGTTAGTGCTTCTATTTCGATTGAGAACTCAATGTCAATAACTACTGCATCAACATCAATCGCAACCGCTCTAAAGGATTATCTAAATCCATTGTATTTCCCATACTCGGAGACATCAGTTAGAAAAAACGGTCTTATTGGATTGCTGTCAAAACTCCCTTCTGTTTTGTATGTTTCTGGAATGGAATTAGATGCAGCCGACATGACGCTGGATGCTGGCTCAGGGAATCTAATATTTGACAATAAGGGCGACCTTCCATACCTAACTGACGAGAATCTAAACATAGAATTCACCGTCGGGGGATTCACGTGATTGATTACAACTTCCTTTCAGATTTTACTGGGCTTTATTCGGCTGACACAAATGGCACCAAATATACAGCATCAACATACACCCATGATTGGGAATTTCTCAATGTTTCAACAACGGTTACCCTTGAGACAACAAACCTTAGAAGCGCAGACAGGTTTGCACTTTCATTAAGAAATCCAATTTCTGAAGAATATACATTCCAAAGCCCGATTGTAGAAATTCCGAATTCAGTTCTTGAAAAAGATTTTGTATTCCATGCAATGTTCCATTGTCCATATCCAGCAAATGTTCAAATATTTCTTTATGACTGGGATAATGACCACAGCTCAGTTGAACCAATAACAACACAGTTGTCAGCCGGTGAATGGACTGCATGTTTCTCAAACATATTCAAGTTTGAAGATGAAAATGAACCAGTAGCACATGCAAGGGTGAGAATTGTTATATCTGAACACACGAGTCAAATTGTCAGATTTACTATGCCTCATTTGGTTTTTGATAAACCGTTTCTAGACAATACTTATTTTACTTATGGGAGACAATTTTTCCCAGACGTGTATTATGAAATTGATTCTCAACAAACCAGCCCGACATTCCCATTGATGAAGTTATGGCATAGCCTCACATCGGTTGCTGAGGGTGCAATGAAGGAATATATAAAAATACTACCAACAGAATATGAAGAATTATCAGTTGGACTAAAATCCCAAGTTGACTCGCCTCTCTATAACCAGTTTTTAAGTTCTCTCACTAACCCAAATACAATTGATGAAAACTATATTCAGTGGGCATCAATGTTTATTGGAAATCTTGTTCGCTCTGGAATATATATAACTCAAGGTGGAGTCCAAACAGATGTTGTTGGAATTGATGATTTTACTAGGAATCAAATAGCCACAAGAATGTACGGAATGGGACTTGGCACAAGAGCCTCTCTTAAGAATGCTGCACGTGCAGTAATAGGCAAAGAGGCAGCAGTATTAGTTAGTCCACTCTGGCAGGGTGATGAGTGGTCAATTATGGTGCGAACACTGACCGCAAGCACGCCTGGCGTATTTGCTTCTGGACAAAGCAGTTCTGCTGTTTATGCATCTCTCGAATTAGCAAAACCCGCAGGATACACAATCATGCATCAGAGCATTGATGAAATCACATTCGTGCTTGACGATAATGACTTCGGCGTATTTAACGAATCAGTACTTGGTTAAAGAGGAAAGTTTGCATCAAGTGCGCGTTTGATTCCTTCTTCAAGTGAAACTTTAGGAGCGTAGAACTCCAGCATTTTTGATGGGTCACAAACCCTGTACTGAACACCTTCTGGTGCGCCAATGATTCGTTCAAACTCTGGCTTGTAGCCAGCAATTTTTGACACCAATTCCCCCAGTTCATTGAACGAGAATGCAATACCGGTTCCCAAGTTTACTGGCCCTTGAATATCGTTCTCGACTGCTGAAAGAGTTGCTTCAACAACATCGCTGATATGAATGAAGTCTCTTGTTTGATTTCCAGTTCCCCAAATCTTGAATGGGTTTTCTCGCCTGCCACCACGAGCAATAAAAGATGGGAACGGATAGTCAAGCGCTTGGTCTTCTCCGTATCCAGAAAATGGGCGGAAAACATGAACTCTTAGACCTTCGTTTTCTGCATACTTTGCAAGCATCTCTCCAGTCAGTTTTGCCCAACCATAAGTGAGGTCTGGAGATTGAATATCATCTAGGTCAATATCGCTCTCTTTCAACTTGTGTGTTGAACCGTGAGCCTGCAATTTGATTGGGTACGCCGCTGACGATGAGTAATAAACGATTCTTGCTGGTCGCGTTCTGAGTGCCCATTGAAACATCTCTGCATCAATGGCAAGGTCTACAGCAACGGAAAGAGGAGCGCCTTCAATCGTGGCTCTTCCGCCAACGATTGCCGCAAGGTGAATTACCAAGTCAAAATAGGTATTGTCGGTTGCAAAAAAATGTCGTGCATCTAAACCGTTTTTGATGTCAACTCCGACAATCTCGTGTTCAGACAGTGCTTTTCTAAAATGTGTTCCAACAAATCCAGCATCACCTGTAATCAAAATCTTCACTTGCATCCCCACATTCCATAAATATACGGTTCACCAAATACTGTTGTATCCAGCATAATAAACACATCTGGAGTCCATCCAGCATTCTTCATGAGGGATTCAATATCCTCCCTGTTCCAAGCCCAATAGTGTTCTTCATTGGTGTCATACCAAGCATCAATTGGGGTGGATAAAACAAGTGCCTTTGATTTCTTGCGAATTGAGTTCAGAACAGAACTTGGGTCTTCAACATGCTCAATGCTCTCGGAGCAAATATACAAATCAACATTATCAATCTTTGAAATATTCTTTTCTAGTGGGCCAGAATACTGGTAACCCTTTGCATAATCACCAAGGATGGTTGTACTTATGTTTAAAGCCTTGGCGATTGCAGCATTACCACAACTTAAGTCAGCGACAGACTTTGCATTAACCTGATATGCCATATCTTTTGCCAACTGAATGGTGGTATTCACTCGGATACCATGCCCACGCCCATATATTGCATGGTCGTGCGGTTCAGGATAGATTTTTGCCAACTCCTGGGCTGTGTGGAATTCACGAAGTTTTTTTATCACCTGTGAACCTTCATATCGTGTCCACGAGTTTCAATAGCACCAACGGCTTCTGGGAAGTGCCTAGCGATGCAATCCTCACGCACATATGTAGGAATCTTCAAATAATGAAGTGCATCGTGGTGGAAACATGGGTCATCAGACATGTTTTTATCCATATCCCATCTCCACCTAATTCCAGAAAAAACATCGCGCGCAATAAAGATTGCCGCTGCTGAAGCCATTGCATCCATCACTGGGAACGGATACTTGTCAATAGTTGGACCGCGCAAACCATACGTGGTGATGTATGGCGCACAAAGTGGGTGGTCCATCTCAAGCATTCGAGGCAGAATATCGTCTGGTGGCATCGTGTCTGCAGCCAAGAACAACATGTGTGTACATGCAGGATTTGACATTGCAAAATCGTTTACTAAATTCTGTCCAACCGTGATATGGCGAACACGGTTTTTTGTGCTTACCTCAGTACGACCATCATCAAGGGAGTATGTCCAATATCCACCCCCGATTGCGGTCAATCGTTCAATGAATGGTCCAAATGGCTCTAATCCACGAGCATCAACTTGGATGGCGGCGAAATAGAAAACATCAGTCCAATTACCAAATTGCTGATATTGCTCTTTGACCTGTTCGGCATTCTTCATCCAAGAACCCCAATGGTCTTCGTTATCCATTACAAATGCGTGAACGGTTGTTCCAATTACAATCATAAAACCTACTTTTTTTCCAGAATTGTTGTCATTACTTCATTCCAATCATTAGCCCTTGCAGACATTGTGAAGTTCTTGAGCATTTCGTAGTTGTGTTCAATTTCGTCACGTCTTGTCTGGATATCCCTTAGTTCGTCAAGATGATAAATCCATTCTTCTTGATTGTTTGCAACCCTTCCGATTCCGTTGTCTGCAAGGTACTGATACTCCGGAGAGTATGAAGCAACGAAAGGAACCCCAGCAGCCGCATATTCAAGACCTTTGATAAAAGATTTTGCATGATTAAAAGGAATGTTGTTTAGAGGAACAATCCCAATATCAATCTCCGTAAACAACTTTGGGTACAGGTTGATTGGGACTAGCGGTTGGGTGCGAGAAATGTTTTCGTGGATTCCCATTTGGTCACATGCTCTCGCCGCGCCATTTAATGTGTGGCCAGAATGATGGAAGTACATTTTTCTACTTAGTAGATATTCACCAATCCAAGGAGACAATGTTTCTAGGTCGCCAGAACGCCAAGGTGTTGCGCCTACCCAGCCAAGCCGTAGGCGGTGATTCATTCTTCCTTGTCTACGCTTCCATCTCTCAACGTCAATTCCGTTTCGCACCATGAAGACATTGTCCCTTTTGGCTCTATAGAAGTCGTAGAGAAATGGACTTGATGTAATTACCGCTGTTGCATTTTGGATAATTTGTGCATAGATTTCACGATTTTCATCTGGGTTGACATTTGGGTCGGTTGCTTGGTATGCCCTGTTTGTTGGGGACAAACCCTCAAACCAGTCATCAACATCAACAACGATTTTTTGACCCATTTCAATAGCCTGCTTCATGTACTCAAGTACTTCTCGTTTCATCAACAACTTAAAAACGATGATGTCCCAACCATGTAATGCCCTATCACCATCAAGAAGCATTCCAAACCCATTTTTTGGATTGTATCCAGGAAGACCAAGGGCGGTTGACCAACCCAGTTTTGCCAATTCATCAGCCGGTAATTTACAGCGATACCAAGCACATCCATTTGGCTGAAGGGGGTCTGTCCCCCATGCCCAGTCACTGGTCAAATAGCCAATTGTTGGTTTAGTTTTCTTTTTCATAAAGTCACTGAATATTAGCACTATGGTAAAATATTTAGAGCCAAACAAGGAGGCAAATATGACCACAAGTTTTCTAAAAGACACGGTCGAGCGTGCAGCCAGAACTTTCCTCCAAGCCTATTTGGGAGCTTGGGTGGCAACAGGAGCAAACTTTGACGCTCTGGTTGATATCAATAATCTCAAAATTGGGGCAACTGCCGTCGCACTTTCAATTGCAATGGCAATGGGTTTGAAGAAGGTCGGCCCAAACAAGGATTCTGCTTCGGTCGTTTGATTAAAAACCTGCTTATTTAATGGCAGTTCCTAATCTACAATCTTTTAGGCATTTGATTGGAAGAGGCTGTTCATGATTGCTGGTATTTACAATTTAACCTGCGAACAGGGAACCACTTTTTCTAGGCTCATTGAGATTGAGCAGCCCGACCTTGTAAACGACCCTACCGGGCAGACCTATATTGGATACAACCTCTCTGGCTATACGGCGAGAATGCAAGTTCGTAGAACTGTGGACAATGCAGCCTACTTGGTTTCGCTGACATCGCAAAACAATGGTTTACGGGTGATTCCTGGAATTTACGAGAATCAGATACAAATGTTCATGAGCGCAAGTGTTACGGCATCAATTAATCAAAGCGGAGTTTACGACCTAGAGATAGTTGATGCAGAAGGAAATGTGTCTCGTGTTCTGCAGGGGACCTTTACGCTCATCCCAGAGGTTACTAGATGAGCAATGTCCCAAATAATGTCACCATTCATGAAGACACACCCAACCAAGTAATTGTCAATCAGGATGCCCCAAATCAAGTTGTCGTTCGCCTTGGTGGTGGAACCGGAGTAATAGCAACCCGAAGATATGTCCACACTCAGGGTTCTGCCTCCACAACATGGACAATCAGTCATCAACTTGGTGGTCGGCCACAGGTAACCATTGTTGATTCTGCAGATACCGTCGTCGTTGGTGAGGTAAAATATAACAGTAATTCCGAAGTAGTGGTGACTTTCACCTCTGCTTTCTCTGGCTTTGCCTATCTGACGTAAGGCGGAAAAATGGCTCAAAAATTCGTAACAAATATTGACCTTAATCAGAATCAACTGATTAAGGGTACTTTTGAAGTGCTTTCAACCGACCCGAACACCAACCTGTTCGACGGTCGGATGATTTTTAATAGCACCGAAGGAACAATCAAGGTTTACGACGTCACTGCCTCGGCATGGCGAAAGATGATTACTGGTGTTTCTTCCGCTGGAAGTCAATCAAGTGCGCTTACGATTAACGAGTCAAATGGACTAATTTCAATCACACCAAACCTTGCCACATCAGCAAGTGCTGGTCTTCTCAGCGCTTCGGACTTTTCAAAGTTGGCAGACGCTGCCTCAGAAGCAACTGCAAGCAAACTGGTAATTCGTGATGCAAGCAGCCAAGCAAAGTTTGGGACTCCTACCGACGACGCTCATGTCGCAACCAAGAGTTACGTAGATGCTGCGCGTTCAGGTCTTGATGTTAAGCAATCCGTGCGAGCTGCTACAACGGCTGCAGTACTTCTCGCTTCTGGTCTTGAAAATGGCGACATTGTTGATGGTGTGACCCTTGCGACTGGCAACCGTGTGCTTGTCAAGGACCAGAGCACCGCATCCGAAAACGGCATCTACGTTGTTCAGGCTTCAGGGGCCGCAGTTCGTGCAACCGATTTTGATTCCAACGCAGAAGTAACTCCTGGTGCGTTTACTTTCGTTGAAGAAGGTACCGCTAACGCTGACAGTGGCTGGGTCCTTTCTACTAATGGAACAATCACTGTTGGAACAACTGGACTTGCTTTTGCTCAGTTCTCTGGTGCTGGTCAGGTGGTTGCTGGTGATGGTCTCACCAAAACTGGCAATACTCTTAATGTTGTTGGCACCGCTGGCAGAATCACAGCAAATGCCGACAGTATCGACATTGCGTCAACATATGTTGGTCAATCATCAATAACAACACTCGGAACCATTACAACTGGTACCTGGGACGCCACAACTGTTGCAGTAACTGCTGGTGGTACTGGCGTTGAAACATTTACCGACAACGGAATTGTCTACGGTAACGGCGCGAGTGCTCTTGATGTAACTAGTGCTGGAACACAGTATCAAGTACTTC
>Ga0078894_10002640_pt1 | contig 13561 bp, 8 predicted proteins | sample LauGreSu1BDMLBSD_2_FD_67506 | JGI IMG/M metagenome (GOLD analysis project Ga0078894, IMG submission 67506) | Freshwater lake microbial communities from Lake Michigan, USA - Su13.BD.MLB.SD (version 4) (version 4) | ecosystem: Environmental > Aquatic > Freshwater > Lake | place: Lake Michigan, USA...
ATAAATGGTGTCTTCTTCTGCTCTAATTCTTTGACAGCAATCAGATATCCATCAATGACTGTAGAATCGATTTTGATGAATGCGGGCGAACCTTCGTTCAGTTGTTTAGCACGCTGACCCAATATCCTCGTTTTTTCATACTTTGTCATAATCGGAATAGTGCGATGTAAGTCATCCACGATGACACCTGCATTATTGCGGACGACCCGTGCGAGTGTTTGAATTTCGTCATAGTTATGTGACATCGACTCTGGATGATATGTGTCGATGTAGCTTTCATGAACACTCCTTTTTAGTTTCTGAAAATATTCTATATCTTCATCCGAACTTTCGTCTTCGTCGTCGTCGTCATCGAACTGAATTCCATGAGGAACGCCGAGTAATGTCATATCATCTTCCATATTTCTTTTACGTCCAGACGTGGGTGCCGCCGCCGCCGCACGTTTTTTCTTATTCTTCGCTACTGCCACCGTATCATCATCTTCATCTCCTTGACCACCATCATCGCCTTCATCTCCACTATCATCAGCACCTGCTCTTGCTCCTGTGCCCGCTCCCGTTCCCGTTGCCGCTCCTGTGTCATCTTCGCTTTCATCTTCTTCATCGGATGTAAGCGTTCCAGCAGTGGTTGAATTGTCATCATCCGTTTCTTCGTTTATTTCCGAACCGGCGGCACCAGATTCCGCATCAGAATCATCATCTTGAATTACTGGGGCGTCTTCGTTTTCAGAATCGGCGTCGGCAGCTGCTTCACCGTGCAACAACTGTTTTTTAGGCAAACTCGGAATTCCACTCGACATCATAAAGTGTATATATATATTATTCACACTTTATTATGTTTCAATTTATTGTTGTTCTGTATTCCACACTTTGTCGCATTTCGCACATAAATATACATACTTGAGATTCATATCATCATAACGGACGTAAATGATTTCATTTTTCGATTTCTTCTTTTCGCCCACACTGCCGGTATTACTTGGACATTCGTCGTTGGGACAGCGAATCGTGTGGATGCGAGGCAACGTCGGGTCGAACTTCGTATATTTATTTATGACCTGAGAGAATGATTGTTGTGTCGTAGTATGTTTTATATTGATTTTCGATACACAAATATTATCCGCTGCAATCGTATCGTCGATATGTCCGCAGTTTCGACAGTAATATTGAAGTTCATTTTCAGGAGTAATACTGATATAATACATGTTTGCACAAACTGAACAGAAATGCATCTCTTAAATTTCGAGAACCGACACTATGTATATTGTAGATACATTTATTTAATTTCAATTTAAGGCCAATCGAATGTATAAAATACTTTTATTATTTTGCGGTGATATTGCCAACCACTATGTCGTAATCCTTCATAACTGTATCATAATCTATCGTGGTATGTATTCCACCATACAATCCTACGAATATTGATTTACGTTCTGGATAACGTTTCAGGCGTTCCGCCAAAATCTCTCGAATACGGTCTTTATTCTCTCGAAACGTGTTATCCATAAACTCTTTGAAGTCTGGGACAAGCACCGGCTCTATCGCAACATGTGTCGTAAGTTCTTTCATTAATGTCAAGCATGCGAATTTGTAATTATAGTATTCGACCATCAAGTGATACGGCACAAAATCGCTGTGTTCTTTACGAATACCAGGTTCATGAAGAAGAGGTTGTTTGTCTAGCAACGACTGAAACGTCATTAAAACGGTTCGAATATTCTGACACCCCGACCATTGTTCGCCTCGCCATGTATTTACAATCGAAACACATACCCTCTTATTGGCATAAAAATTGGGATGGAACCGTATATTTCCGGTATTTGTAATAAAACTTACCACTGGCGGTGAATGCGGATAATTCGTTGGGAACTTAAAGACATAGAAATAGTAGCCGCCGAAATAAAGGGTGTCGGCTGGGCCAACAATACACGCATACCCGGTAAGCATATCCGTTTCACTATGGCGATAGATAATACCGCATTCTCGTAGAGTTGGGTCGGTCATTACGTCGCGAATATCGCGAAGAAGGCGTGTGACTGTTTCTTTGGGAATCGCAACTTTGGCGGTGGTTTCGTCAGTCATCGCGGGAGTGAGTGTAGGCGTAGGCACAATTTACAGTTATCACCGCGATTGTTTTTATGTGTTTTTTATGGTCGGCGTGTCCTTTTCAATTGCCACGCTCTTCGCTACTTTACGTATCACCCTATCAATATTCCCCTCCTTTTCTCCGTCAGTTACAATCTTGGACATTTTGATGTATTTGTTATTCTCTCGGGTGTTGCTATTCAAGCATTGCGGGTTGGCTTTTGCCCATTCATTTACAAGCACCACGTTCTTATGCTCCACCGCAAGAACCGCATTTGTCATTTTTGCGTGGTCAGGTCCATCGCGTTCCCATAGGTTGTTCTCCTTCACGTATAAGGTTTCGCGCTTTACGTCACTACAATGAACGGGTCGTTTGTATAAATCTGTTTTTTGGAGATTATCGATGAAGATATTCGACATGCCCTCCACATAGCCAAGCCGATTCATATTTTCCATGTCAGTCATGTTCAACTGAATAGAATTCACAAAGTCCTTCATGTTCATCGCATCTTTACACTTTTCGTTAAGAAACATATTCATGTTGAATGTGTTGTTGTTGCTATTGTTGGTATTATTGAATGTGTTATGGTCGCCGTTGGTTTCGAAATTGTTTGAAAGTGTTCCTGTAGGCGGCTGTAACGGTGGATGTGGCTCATTTGCAATCTGAGGTTGGGACGTCTTCATGAGTTCTAGAATATGTGCCTGAAATTGACTGTTCGTAGCCATCATCTGTAACATCATATTCATTTGTTTTTTTATTTCGCGATTTTCTTCCGTAAGGTCTTTGATTGTTTTTTGGTGTTCAAGTGAAGCATCACTATTACCATTACCGTTACCGTTACCGTTATCATTACCGAGTAGAGATTTATGTATAACAATATTTTGTGAGGTTTCATCTACGATATAAGAGTCCGAGAAGTAGTGAATATCCGAGTCAATGTTGGTATCGGGTTCAGTTGTAGTATCATGACTATTTTTATTACATACTGGTTTTGTTATCATACACGTTTTTTTATGACGAGATAAACCCGAAGGATGAGAATATTGTTTATTACAATTTGAGCAAGATTTAGTTATGATTGCCGATTGTTGGTGTTGTATTTTTTTAGAGTTTTTTATTTTTTTCATAATCATCTTTTTGTGTTTATTCGTTGAAATATGTCTGTTGTAATTACTTTGTTTATAACATACAAAGTCGCAATCTATACATGCAAATTGTTTGAAACCATCAACGTCATCGGCACCTTCGGCACTTTTTTTACCATAATCGTTATCATTTGTTATCATCGTCAGGGTATATATGTCAATTTCATTATTGTTAAAGCATTTAACGTCACAAGAATTACAACTATAAAACTCGGCACTTTCGGCACCTTCGGCACTTTTTTCACTATTACCAATTACCATTCCTAAAATATCATTATACAAAAATGTCCGATTTTAATGGACGCACATCGCCGACCCCAAAAAAGTTCAGTCACAGTTTTTTGATGCCAAAAATGCGTTTTTAGAGCATAATGGTCACAAACTCGTTTTTTGGTGTTTTGCATTTCATGTTTAAAATTGACGACGCGTAAATGGCAAAATGGACATTTTTTGGCGGCACCAAAAAGTTACCATAAATGTCCAAAAATGGGGGGTCAAATTTCGTCGTTTATTCTAGCCTTTGGCCATTTTGAACGAAATATTTTCGGCGGTTTTGTCCTTGAAACATAATTTACCGATTCCCAAGAATCCAAACTTTTGAAATTACACCAGTTTTGAACGGAATATTTTTGGCTGAAAAGGGAGAATTCCGAAGGAATCAGGTTCTATGAACGAGGAGAATTCCGACTTTATGAATTTTCTATAGCTGTTCCACCTTTTCGATCGCAACTGACTTCGCCACCTTACGTATAACTTTGTCTATATTTCCGTCCTTCTCGCCATCAGTAGCGGCTTTCGACAATTTGAAATATGTTTCATTCTCTCGGGTATTGCTATTCATACAACGCGGATTAGCTTTTGCCCATTCACTTACTAACGCCACGTTCTTCTGTTCCACCGCAAGGACAGCGTTGGTCATTTTTGTGTGGTCCGGGCCGTCACGCTCCCACTGGTTGTTCTCCTTCACGTATAAGGTCTCACGCTTGACGTCACTGCAATGGACTGGTCGTTTGTATAGGTCAGTTTTTTGGAGATTGTCAATGAAGATATTCGACATGCCCTTCACGTAGCCAAGCCTGCCAACATTTTCCAGATCGGTCATGTTCAACTGAATAGAATTCACGAAGTCCTTCATATTCATCGCGTCCTTACACTTTTCATTCAGGAACATGTTCATGTTGAAGGTGTTGTTGTTACTGTTGTTATTGCTATTGGTGGTGTTGGTGTATGTGGGATTGTCACCATGTAAAGCAACACCTCCAGATATAGATGAAGATGGTGTCGTAATATTTTGAGAATCCTTCATTTTCATTAGTTCCATTATATGCGTTTGAAACGTTGTATTTGAGGCCATGTTTGACGCCATCATTTGTAACATGATATTCATTTTTTCTTTCATTTCACGGTTTTCTGCAGCAAGGTCTTTGATTGTTATTTGATGTTCAAGTAAATCATTACCATTAACAGGTTGAGTTTTATGTATAACAACAATATTTTGCGAGGTTTCATTTACGACGTATGGGTCGGCAACGCCATCGGAGAGTATATCAACATTATTTTTAGTTTGATGACTTTTTTTACTACAAACTAATTTATGACGCCATAATCCTGAATGATATTTATACAGATTCAAGCAGAAAGGGCATTTATATTCTTTATTTTGTTGGAATGGTTGAAGAGACTGGGTTGTATCTTTTATATCCGTTGAGGGTGGGTGGATATATCCATGTATCTTGTGCTTGACTGTTGCCAAATGCTTATTATATATACTTTGCTTACAGCATGTAAAGTTACACTTTTCACAGTAAAAAATTTGAGGCATTCGTATTAAATGGATGGATATATCCGTGTATCTTCTAAAATATCGTTATACAAAAATGTCCAATTTTAGCCCTCTGATTTGGTCGCCGCCACCAACCCCCCAAAAAAGTTCAGTCACAGTTTTTTAAGGCAAAAAATGCGTTTTTACAGCATAATGGTCACAACACCCGATTTTTATGTTTTGAAATTCATGTTTTAAAATTGACGACGCACAAAGGGCAAAATGGACATTTTTTTGGAGGGTTCCAAAATGTATCCAAAAATATCCAAAAATAATCTCTCGTCCATTCTAGCCTTCGGCCATTTTGAACGAAATATTTTCGGCGGGTTTGTCCTTGAAACATGATTTGGCGATTCCCAAGAATCCAAACTTTTGAAATTACTCATTTTGAACGGAATATTTTTGGCTGAAAAGGGAGAATTCCGAAGGAATCAGGTTCTATGAACGAGGAGAATTCCGAAATACACATGATATCTCAGCATCCCATACCTGACACACCCACACCCACACACCCACACACCCACACACCCGCAGCACGCTACCATATAAACGCGTTTAATCACCACATGATATATCGTCACAACTCCAAACAAACAACAAACACACCGTATAAAGCGTTGTTTTCCAAAAGTCCCGCACCGCCTGCCTGTCACAATAACCACCCAGAAAAGTATCCCCATTTTTCGACCATTTTTTAGAAAGTAAAATTCAAGGGACCATTTTTGGGGGTTCAGATTTAGAGATAAAACCTTTGATATATATAGACCGGAGGTTTTACATTTTTCAATTCATAATCTAACACAAAATTGAAGCTTGTGCCTGCCAGAATACTTTTTACAAGCAACGCTACCACATCATACGACAATTCAAAAAGTGCAAGTATGACAACGATAACCACCGATACTGCGACTGCGACTGCGACGGCTGCGTCATACCAGTCACTTTGTGCGGGGATGACCTATGAACAATTTATGAAACACCACGTATCAAAACCCGGCGAGGCCTACACCCATACACGAATAGGCGACAAGGCCCTGAATGTTCATGGTGGAGTTTATACGATTACGCCGGCGATTCTACCCGTATTCTGGAAGAAATATTATACACACGTCTTTGAAAATGGAAAGCTAGAATTCCTAACAGAAAAACAAAATCCGGAACGAGGAATTATCGCGGTGGATTTCGATTTCAGGTATGAAGCCAGTATTACCAAACGCCAACATTCAAAAGAGCATGTATTGGACATGATTCAATCCTATATTCAAACATTGGAAACCTTGGTGGAGATACCCGATGACGCCAATATTCCAATCTATATCTTCGAAAAGAGCGACGTGAATGAAATGGAAGATGTCACAAAGGATGGAATTCATATGTTAATCGGTGCCAATGTTGAACGCCCGATTCAGCGGATGTTGCGTTCGCGTATGTTGAAAGAGCTCCCCGATATTTGGACAGACTTACCCATCACAAATTCATGGAATGACGTGCTCGACGAAGGAATATCACGAGGCCACACCAACTGGCAGTTATACGGTTCGCGTAAGCCCGGACATAAAGCGTATATGCTGAAGTATCATTTCGTGATGATGCGCGACCCCGATGACGACGACCATGAGTGGATGTGTCGGGAAGAAGATACATGTAAGTTCAAAGTGAAGGATAATTTTGCAAAGTTATCGGTTCAGACCGCCCCAGCTGGAACACCCGGTGCGATCGATACTGAATACTCATCATTCTCCTTACGAACCAACAATCCAGCACTCAAAGCTGAATATGATGCGATATTAAATCAACATCGTGGCACATCAGTTGGTCGAAACGGTGCAAATGGAGGAGGGCCGGATGGAGGAAAACGAATCAGGTTGGTTGTCACAGGCGGTGGTGGTGCAGGCGGACTCTTATCAGGTTCGGGTGGTAGAGGAGGCACCAACAGCGGCGATGCTTTGCTGGCACACAACGGCACAATCATGATGGATAAAATCACAAATCACTCGGAACTTACGATGGCAGTCGAAATCATGCTTAATATGCTTGAACCGAAGGAATATGAAATCCGTGAAACTCATTATTACACGATGGCACTTCCGTCGCAATATTTCGACCCCTATGACCGATGGCTGCGTGTAGGTCTCGCTCTTCATAACACGAGTGATAAGCTATTCCTAACTTGGATGCTCTTCAGTGCAAAATCCGCCAAATTCGCATATACTGATATCATGAAGCATTATGACACATGGTGCGGTTTTCCATATAGTCCAGATGGTCTCACGCGTCGTTCAATCATGTATTGGGCAAAGAACGACTGTCTCGAAGAATACACACGTATCCGGAATGAAACCATCGACAACTTCATCCATCAGACGATTTGTAATGAGACGACAAACGACGCATCAACTGATGTTGATCTCGCAACAGTGTTATACACGATTTTCAAGGACCGGTTTGTTTGTGTGAGCGTTAAGGATAACCAATGGTATGAGTTCGACAAGAATCGTTGGGTAGAATGCGACCAAGGCAATTCGCTTCGTGCGCTTATATCCAAAGACATGCACGATATTTATACGAAGAAGCACCGCGAGATTATGGATCTAACATCCGGCCTGGACCCCACCTGCGACCAATACACATCCGCACGAAAACGGTCGCGTCGTATCGTAGATATATGCACAAAATTAAAGACCACGAGTTTCAAGAACAATATCATGCGTGAAGTGCGCGAGCAGTTTTATGACAAAGACTTCGAGGAGAAAATAGACACCCGTCCCGAGCTCCTGTGTTTCAAGAATGGAGTCATCGATTTCAAGACAAAGACGTTTCGCCGTGGTCAGCCCGATGACAATCTCTCGAAGACTACAAAAATCGACTATCTTCCACTGGATACAGAACGTCATCGCACCCTCATCGATGAAATCAACGAGTTTATGGCACAGTTATTCCCTGAAGAAGAACTTCGAACATATATGTGGGAGCATCTCGCATCGACGCTTATCGGCACGAACCGCGAACAAACATTCAATATTTATATCGGCGGAGGTAGCAACGGCAAATCGAAGCTCATCGAATTGATGTCGGCATGCTTGGGCGAGTATAAAGCCGTCCTTCCAATTACGGCAGTTACACAAAAACGTGCGATGATTGGCGGTGCTTCGCCGGAACTCGCCGTTCTCAAGGGTGTTCGTTATGCAGTGATGCAAGAACCGACGAAGGGCGACCGTATCAATGAAGGCATCCTCAAAGAAATTACCGGTGGCGATGATATGACCGCCCGTGCCCTCTTCAAAAATACGATTACATTCGTCCCGCAGTTCAAGCTCGTTGTATGCACGAATGTCCTCTTCGATATCAAAAGCAACGACGATGGAACATGGCGTCGTATTCGTTTGTGTCCTTATAAGTCCAAGTTTTGCGAAGACCCGAAAAAAGACGACCCCGAAGAGCCGTATCAGTTCCTTATCGACAAGAACCTCGATGTCAAAATCAAGACGTGGGTAAATGTATTCATGGCGATGCTCGTCAAGAAGGCATTTGAAACTGACGGAAAGGTGCGGACATGTGCTGCGGTGACAGCGAGTAGCAACAAGTATCGCAATACTCAGGATTATCTCTCGGAGTTTATGCGTGATAAGATTCGTGCAGCCGACGAAGATACTTATATCAAGAAGACAGAAGTATATGAAGAGTTCAAGAAATGGTATATTGTTCAACATGGCAAGAATGTGCCGAAAGCCAACGAGTTGTATGAATTCATGACGAAGAAGTTTGGAAAACTATTGACAAAAGGATGGCGTAAGTGTCGGATCGTGTATGATGACGACGAAGACGACGCTGGCGGCAACCACGGCGGCGGCGGCAGCACAGAAAGCGAAGATAACTGAGGCATATCGTATAAACACTGGCACCAGCAGGAAGACGCACGCTCACGCACGCTCATTCCGTTGATTTCCAGAACCGCACATTCTTCAATCCCAAAATTTCCGCGACTCGCGTGAGTCCATTCAATATCCACAAGACAACCGGTAGGATGTATTTTGGATAAAGGCCAAGTAATACCAATATCAGAATATTGCGTTTATCGTAAGAACCGCTTGATGAAAAGAATTCGCGCATCGACATAATGACAAAAATCGCAAAGACCGCATAATATAGAAACGAAACCAAATCCTCATAAAAAGCAAGACTATTGTATTCATCATAATCGTAGATTGCGTTCTGCTTATTAAGTGCAATATTTTTCTTCTGATTTTCGAGGATAGCTTCGATGTCTTTCGGTTCAAGAATACGTTGATTGCCACGAAACGAGCTTTTCAACTGAATATTATAATATATATTCAATAAACGGTCGGCTCGGTCGAATTCGTGATTAATCGTTTTGATGTATTTGTCCTTTTCTTTATTTGCGTTGATACATCTTGTTTTTGCCTGAACCACGTCAGACCCACTGCCAGAATGAGCTCTTTCACAATCCACATAATATTCAGTCCATGGAATAATGGTGGCTCCACCCGCTTTCCCCTCATTCGCGACATCTGTGCTGCGGGTTGTATCACCATATTGCGGAAGTCGCACATTAATTTTCATCACGGCAGGTGTTGTTGACGACGCGGTAGTAAGAATTGATTGTATATTCTTCGTGGTTTGGTCTTCATAAGACGTCCCGTTATAAAAGTCAAACCCTTCTTTGAGAGATGTAAATCCTTCGACACCATCGCCGCTTCCCTCCCCGCCTCGCGTCACTTGAAATCTCTCGCGTGTCGTGGTCGTTATCGAACCTGAAGGTATAGTTACAGGATATTCATCCGTAGCCTGTTTATTTTGACGGACACGTCGGTCAACCTCGATGTATTTGTTGGCCTTTTCTAGTAAGTCGGAGCTTATTTTACTACACTTTGTTCGTGTAGATTTCCAATCGCTATGTGCCTTATTGATTTCATGGGTTTGTGCCTTCCCATTGACAAGTGCTGTATATTTCACGCTGGTTTCTCTGAGATCATTATCACATTTACGTTCAATATTTCGTGCATGAACCCATTCCGCATGAGCCAAACTGAGTTCGTATTTATCTTTCTCAGGCCCCGAAAACCCACCCTGCAATTTAATTTGACGAACTTTTGTTAGGTTTTGCTCCGAATCTCGTATAACTTCGTCTAATGGTTTGTCATTGCCTGTTCCTCCGCCGCGATTCGACAACTGCGTCGCCTCTCCATCCACGCTAACGGTTGTTCTCATCGCGGCTTCACCGCTTTTTGCTTGTTCTAAAAGTTCGGGTTCAATCCCTTCCGCGTCATTAAAATTGATACCCATAGACTACTATATTTGTTAGATTATATTTCGGGTAATCGCTACCCCGAAGTATAATCTAGTTTGGCCGCATCCACATCACATTATTCCGGCGTTCATGATATTCCCGTTATATTGATTCCAACTTCATTCGGGTCCTTCGTTGATTTCACCTTAAGTTGCTTCGACCTGGTAGAAGATAAACTTTGAGTTACACTGAGACCGGTAATAATGATATTAGGAATCGCCTTTGTAGTTGGATCACTCACTCCACCTGCCGCAACCGTCAAATCAAATGGTGATGTGGCAGAGGGCGATCCTGTAAAACTACCGGACAACGCGGCGGGCGACCCAGAAAATAGACCCGACGGCAACGTAATAGTGATCTTGTCCCCCGCGACTAAAGCATTTCCGACTTTCAAAGATATCGTTAAGGTGCCTCCTGCCGCATTCGTCCATGCCGCAGTTCCTGACAATGCATTATCACTGGGAATACATTTCTTCGAACCCTCACTCCACGAAGTTCCGACATCGCAACATCCAGGTCCGTAACATGGCGCCATTCCCATTCCCATTTCCGAGAGATTTGCAGGGTCGCTATTCTGTTGGAGAAGTTGCTTTCGGTTCATCTCATCCTCATTAAAATTCCAGTCGTATTTGTCGAAGTCGTGGTCGTTGCGACGAATAATATCAAACACCTGCTTTCCTACAACGATACCTCCTAACGTAAGAACGAAGATAACGCCTAAAGTGCTAATCGACGCAGGAATAAGGTCTTTGGTCCGCAATACGGCCAATATAATCAACGCAATAGAAATGAATATAATGTTCTTCATCACTTCAGTATTGGCTTCGTAATTTTTCGTATAGTATGTATTGATTTGTGCCATGCGGCGTTTATTGGAATTGTCTTCTTTCAAAGAATTTGCATTCTCGGCGGCACGTGCTTTCTCATCCGTAATAAACTTGATTGCGGTTCTTTGAGCCTCATACAACGCATCCGAATCAAATACTTGACCTGCTTCTTTCACGGTCCCGTATGTTGATGCTAATAAAGAGACAAGAGCTTGTTGGATTTTCAATAAATTGGCTCGTTCAGAATCAGATATTGGTGGTGTTGCCGAAAGACGGGTATTGATATCAGTCATTGCGGTCTGGATTTCTGCAGTTGTCGCAGAAGATGATGACACAAACTGATTTTCTGATGCGGTTAATGCGGGTAGAATCTTAAAATTTCTCTCCTGTTCGGAATCACCATTCGACGGAGTAACTTTAAATACGAGTTTGCTATTTGCTTTTGTCCCCGGATATATAATCACATTTTTTACGGTGATACGAATTTTAGAACCAGCTTTGATGGTTGCCGACGGTGTGAATGTAATCGGGCTTGTGCTGCCGGTCGGACTCAACGTGGCGGATGTAGTTCCGCTGACAACAGCAGCGGTATAGTCGCCACCAGACCCGAAATTTGTGCCAGTAGTCACGTCGGCGGCAGAATCGCCTGTCCATGATAATTGAATATTATGCGACGTCGTCAAATCACGTTCCAACGTAGCCACCAGATACAATTCTGCTGTGACGTTGGAACCACCTGTAGCATCACGCCTCAACTGCGTGCTTGTCTCCGTCGTAACCAACATACCTTCGATATAACCTCTTCGAAACAGATAATCTTTGAATAATTTTCCCGCACATATGACAACCACCGCGAATAATGCGACAAAGATTTGATTTTTTTCACTTAATTGATATGCCATTGTTTATAACGAGTAGTGATACAATCCATAAATACTCGTTATATTATTATTTCTTTTTACTCTTCAATACAGACTTGCGCCAACCACCACCAGTCGTCACGGCACCGTTCGGATTCGTCGGACCACCACTCATCATGGACGACGCGGCTGTTCCAGCTTGGTCGATTGCGTTCGACGCGGTTTCTTTCGCTTTATTAACGAAGTCCGCAGCCCCTTCTACAGCCCCTGCCGCCATTTCATTCGCGGAATTAACTAAATTGTCAGCACCTTCTGTGATACCCGTCGCGATACTAGCTCCCGTTTCTTGAAGTTGTTCTCCTGCAGAACTTAAAGCGGCTTTTACATCCTGAGTTCGGTCGGGAATATCATTCGTGTTTAGGTTTTTTACACCGAACCAACCGAGGATTGTTGCTAAAAGTCCGCCGCCCTCGCCGCCCTCGCCGCCACCGTCGTCATCGTCCGCGTCGTCCTGCCCGAACATTTCTTTCAACTTCAAAAGTGCCAAGACCGCCAATATAGCTAAAATACTCCAAAGTATGAATTTATAGGATTCGGACATGAGATTCTTGTTACTTTCTTCGGTAATCGCAAGAAGACGCTCGCGCTGATATTTTGATTTTGCTATTCTCTCCAAGCTATCTTGAACACCTTTCATTGCGGTGCCGTAATTATTGTCGGCGTCTTTATAAAAATTGTCAGTTCGTTCTTGAAGCGTCATACCTTCTGTTAATAAGGTTCCGCTAATTTCCGGCGGCGGTGCTTGAATCGCAGTTTGATTACGAAATTCAGTCGTTTTTTTTTCTGTTTCATCAAACTCCTTATCAATCGCACCAAACATGGCCTTTAAGTCTGTCGGTGTGTGCGTTCCTTCTTTCGGTATCATATTTCGAATATTACATTTAGAATTAGATGTCATCGCCCCTGTATCGGGATAATGTGCATATTGAGCACTGTCAATCATCGTATAAGCACCATTTCCTATCTTACAAGACTCGTCGCTTATGGTTCCGTTAATTGTCGGTACTTTCAGCATGAGCTGCTTCGTAGGATCGGCAACACGTAAACCAACCGGATACATCTTCGCACGGTCTTTCAATTCGCATTTTCCTTCTGTGCTGGCACTACCTTTCGTATAAACGAACCCGCCGCATTTTTCATCCGCATCACACATACCGCGGCATTTTTCGAATGAAGCCATCACGCTTTCACCGACAGGCATCGTGCGCAAACGGCGTGCATAATCAGGTGGATTTGTTTGCGGAAATCGATTCGCATCAACAGAATACACTTCAATGTCTTGTATTGTATATTGTTGATATCCCCCCCATCCTTTCCGAGGAAACTCTTTAAATTGGTTTAGGTAGCTTAATATATATGACCCCCTACTACTGGTTGATTTATAACTATTCCAATTTGATGGATTGAACTGGCTGACGGCTCCATCATAATATTTCTCTTGCCCGTCAGCTGT
>Ga0078894_10002643_pt1 | contig 13555 bp, 7 predicted proteins | sample LauGreSu1BDMLBSD_2_FD_67506 | JGI IMG/M metagenome (GOLD analysis project Ga0078894, IMG submission 67506) | Freshwater lake microbial communities from Lake Michigan, USA - Su13.BD.MLB.SD (version 4) (version 4) | ecosystem: Environmental > Aquatic > Freshwater > Lake | place: Lake Michigan, USA...
AAGCACCGGACTTTCCAACCGAATATTTTCGGCCAAGCACCGGACTTTCCAACCGAATATTTTCGGCCAAGCACCGGACTTTCCAACCGAATATTTTCGGCCAAGCACCGGACTTTCCAATAATCCCAATCATCCTACCACCGGCCCAAATCCAAATAAACACATTTCATTATACCCATTATATCCTATCATTCCACACAGCAATGGGCCTCTATGATATCCTCGCAATGTCGCTACTCACGACCATTCCAATCCTGTATACATTCCCGATGATTCTCGCACACTTATTCAAAATCCAAGGGTATAAAATCACCGATCAAACAGAATGTAACCAACTGATTAGTAAGTTAAACATCCGACGTTCAGTATTCTATCAAAATGGGAGGCCATACGGCGTATTTTACGGGAGGTGGTATATAGGTTATATTTATTCTAATGAAAGTCAGCACAACCAAGGGCACACGATGTATCTCATTCTCCGGCGCGAGGTGTATGAGCGTGTAACAGACACGGCCGGCGCCAGCAATACGTCTTCCACGACCTCGTCGTCCGCCGCCGCCACCGAAAAGAAAATCATAAACATTCGCGAACGGCGCGGGAACCCGTGGTGGTGGGACTACGCCGACCGTAAATACGACGCATCCAAGTTCCTGAAGAAGGAGCCGCGCGACTACCAACGAGAGATTATAGACGATATTATTTCCATTGTAAATAAGAAGGCATCGCGCAGCGGCACATTTTTCATCTACGGAGAACCAGGCACCGGCAAGTCGCTCCTCACACTCCTTCTAGCCAAGCAAATCGGCGCATATTATTGCGACACGTGGAAACCGACCGACCCCGGCGACAACCTATCCAAAGTATATAGCACGATTGATGATGATAAGCAACTGGTGCTGGTAATGGAAGAGTGTGATAAACTCATCCTGAATGTCATCCAAGGCAATGTAAAACCGCACCTGTATATCCCGATTCCAATGATGGATAAATCGGATTGGAATTCAATGTTGGATAAAGTCACGGACTTGGGATTTTATCCAAATCTAATATTGATTCTGACATCTAATGTCTCACGCGACGAGATCCACGAAAAGGATGCGTCGGTTCTGAGAGATGGACGGATTGACAAGGCGTATCATATGAAATGAACACGCGTATTATAATATAAATATTCTTCTCTCTATACAGTATACTTTATACAATGGCATCATCAGCGCTGACCCCCGTCGAGCTCACCCGCGAAACATTTAAGGGTCTCCTTGAATTCAATTCCAAGCAAAATAAGCACACCATCCTGAAACTCACCGCAGACTGGTGCCGCCCTTGTAAGACCATCAAGGATCTTGCGATCCAGCAAGTCTCCAATATCGTGATGCGTCTGGAACGACCCGTCGAGTGCTACGAAATCAATATAGATAACTCACTGGATTTTTACGCATTTATGAAGAAGCAACGAATGGTGAACGGAATTCCGGTTTTTCTATTTTATAAGGCAGGGAATACGGAGTATATCCCAAATGATTCCGTCACTGGCGCCAATCCCCCCGATATTGTCGCATTCTTTGATAGATGCGCAAAGGTCTAGAGTGAACGAGTGAGCGAGTGAACGAGTGAACGAGTGAGCGAATATTTTATGTTACTGCGCGGACAAGTAAATAACATAAAATGGAAACATAACATATAGGAATATACCGCAATGGAATCTCTCGACTTAAACATAGACAACTACAATCTCTCGGACATTCTCTCGTTATTCAATCTTCCAACCTTATTCAACGATGACGACTTGAAGCGCGCAAAACTCGCCGTCCTCAAAACACATCCGGATAAATGCCAGCTCCCGAAGGAGTATTTCCTCTTCTTCACGAAGGCCTATCGCATCGTTCATCAGATATACACCATCCGCCATCCCGTCACCAACGAGCATTATACGCAATACGCCGAGAGAACACCGCGCAATTCGGTGGTTCCGTCCTTGCGGTGTGTCGGAAAGGATACACTCCGTGACCCGTATCTCTCGATAGATGCGGCAGGAAATGCGGCTGCCGCCAAATCAGTTGTTGATTATAATCGCCTGATGCGGGCCGAAGGACATCGCGCGGATACGGCCACCGATGATGCGTATGCGGGAGATACGCACGAGAGAATGAAACGTCGCCTGGATGAAATGATGACCGGGGGCGGTGGCGGCGCTGCGAAAGTGAGCGAGTTTAACAAGTGGTTTAATGAAAAGTTTGACCAATACCGATTGAAAGACGACGAAACCGAGACGGGGTATGAAGCGTGGTTCCGAGGGAATGACGGCGATGCGGACGACGCGAGTGCTACCGCAGAAGACGACGACGGCGGGTCCTGGGCGGATAAAGTAGCGCGACTTAACAAGCGGAAGCAAGCACTGCGGAACAAGTATGCGCTTGTCGAGAGACAAGAACTGGAATACGCAGGCGGTGGCGACGCTGGCGGAGGAGGAGGATATGATCTGACGAGAGAACGCCCCCAAGAGTATTCTAGCGGGATATTTGGCAACCTGCGCTATGAAGACTTGAAGAAGGCGCATACGGAGACGGTGATCCCCGTGACAGAGGAGGATTATTATAAGACCCGTCGGTTTAATTCTATCAACGAACTACAGACATTTAGAGACCAATCCCGCCGGGACTTATACAAACAAACGAGCAAACAAGAACAGGAGCGTATTTACGAGCAGACCCGGATGCGACAGGAAGAAGAGGATACACGCCGTGCCTTCATTTTAGCCAAACAGGATGAAATCTCTCGTGATATCCATAAGAAGCTGTATTCGGATATGTTCCGACTGGAGAACTAATTATATGAATAAATATATAACTATGAGTATATCAGAAAAGATACACATAAATTTAACACAATTATTTCCATCAACCATATTCAACGTCAACATCGATGGTCTGAGAAGTTCCATAGTAAGGGTAACAATAACCAATAAAACCGAAGAGGATGTTATTTGCGTAAAATTCACAATTAGAGTGCAACCAGGTATTATTGAACTAAATAGCTTATTAAAATGTAGTGATACAGGTGATCACGGTACCGGACCCGCACTACTATCAAAAATTGAAACATTCGCCAGACAAATCGAAATAACACATATCACATTAGATGACGAATCTAACATATATATTTGTGGCAACCAAATTAATTTGGCCCATTTTAAAATTTTAACGACAGGAATGTCGTGGTATAATAAACTTGGTTATTTCTCAAGAAGTCACGACGACGATATGATAGCAAACACTGCGTTTATAGCGTCGCCTATTGCCGCACAATTAAAACCGGAAATAACAACTACGTTTCCTCCTGCGTCACCTGACGAAACCGTCCAATCATATGTTACTAGAATATTTAATTCAATCCGTCAACAAGAACCACAATGTAGCAAAGAAGACAAAGCACGTGGCAAATATTTACAGATGATTGTTAATCACGTAAAAGGCAAAATTTCATATAACACCAAGTTAACAAAAGAAGTTATCAATCAACAACGTGCCGGAAGACGAAAACTACGAACCAAACGCAAAAAACCAAATAAAAAGAAAAGAACCCGCAAACATAAATAGTATTCAATAATTAGTGTATAGTAAAAATAACATATATTTTTTCTATTATATAACATATATAGCATATATAGCATATATAACGCACTCGCGCCAATGCTTGAAAACAAAGTCGTAAAATTAGCAATCGCTTACCTCCTTATTATGTTGATTGGGTTCATTTATAACAAATATAAGAAAACAATTGATATACAAGAACAATATAACGACGGCGAGCTTATCCAGAAGTACCTCCTGAACGATAGCAGTCTCACCAAAAACAATAAACCAATCCTCTGGATCCATATTGAATTTGATAAGAACGCGCGGTCGTGGGAGAGTTTCGGCTCAAGAACCAGCGACAACCTGAATCAACCCTACCAATACCTCACCATCCGGAATATTATAGAACACTGTGGTGAGAGTTTCAATGTCTGCCTGATCGACGATGACGCGTTTATCAAGATAATCCCAGAGTGGCGCACCAAGGTAGAGCATCTCCCGCGCCCCCTTCGCGCACATATGCGCGACCTCGCACTCGCCACCGTCCTCCATATTTACGGCGGGTTTCTTATTCCGAGCGCATTTATATGCTTCCACGACTTGCGTTCCTTATACGACGCACACCTTGGAAACGCCAATGTAGTTATGGGTGAACTCCGCACAGTGTCATCTCTCGCAACGGAAAAACAATATTCGCCGTCTACGAAGATGATGGGATGCCGTAAATTTGACCCGGTGATGAAAGAACATATGGAGTATTTGATGAACTTGAATAGCCACGACCAGACACAGGATATGGACTTTACGGGGGAGACGACGCGATGGTGGTTGTCAAAACAGGCGGCTACCCCGACAGCGGTCAGCGTGATCCCAGCGGAAGAACTGGGCGTCAAAACCACCGCGAATAAACCAGTCTTGATTGAAGAACTACTGGCGGACCAGGATGTCCCTCTCTCGCCGACCGCGGTCGGGATTTATATTCCAGAGCAGGATATATTGAAACGCAGCAAGTTCCAGTGGTTCGCGCGTCTCTCACCGTCGCAGGTGCTGGAGTCGCATACACTGATAGGGAAGTACCTCCTGGTGAAAGCGACTGGGTGTGCGCCTGGGGTTGCGCCTGGGGTTGCGCCTGGGGTTGCGCCTGGGGTTGCGCCTGGGGTTGCGCCCCCAAACGGCGCGGTGCGATAAACCGCTCTAATTTATAACAGGATTGTGGTAATAATATAATCAACATATTGTCTATATTATTATTATTATAAGGGCTACACCCGGGTTATAGCACTGCGCCGTTTGGGGGCGCAACCCCAGGCGCACCCCCAGGCGCAACCCCAGGCGCAACCCCAGGCGCACCCCCAGGCGCCACCCCACGCATCAAATTATTCGTGAATAACGCCAATTCAATATCGTGCTCGTGTATGTTATGGAATATTGTTATATATTTACAAATAAGCGAAGTAATACGATACTTCATATCTTCATCAAACAACGGAGTGAGTTTGACAAACAAGAAATAATTATCCAAAATGTCAAGAACAGAATACCCTTCATCACTTAATTGAAATAATATCGTATTCGCGGCACGAAGCCCGGAGTGACCCGCGTCACACCGTAAAACTTCTCGTGTATACTCTTCAAACCGGTGAAAACTAATATTCGTACATATCTTATTCGCAATGTCGTATGTAATCTCACGGCCGATGAGTTTGATTTTCTCCAAATAATTAATCAACGTGCGAACTGAACCGTTGGATACCTGAAGTAGAAACCCCTCCGCGTCTTTCATTATGACCAAGTTCTCATTTTGCTTGATTTTCCACATTATTTTATTTAGGCATCCCTGGTTCAATTGATTGATTTTGATGATAATATTACGTGTTTGAAATGTATCCACAACCTTCTGAATATTGGTGCATGATGAAATGAAATGGACGTTGTGGCTATATTTATCAATACAATTACGGAATACTTGCTGGCCTTGTTCATTGATTAAGTCAATGTCGTCCAAAAGCACGATTTTCTTCCGGTTCGGAATCATTGACATTGTCTGACAAAACACCTTGACATCATTCCGGTAATATTGAATTCCCTGCTCTTTTAGGCTATTCAGAACCATAATATTCTCCTGTATTGCAGCACTACTTGATTTTTTATAATATTCGCGAATCGTCGCGTTAATAATGGATGTTTTGCCCGACCCCGAGTCGCCATAGAACATTATATTGAGATTATCCATTTCAATCAAACTACGAATAATGGTGATTGTGTTTTCATCCAATTGTTCAAATTCGTGAATTTTAAGTGGTTGATATTTTGCGATGAATGGAATATCAGGCGATGCGCGGGAAGTATTCATAACTGCGTCGTAATAAAGTATATAAAATATTCCATTTAAATAACATACCGTCCATCGCATTAATGTTCTTCAACTTTCCATTTGGCCCCGGGAACGGACAAGCCCCCGGCCACGGACCGAATATCTTCTTTGAAGCCGGATTTGAAGACGATTTCTCGTATATGAATTCTGGTGGAAATGATCTGGATAAAGACAAGGATTATTATAAAATACTTGGGGTGGATGAGAAATCCAGTGAGGATGAAATCAAGAAAGCTTATCGCCGTATGTCAATGCTTCATCATCCGGACAAAAATGGCAATACCGACGAAAGCAAGCAAATGTTCCAAGAATTAAATAATGCGTATGCTGCTTTATCTGACCCACACAAACGGCGAACCTATGATATGATGCGCAAAGGCGGTGGTGGCGGTGGCGGCGGCGGCGGCATCCACCCCAACGTGTTTCATTTCGGCGGTGGCGGTGGCCCACAAGGGTTCCCTCCAGGTATCCCCGAGGAGTTGCTTCATATGTTATTCGGCGCGGGGTTAGGCGGGGTTCACCAAAGCCACGGCCAAGGCAATAACTCCCCAGGCCCAAAGGTCGTATTTCAAACATTTCACAATGGTCGTTCTCCAATGGGAGCGCAACCGCAACCGCACCTGCAACCGCAGTCGCAGCCCCATGTTCGCGTCTACCAGGTCCCCGAAACCATCATCAAAACCGTTTCGCTTACTCTCGAGCAATGCTTTAACGGATGTTCGTTCCCACTTGAAATTGACCGCCAGGTTCCAGACAACGAGATCATCAAGATTGAACGTGAAACGATCCACGCGCAAATCCCGAAGGGTGTCCAAGGAGGTGATACCATTATTTTAAATGATTGCGGGCATATGAACGAGGCAGGAATGAAAGGCGACGTCCACATCATCATCAATGTGCTTCAACACCCAGTGTTCAAGGTAGAAAACAATGACCTGACAATTGAAAAGACGGTGTCGCTTAAATCGGCACTTTGCGGGTTTGATTTTGAAATAACTCATCTAAATGGTCGGATTTTCAAACTCGCAAACAAACCAGGAAATATAATTAAACCGGGTAGTATAAAAACAATACCTGGTTTGGGTTTGGAAAAGAACGGCGAAGCAGGGTCCCTTAAAATCAAATTCAATGTGGAGTTCCCGGATACGCTTACACAAGAACAAATCAACGCGCTTCAGAATGGGCTATAATGCGCACGCGCCTTAAATTTCAATATAGTCAGGCGCCGAATAATCTGAATACAATACATAGGACGGATAGGCCGTAATTCCATTTTTGCGCCCAATAAGGCGAATGCGTATTCCATAGGACAATACTACCGCTTTACATATGACCGTTATTTGCTGTGACCCGGGTGTCGCGCCACCAACCGCACCCGAAGTGCGTAATTTACCATCCTCCAATATTGCCGTGTTATCCGCAATATTTGCGATTCCATTACTTATACTGAATATGTCGCGCCATTCTCCGCCAAAACTATCGACAGGTGTATAGGAAACCTCACATTCATAATAGTCGGCATTCCCGTTATAACTCGGATAAGTAAAGCTGATTAGAAGTCCGTTGAGTGTGCCAGCGGACGTTATTACGCGATCCGCGAATTGCAAGACCGGTGCGCTAGGCTTATATGGAAACACCGATGGATATATTATATTTTCCGAGTTTTCAGGGACCGCGACATTATTAATGATAGACATATGGGTCCATTCCGAAAACGCGCGCTGACCATTATAATCATTGATAATCATCAAACGAACCCGAAATTGGTAATTATTTTCATTTATAAGTCCAGACACCAGGTATTCTCGTTCATACCCGAAAACACCGCCATTCTCTGGCGTAGGAATTTCTATTTCGGAAGCAACCACCGTCCAAGGTGCGTCCGGCGACGAGTTCGTGGATATATCACGTCGTTCAAGCGTATAATAGCGATATTGATAATAGGTTGGGGGCCAACCGTAGATATAAAAATTGGGGTCTTGACGTATATCTGGCAGTTTCCATTTCAACGTAACCTCCCCTGGATTTCCTTCTGCGGTAAGCGCGAACGGTCGCAATGGAACCCGGAACGGCACAATATATACATCATCGGGTGTGATTTTCTGTTCTGTCGCAACAAGAGGAACGGTCTCATTATTTACCTCAACGAGTCGGACTGGTGCGACTGATATGGTATATTGGCGCCCAGATTTCAAATACAACTGGGCATTATTCGTCGCGATATCCGCTGGATCATCAGAAGGTATTGTATATGAAACAACACCGGCTACCGGCTGTAAATTAGAAGCCAATATAGATCGCGTGATACCTTTAATGGTTAATATCGGGTATTCTGCCGGAAAATTTGAATTTTGATAATTGCGCGGTATTACGATATTGATACAATAATCAGAAGGCGACGAATATCGCCATTGAAGCCGCACCTTTCCGCCCAGACTTGTAGAAATGAGCGTGTAGCTAACATCTGTAACAGGATCCGAGTTCGTGATTCCGATAGTTACCGTAACCTGCGACTGTTTTCTTGGCGTCTCATCTGGAAAATAATCGTTGATATTAAACGGGGTAACTGTGAAACGGTATTTCCTATTTTCAATAGGTGAGTTTGCGTTGTTCTGTATTTTTAATGTAAATCGCGTATTTATTCTCGGACCGGTCCGAATCGGCGCTACCCCATTAAGAATAATCGGCCCAGAATATATTATGAACCGGTTGATATCAGAAGAAAGATACGTTATTTGGTAGTCTATTTGTAGACTATACCGCTGGGAGTTATTAGACGCATCTATCGACGGAAGCATCGGAATGAATATTTTGGGAATCGCAGCAGTCACCGCCGCCGCCGTCCCCATCTCCGTGAGAATATTTCCGTTCGTATAATTGATGTATTTATATGTTCCAACTCCAGAGAATCTCGTGCGGGAGACCGTATAGGTAACACCGGTTGTCGCGTCGCCTGGAATAAAAAATATATTACTGATATCCTGTGCGGTGCTTCCCGCAACTGCCTTCAAATGTCCGCGCATTGACATCCGAAATGATACCGTGGTTTCATCGTTTTCCCACGGGGCGCCGGTAGGGTCATCAAAATAGTACCATTTCAATTGTATATTGGAGATATCAAAAACATTATCGGTGAGTTCAGCGCTAATAAATGTGAACGATGGTGAGAGATAGGAGAGGCGCACATTTCGGTTTTGGATCAAAGACGGTTCCAAATTATAGTCGGAATCTTCAATCGTAATGGGGATTGGTGGAATGATATACTTTGTCAATAATGCGCGCAAATTAACAATGGTCGCCTGTTCTGATTCAGACAACGTTGCGAATCGTTTGTATGCGCCATATACAGTGCGAAAATCGTCAAAAGGATACGATGGTCGGTCAACCTGCATCGGTTCATCCACATCTATTTTATACCGTCGTTTGTTTGAATACACGTCCACGCCACCACTTACATCAACATCCTCATAATCAATAATATAGTTGAGGATGGGGGAACCGGCATCATCGTCTGGGATTTTCCATGTAAGATATACCAAGCGATCTCCCGCAACTTGATTGCCGATAAATTTAATGGGCGAGTTATTTGGCCGGGCAAACGGAATGCCGGATAATATCGTTGAAAAGGCGGAATATCCGAGTTCATTCACGCTTGCTAGACGAAAATAATACTTGTATCCATTGATGAGCCTCCCTGAGACTCCAATTGGAATCCCCGTCTGTTGCGTAAAGGCTGTCGCAAGACTGGAAGATTTATATATATAACTGTTGATGGTTTTGTCGTAAGTAGTCAAGGATTGGGTCGTAACTGGAATAATTGTATCTTGAAACGTGTTAAATGTGATTGTATTATGTGAAATATCGGGTGTATAATCTAACATATTCAGCCACCTCCCAGAGATGTCAATATTCATTTGAATGACAAAATACTGAATTTCATACCCAGTAAATCCCGGTTTAGTCCAGTAAATATTCACCTGATTTGATGTACTTTCAGATTCAATTGTAAGTCTATCCGTCGCAATCTGGTTTGGAACCGATCCACAACGACGCGTGAATAATTCGGAAAATGCGGTTGTTCCGGCAATGTTATTTGACGCGATTCTAAACGAGTAAAACGATCCATTTGTCAAATTGTAAAACCGGTAAAACGGAAGAATATTCGTATAAGGGTTACTTATATTGTATAATGTATTGGTAACACTGGTGAGAGAATTGGACGACGCGAGAGTCGGGTCCGGTCCCGCGAACCGGTATTCCTGACGTGGCGTGAGTGTTTGCGACAACAGTTTAACCTGAAATGCGTCGTCATTGGCGTCGGTGTCGGCGCCAAGCGACCGAAAATATGCGTTATAGCTCGGGTCGGTTATTATAAGTTGAAATAGAAATACAAATTGAGTATGTGACGTATCCCGGGCGTCGGTAAATGCCGGAAACCCGGTCGCGCCTGAAATATCAAATACCTGCGACGCGACCGACGACGCGGTAATCTGGGAATATGTCGCGACATTATTCACAGAAAGATCAAAGAGCAATCGCGTATTATATCGTGCGTCGTCTACGCCTGTCAAAAAGTCGGAAACAACGGTTGTATTATACTGTTCAACGGAGATTGCGGAGAAAATTCGCGCATAAGGGCGAGAATACCCGCGAACCCTCAATGTAAATGGAATATTCAGGTCGGTAATGAGGCCTCCAGACACCGGTAAAAAGGAGATATCCGTCTCCAGTCGGGTGAGATTTACCGCGTAGTTCCACGAAAGCGACCATGTTGCCTGATTAAAGTCGGATAGCGAGCGCGTCATTTTCGGCATATGATATAATATGCCGTCAGACGCAAGTGGCGGACTCGCATTCACGGTCGTCACGGCAAACCCGCCCCCAACCGCCGAACTCCCTTGCCCGAATCCAACGGTTGTAAAATCTCTCGTAATCGGGAACCGAAACGGCGCAATACGAATACTCTTGACAAGAATACTATACTCGCGGAGTGAATCTGGCGCGATCGCAGGCGAATACGATAAACTAGATAATTGAATGGTCCCTGATATAATATCTGTAGGCTTCAAATATTTCAACGCACGACCGGCCGTATTGTCAAATGCGATGTTAAAAATATCAGTAATCGTTTTAGAATTATTTTGCGGTCTTGGGCCTAGACAATTTATGGTGGAATTATAAATACGGCTGTTATTTAATAATAAATTAACACGTCCATCGCCGATATTCGCACTGGATTCCTTCCACAATGATATCGTCATTGTCGTAGAAGCAACCAAATTCGGATTGAGTTCCACAATAGGTCGGTCATTATGATATTCCCAGCCGATTTCAATTTCACCATAAAACCCCAGGTCAATATGATTTTTATTTGTATATTGAAGTGCCGTGCTAATACTAAACTGTGTAGTTGAATTCACATCAATCCCTGTCGGAGTCCCGCCCGCTGACAATATTTGTGTGGAATATGGAACAGGTAATGCGTAAGAATAATACGACCCAGTGGACACGGGGGATATACTGGTAACCACAGTAGATACGGCGGGCGCAGGCACGATGCTGGTGGTGCGTTCTTCAATGTAAAAGAAATAATTCTTAATCGTTGCGCCATTTTCGTTCGGAATATTCCACGATAAATCAATCTGGTTCTGAACTCCGACACGAACGATACTTGTTAGTATATCAAATTCCGCCACGGCGCTTCCACTTGTATAGTTCGTCGCAGGAAATTGTATTGCTTCAATTTGCGCGCGTCCAACCTTTCTTATCGTCGCGACTCTACCTGAAACTGATATTATATCGGTTGTCAGACTTCGGAATGAAAATACGCCGGCACTATTGGACGATGGGTCTGTCAATCCAAATGATATATCGCTGAAGGATTTGGGTGCAATCGTGAACCCCGTTATGGTGGGCGTGGCGAGATTTACGGTGAAATTCGCCGTAATCGTCGCGGACGAAAATCCAGGACTCGGGGATTGTATCGCGGTTATCACGGCTTGTCCGGCGCTTACGATCGTAACAGTTCTCCCGGATATGTCTGCGACTGCGACATTACTGATTGTAAATGTAAATGTTGCTACGGGGTTGGTATTTGTTGAAACGGGATTCGTCAAATCAAACGGCGCGGTTCCATACACGCGTGGTGCGACAACGAAATTTGAAAGGATCGGTGTGATGGTCGCCATCTATACATAATGAACATAATAAACATATTGGACTGCGACCGCGACGACGGCGCTTATACTTACCGCCGTTCAACAATCTGCGCAGGAACTGCTCTTGGACGAACAACGCGGGGAATACTCAATCCTTCATAAACATCCGTAAATGGCAAATCTTCATGTAAATCAACCCGATCATCTGTATTTGTATACCCTACCGAATTTTCAGCATAAATTGTCATATCATAATTGCGTGTGCTCGTATCTGGATTTGATATAATATTATTACTTAACCCCGAAACCGTTATTAGAAATGATACAGAACTAGTGCCATCGTTAAATGCCACACTATTCGCGTATTCAAACGTCTGGCGCGAATAAGCTGACCCAGACAATGCGATGCGATAGTCCACGATATAACGGATAATTCCTTCTGTATTACGAATATCCGTGCTCGTCCATTTTATTGTTACCATTCCGTCTCCATTAATGTATTCCACGTTTGTCATCCTGACGGGAACCTTGCCGATAATCGTCGGTCGGGGTAAATAGGGACTATCGTCGCCGATGACATTTATTAATCCAACTAATCTACGCCGCACACTGTCTTGGGTAACTGCCGCAACGCGAAATACATATGGCTTATTATTAATAAGGTCGGTGATCGTGTATGACAAATTCGCCGAGAATGTAAATTTATTAACAACCGTCGTAGTGAGACTATTCCATAGCGTATCGTCGACTAAAATAGAATTCATATCTTGTATCGTATTTAAAACTGTATTCGTTCCGGAAAATACGCCAACAACGTTATCCGGTGGAATTGCGGGAATTGAAAAAATATCATAGAGACGATATTCAATATAATATTGGACGATGGGTGTTTCATCTTCTAATTCACTCGGCGGTTCCCACGAAAGAGTGATCTGTCCGCTATTCACAGCAGAAGTAACATTCCGAACAATATCTGATTGACTTGTAGGAATTGCGGTTACGCTGGTATATAATAAGGAACGGCCAAATGAGTTTCGCGAAAATATCCGATAATAATATTCTATACCATTGACATCAATATCGTCTTGATCTTCGTAAAATGGGCCAGGGATATTACTAAATATGGCGTCGGGGGTAGGTGATATCGTGAAAACACCGCCTGCTCGTGAAACGATGAATCTCTCAATGTCATAATCTAAAATTGGCAAACCTCCGGTTTCATCTAAACTCGGCGATGTTCCCGATAATGTCCAATTAAAATAGAGACGGACGAGACGGTCGTCGGATGATGCGCGGAAGATGGGCGGTGGTGGTGGCAACCGGCCGGGAACATTTGTGGTTTTTGAGAGATTTGTATCAGTGATTTGTGTATACTCGCTCGTATCACCCACCGCATTTACGACGCAGTAGCGGACATAATACCGGCGTCCATTGACGACGTTACGACT
>Ga0078894_10002644_pt1 | contig 13554 bp, 9 predicted proteins | sample LauGreSu1BDMLBSD_2_FD_67506 | JGI IMG/M metagenome (GOLD analysis project Ga0078894, IMG submission 67506) | Freshwater lake microbial communities from Lake Michigan, USA - Su13.BD.MLB.SD (version 4) (version 4) | ecosystem: Environmental > Aquatic > Freshwater > Lake | place: Lake Michigan, USA...
AAGTTAATTTTAATCAGAAAATTAAATGGATTAATTTAAATTTGTCAAAACACTAAATAAAAAAATGAAAAATAAATTAATCGTATCCCTGTTCTTACTCAGTTTTGCTTATATCGGAAATGCCTGGGCAGGCGGCGGAGACGCTAAGGATATGCCTACAGCTATGGTAGAGGACTTGAGTGGTCAGAAAGTAGATTTTAAATCCTTGCTTAAGCCAGGAAAATTCTATGTAATCTCCTTTTGGGCTACATGGTGTGTACCTTGCAAGAAAGAACTGAGCAATATGGTAGACCTAGCGCCTAAGTGGAAAGAAAAACTCAATACCGAAATCATAGCCGTATCTACGGATGACAGTCGTGCTAAATCTAAAGTGAAAACATATGTCACAGGCGAAGATTGGCCATTCACTGTCTTACTAGATATGAATCAGGACTTGATGCGCTCTCTAGGTGTACAGCAAATTCCTTTTACGCTAATTGTCAATGGAGAAGGTAAAATTGTATATACTCACAACTCCTATGTAGAGGGCGATGAGTTCGAAATAGAGAATAAGTTGAGTACTATGATCACCAAGTAACTACTATCTATAATTTTAAATCAAAAATCAATGAATCTATCCCGTATAGTATCATTCACTTTTTTTATTTTACTGCTTAATTCTATAGAAGCACAATCATGGAAAAAAACGAAAAGGACTACAATAACTACAGAAACTAGTAAAACCGCCAGTAAGAGCAGTTATTCTCAAAGCACTGACTCTGGTTCTGTTATGGGTAATGTCATGGAGTCCTTAGGTGGATTGCTTGGGGGAAGTTCTTCTAGCTCTGGGTCTATGACCAATGAATTGGCAGCGAATGGATTGAAACAAGCCCTGAGCGCAGGAACTGATTTAGCTGCGAATGATCTAGGACAGATTGACGGATTTTTGGCTAACGCTGCAGTTAAAATATTGTTTCCCGCAGAGGCACGAAAAATAGAATCTACTCTTCGTTCTTTGGGAATGGGTTCTGTTTGTGATCAAGTGATAACCTCAGTCAATCGTGCAGCAGAAGCCGCTGTGGTAGAAGCCAAACCAATATTTGTAGAAGCTATCAAGCAAATGACGATCACAGACGCTATCAATATCTTGACTGGCGATAAAGATGCTGCAACACAATATTTACAGCGCACGAGTGGTCAAGTACTTATTGCAAAGTTTGAACCTATCATACAATCCAACCTGCAGAAAGCCAATGCCACCAAATACTGGTCAGATGCCATAAAAGCCTATAATGCGGTGCCATTTGTACAAAAGATGAATCCAAATCTCTCGCAATATGTCACTCAGAAAGCCACCGACGGTATATTCCTGATGGTAGCTATAGAAGAAGGTAAAATAAGAGAGAACCCTGCACAACGTGTAGGATCTGTTTTACAAGACGTCTTCGGATGGGCGGACAAGAATAAGAAGTAAGGATTTTGTTGGAAAATATTATTTAAATCATATCTTCCAACCCACGCCTACTAAGAAATTGAACCCAGCCTGCGGAAAGTAAAAATTATAATCACTACCGCGCGTGACATTACCTGCAGGGCTTACCGTATGGCCGCTATGGTAAGTATATCCCCGAGTAATATAGTCTGCATTGAACAAATTGTTTAATAACAAGTTGAGTTCAATTTCTTGTTTGCCTCTCAGCTTTAAGGAATGAGACAGTGATAGATTTGTAAACGAATAAAGGGGAATTGATTTAGCTACACTAGAGGTATTGTCTAAAAACTGTGCGCTTACTATTTTATTCATCAGACGGAGATGAGTATGGCTCCATGGACTATATTTCAGTTCGGCATAGGAAATCCACGAAGGTGAAAATGCAATAGAAGTAGAGGTATAATTTATTTGTTCTGACGCACTGGCATTTACACTATAATCTGATTCGTTGTAGGCAATGAGGTAGTTTGTATAATCTAGAATTCTATTCGCTGCCAGATATTGATTCATATAAAAAGAGAGTTTTTTAGAAAAACTATAATTCCATTCCAATTCTGCACCTGCTCTATAACTCTTATCTACATTCTGACGAATAGGAGCGCCTACTGTATTGATATTTCCAGTAGGTACCAGCTGATCTATAAAGTACATGGCGAATACATTAACTTTGAGTTCGCTCGATGTCCATTTTTTCTCATATCCCAATTCTAGATTATATACCTTTTCGGGACGAGGCTGACTGAGTGCATCTTCATCTAGAAAATCACTGCGAACAGGCTCTCTATGACTTAGTCCTAGGAAGGAGTAGAATTTACTTTTAGCATCGACTGTATAGCTCCAACCCAGTTTAGGATTGAAAAAGGTGAAGTTTTTATCGAAGGAAAAGATGGATTGATTTCTTAAACTACCAGCCGAAGAATAGTTTACCTGTCTGAGCTGAAGGTCTAAAACAAAGCTTGACTTATTGGCTTGATAGACTAATTTATTAAATGCCGTCAGGTCCGTTTTTTTAGCATCGTTGAGATAGAATCTATCCAAAGCGCTTCCAACAGGTAGGGTGAAAAACTCATTGACTCTCCCGAAATGATCTCCCATATAATAGGAAAAGGAAATGGCACTTGTATTAGAAAATTGAGCTTTTTCTATCTTATGCGATGCATTGACCCCATAAAAATAATTGTCGAGCCAGAGTTGCCGAGTCAGATCTCCAAAACCAGCAAGCCCCTCACCATAATTTGCAAAATCTTGATTGGCTTTATAATCTTCGTAATATCCTAATCCTCTGGTCATATAAGCAGTAAGAGAAGACTGCTGTCCATTTTTCCAAAGAAAATTTTGAATCCACTGCAGGTGCGTTTGATGATAGTTGTCTATCTGATTGGAGAAGGGCTCCCCTGCCTTGGAACCATAGTCAGTGCCCGCTATATTTTTTTGGCGGTCGCCCGCTCGATAATCTTCCTCACTTAGCCCAAACCAAGATTGATAGGTGCGCTCCCTGCCATGACTGGCAATGATATGTGAGGTATATCGATCTCCATACTTCGATACATCGAGATAAAACGAGCCCAAACGACTCCATGAGCGATCTACAAAGCCCTCGCTCTGTATCCATGAGCCCCGTGAGGTAATTTGCCATCCATCGGGGAGCACTCCAGTAGATGCTTGAAGTGTATTTTTAAAGGTATTAAAACTTCCGAAACTGGTCTGATAAGTTAGGAATGGCTTGAGATGACGCTTGGTAGTTTTAATAGAAATAGAACCGCCTAAGCCAGTGCCACCCATAACAGAAAAACCGATACCTCGCTGCACCTGAATATCATCAGCACTGCTGAATAAGTCAGGTATATTGACCCAATAAACTTCTTGAGATTCGGCATCATTATAGGGCACCCCATTGATATTGACCTGAATGCGTTGAGCATCCATACCACGAATATAGAGATAGGAATAACCTATTCCATTTCCCGCATCGGTAGACAATTGGAGTGCAGGTAGCTGCTGAATCAAAGTAGGAATATCCTGACCTAGATTCAAGTGCTGTAATTCCTCAGTTTTAATAATACTAGACGATGTAGCCATTTGCGAATTAGATCGAATCGCTTTAATGTGGACTTCTCCCAGTATTTTGGCGCTATCTTTTTGCGCTAATAATGATGATCCTAATTGAACCAAAGAGATGATGAATAAAGTAAATGTGCAATTGCTCATGATTAATTTTTTTAGTTATTAATAAAATAAGCAAACTAAAGGGGAGATTGAAAAGTCCAATAAAAATAATTACTGTAACTCTCTGCTTCCTTTCCTACGCCAGTATTATCTGGATCAGGTGAATAGGGTATAATCTCAGTCCCACAAGTGGAACACCCCTAGCAAGCTAGTGCTGCAAAGATAAAACTAAATTGATAATTAGCAAGATTAAATATTACCAGCTCAATTTTTCCTTATCTATAAATGATTGAAGTCCTTTTTTGAAATCTAGGGTTTCACGCATTTTAGCATTAGCTTGGGTGGCCAAATGGATAGACTCAAGCCACGACTTATCGTAGAGCTGTACGAGCAGTTTTTTTGTTTCTCTTATTGAAATTTCACTTGTGGATGCGACCAACTGACCAGCGATAGTATCTATATACTCTGTCATCTCTGCTTTAGGGACAATTCCATTTATCAAACCCAACTTTTCAGCCTCTTCTCCTGCCACCAATTTGCCAGTCAGTAAAAGTTCTCTAGCCTTGGTCTCCCCGATTTTCTTTATTAAGTAGACCGAAACTAACGCTGGAATAAAGCCTATTTTTACTTCAGAATATCCAAATTTAGCCTCAGATGTAGCATAGCAAAAATCAGCGGCGGTAGCTATACCACAGCCACCCGCAATGGCATGACCTTCCACCTGTGCTATAGTCAGTTTAGGAAAATTATAAATTTTATCAAAAAGTTCTGCTATATGTTTAGTGTCTTTTAAATTATCCTCAAAGCTGTTCTCCTTTAGTGATATTAAGTATTCCAAATCTGCTCCCGCACAAAAGACATCGCTATTCGATTTTATGACCAATACTTTCACATCGATATTTTGCGCCATCTCATCCAGAGTAGCCTTTATCGCTTTAATGTACTCATAATTTAAGGCATTCTTCTTTTCCAGTCTATTGAGAATAAGATAGCCTATTCTATTTTTCACCTCCTGATATAGCATAAAAAATTGATTTAATATACAAACCTAATTGTTTCCATCTAGATTATCTCAAAAATTGAGAGCTATATTTTTACTGCCTAAATGGTATTAGACTAAAAGAATCAATATAAATTGTATAAATTTGAGCAATAAATTTAATAAATTATTGTCCTAATCATAAATCATAATAAACTAAACACATGATTTTTAAAGCAAAAGATATAGCTCAGCTTGTTGGTGGGCGTGTAGTAGGTAATGAAAATGCTGAGATCAACACATTTAGTAAAATCGAAGAAGCCACCGAAAAAAGTCTTTGTTTTTTCGCTAATGAAAAATACGCTCCTTATCTAGAAAAGACAAAGGCTTCCGTAATTTTAGTAACGCATGAATTTAATTATTGTGTACCGCCCACCACCACATTGATTCACTGTACCAACCCTTACGAAGCTACTGCCAAGCTTTTGGAATATTATCAAACTAAAATCAGTCAGACTGGCATAGAACCTCAATCATTTATTCATGAATCGGCTAGTCTAGGATCTCAAGTATATATAGCAAGTTTTTCCTATCTATCTGAGAATGTAAAACTAGGCGATGGATCTAAGATCTTTCCGCATGTATTTATTGGTAAAAATGTAACCATAGGAAAAAATACCATTTTATATTCTGGGGTAAAAATATATGAAAACTGTGTCATAGGAGACGATTGCATTTTGCATTCTGGAGTAGTTATTGGGAGCGATGGATTTGGATTTGCGCCATCTGCCGATGGCAGCTTTACAAAAATACCTCAAATCGGCAATGTCATATTGGAAGATAAAATAGAAATAGGAGCTAATACAGTAGTAGATAGAGCGACCATGGGGTCAACACTTATACATACTGGTACTAAATTAGACAACTTAGTACAAATAGCGCACAATGTAGTCATAGGGAAAAACACAGTAATCGCTGCTCAGACGGGCATATCTGGTAGCACCAAAATAGGTAATCAGGTGATGATAGGAGGACAAGCGGGATTAGCTGGTCATATTCAAATAGGGGATAATGCTCGGATCAACGGTCAAAGTGGAGTATCTAAATCTTTGCAACAAGGAGCGGTAGTGATGGGTTCTCCTGCATGGGACTATACTAAAATGCTCAGAGCGCAGGTCTTGATAAAGAGGCTTCCGGAGATACTTGAGAGAGTGATGAAATTAGAGAAAAAGTAGTTAACGTTTATTCTGTTAACTTTTTCATCGTACATAATTTTTAGCCGTTATGAAATCTAGCTAATTCGATAGGTTTCAAGATAGATTTGACTGCCGTCGGTCAATTAACAAACACTATACTACTGCAATGCGGGATAAATATCCCATAATTAAAATTTTCGTGTAAATTTGTAAGAAATTGAACAGTTTGATTAATGAATAATTTCCAACAAACAATTAAAGAAGAGTGCGCAATTAGTGGTCATGGTCTCCATAGCGGTATGCCTGTGACACTAACTATTAAACCTGCAACCACCAATCACGGTGTCAAATTTCAACGAATAGACCTGCCAAATCAACCAATTATAGATGCTAATTGCGACTATGTCATACCCTCAGAGCGCAGTACAACACTCCTCAAAGATGGAGTTAAACTCAACACTGTGGAGCATATCTTATCCGCTCTCGCAGGTCTTCAAATAGACAATGTACTGATAACTTTAGATAATGAAGAGTTGCCCATACTAGATGGTAGTGCTGGGGCATTTGTTCAAATGATTAAAAATTCAGGGATTGTTAGACAAGAGGAAACGCGCGAACTCTTTCAACTCAATCACAATTTATATATAGAGGACCCTGCTACTGGATCTAAAATCATAGCTATGCCTAGCGATAGCTATAAAGTCACAGTTATGGTAGATTACAACTCACAGATAGTAGGACCGCAGCATGCCTCTATAGACGATATAGAAGACTATGAAAAAGAAATAGCTCCTTGCAGAACTTTTGTATTCTTTCATGAATTGAAAACACTCTATGAAGCTGGCCTTATAAAAGGTGGCAGTGTAGATAATGCTATTGTATTGGTAGACAAAATGCCTAGTCAAACAGATATCAATGAACTATCCAAACTATTTAATCGAACCGATATAGAGGTGAAATCGGAAGGCTATCTAAATAATATAGACCTCCATTTTCAAAATGAACCCACCAGGCATAAGTTACTAGACGTGATTGGAGATTTATCACTTATAGGTACTTCCATAAAGGCACATATTATAGCTACCAGACCTGGACATAAAATCAATACCGATTTCGCAAAAATGCTGAAAGCAAAAATTAGGGAGACTAAGTCTAAAATTATAGCTCCGGTATATGACCCTAATAAGGAGCCGGTATATGATATTCATGCTATTCAGAATATTCTTCCGCACAGATTTCCTATGCTGCTGGTAGATAAAATTATTGATGTAACTGAGAACTATGTCGTTGGGGTAAAAAACACTACTGTCAATGAACATTTCTTTGCAGGGCACTTTCCAGACAATCATGTGATGCCAGGAGTGCTCCAAATAGAAGCTATGGCCCAGTGTGGAGGGATGTTAGCCCTAAAGTCAGTAGAAAATACTAAAGACTACGATGTCTATTTTCTCAAAATAAATAATGCCAAATTTAAACGCAAAGTGGTTCCTGGAGATACACTCGTAATGAAAGTAGAACTTATGGGACCAATTCGAAGAGGCATTGTAGAAATGAAAGGTATAATATTTATAGGCAATCAAATTGCTACTGAAGCAGAGATGATGGCAACTATTATTAAAAGACAAAAATAATCTTATGTTACAACCACTTTCATATATACACCCAAATGCTAAGATTGCTGAGACCGCAACTATAGACCCATTTACCACTATCTATGGCGATGTAGAGATAGGAGAAGGTAGCTGGATAGGCTCGCATGTGACCATTATGGATGGCGCCCGCATAGGAAAAAATTGCAAAATATTTCCTGGAGCTGTCATTTCTGGTATACCCCAAGATCTCAAATACAAAAATGAGAAGACGACTGCCGAAATTGGCGACAACTGTGTCATAAGAGAATGTGTAACAATAAATCGAGGAACGACCCATTCCAATACTACAAGGATAGGTAAAAACTGCCTCATCATGGCTTATGTGCATCTAGGGCATGACACTATCGTAGGGGAAAACGTAATCATAGCAAACTCTTGTAATTTAGGTGGTCACGTAATAATAGAAGACTGGGCAATATTAGGTGGAAACATCAATGTCCAACAGTTTACTAGAATCGGCGCACATAGTTATATCTCAGGTGGCATTTCGATTAATAAAGACATTCCACCCTATGTAAAAGCTGCGCGTATGCCAGCGTCATACCATGGAGTGAATAGTGTAGGATTGAAACGAAGAGGTTTTTCACAAGAAACGATTAATCATATTTTCGATGTCTATAGAATTCTTTTCGTCCGTAATTCTAATATCACAAAAGGTATCGAAATGATAGAGGCGGACATAACTCCTACCGCAGAGCGAGATTTAATTATCAATTTCGTTACATCTTCTAAAATTGGTGTACTGAAAGGTTTTAGAAAGAATGGGAATGGCGGTTGATGATAAGATTAATCGATTCGACGATTTATAAATTTGAAAAGTATATCAATAGAATAAAAGTTCAACCTTCACCAATACCTTTATGAATATTGAACTAAATCTCCTCGAAAAATCTTATCACAAAAAAATCATCTTTAGAAATCTTTCCGCCAAATTTGAAAGTGGTGGTCGCTATGGTATAGCTGGACACAATGGCTCTGGCAAATCAACTCTTCTAAAAATTCTAGCGGGTTTCATTACCCCGAATTCTGGCTCGATAAGCTATTCGACTGCAGAAAATAGCATCCCTGTAGAATCTATATTTGAGCATATCACCTATGCGGCACCTTATCTAGATTTACCTGTAGATCTAAGTTTTTATGAATTGTTCAATTTTCATTTTTCGATAAAACAACGATACAAATCAATCTCCAACGAAGCTATTAATGAAAGCCTCCAACTACCCTGTGATATTCCGATACGACAGTTTTCATCAGGAATGCTGCAGCGCGTAAAGCTCGCACTCGCCTTTTTCACTGCGAGCGATATCATACTTTTGGATGAACCTACAGAGACTCTCGATGAACAAGGATTTCGACTCTACAGTCATCTACTTGAAACCTATAGCAGACAGCGAACTACCATTATAGCAAGCAATAAAGAGGAGGATTTTATCGAATGTAAATCTATTTTAAAGGTAAATCACTATTCAAATCCATAGTAAGTTCATAATAGATCTTGGAGTTATTCCAGAATTATTCTATGGTATTGGTGCTACATTGACATATAAGCCTATAAGAAAAGGAGAGCTCTCTGGCTCTCCTTTCATAGAATAGTTTACTCAAAAATTATTTCTTTTTTGTTTCCTTTGAGCCTTTATCAAACATATGAATAAAGTCTAGAGCAACCGGAGACGCCACAAAAATAGATGATAATGTACCGATGATAACGCCAATCACCATAGTAAATGAAAATCCTCTTAAAGACTCTCCGCCAAAGAAAAATAAGACTAAAGATACAATTAACAAGGTAGAAGCAGTCATTACTGTTCTAGACAATGTAGCATTGATAGCATCATTGATAGTTTTAGAGAATTCTTCTTGAGGAAATTTCTTTCTATACTCTCTGATTCTATCGAAGATCACTACAGTATCATTGGTGCTGAAACCGATAATAGTCAATATAGCAGCAATAACCGATTGGTTAAATTCTAAAGAGAACGGCAGGAAATCCTTTAAAAGAGATAAGACTCCAAGTGTGAAAAATAAATCATGGATAAGCGCCGCAATCGCTCCGACAGAGAACTGCCATTTATCAAATCTCAACCACACATAAGCAAAAATACCAAATAAAGCAATGATAGATACCCATAGTGCACTGTTTTTAATATCATCCGCTATAGCGGCATCTATCTTCCTGAAGTTTGAAACATATTTTGTATCAAAGTCTAGCTCTTCTGGCTTAGTAGTATAAAACGATTGAACGCCTTTATAGATTTCACTTAAGACTATTTCATCATTCTTCTTGGCTTCTTCCTGAGTCTCACCAGCTTTACCGTATAGGTGAGAGGTAGTAATTTGAACCTGATTAGGCTGACCAAAGGTTTTCACCACTATATTCTTATCGAAACCATTCGCTAAAACCTCTTTTATTTTAGGAGCATCTACATTTTTATCGAAAGTAATCACATAGCTGCGGCCTCCTATAAAGTCGACACCAAGGTCAAATCCTCTAGTAAAAATAGAAGCGATACCAACTACAATAAAGAACATTGAAAACATGTATGCATACTTCTTATTCTTGATAAATTGGAAATTAGAATTGACAAAATACTTGTCATAAAAACTCTCTACAAATTTAACTTCTTTCTTCTTCGCATGTTTGATATTAAAAAGCTCTCTAGTCAATAATACTGCGGTAAACAATGAAGTCAAAATACCAAAGGTTAGGGTAAAGGCGAAACCTTTGATAGGTCCATAACCAAAAAACATCAAGGTCAATGAAGTAATCAAGGTAGTCACGTTGGCATCAATAATCGTCCAGTATGAGTGCTTATATCCAGCAGCTACTGAATCCCAGTAACCTTTACCTGAACGCATCTCTTCTTTTATACGCTCGAATATAATCACGTTAGCATCTACTGCTGCTCCTATGATCAATACGATACCCGCAATTCCTGGTAAGGTCATGGTAGCATTGATAGAAGATAGCACGCCTAATAAGAAAAATAAATTAACTAATAGACAGATATTGGCTATCATTCCCGGTCCTTTAAATAGAAGAAACATATATGCTAAGATTAATAACAATCCTACTAATAGAGAAATCATACCAGCCTTGATAGTTTCTTGACCTAAAGTAGGTCCTACAACTTCTTCTTGAATAATTTTAGCTGGGGCATCTATTTTACCTGAGTTCAATATATTCGCTAAATCTTTAGCATCCTGCGCTGTGAAGCTACCCGAAATCTGAGACTTACCTCCTGAAATAGGTCCTCCCACACTCGGTGCAGAGAATACCATATTATCCATAACGATAGCTATACTCTTATTAGGGAAGGCTGGATCGCCACTAGCCGCAAATGCCGTCATGCGCTCCCATATAGTAGCGCCTACAGAATTCATCACCATATCTACTCCTTGCTGACCCTTGTCATCCATTCCTGGCATAGCACTAGTCATTACATCGCCTGTCAATGGTGCTTCTGGTGTCGAAGCCTTAATAGCGAATAATTCATAAATTCTACCTGCCTTGTCTATTGGCTGGGCACTCCATAGAAATTTCACATCTCCTTTTAAGTCTTTCTTTACTTCTTCTCTAGCTAGCATCTGAGATATCTTATCTATATCCTTTCTGTGAGCCATACCTAATGAAGGGCCTTTGGAATACTGACCAGTATTTCTATCATAGTTTGGCTGGAAAATATCGTACAATGGATTAACCTTATCTTTTGCCGAATCTGGCTTAGCACTGGCTGCACCGGCTATTTTACTCACGATATCATTCGACGCAGCGGTATCTTTCTTCTCAGAGTCTGCAGCTGCTAATGGTCCACCCTTTTTTGCTTCTAAGCTAGCGAGTCCTTTTAATGTCTCATTAACTGACTCTAGTCCTTTGGCTATTTCTCTATTATCATACACATGCCAGAATTCTAACTTAGCAGAAGACTGAAGCATTTTTTTTACTCGGGCAAGATCGTCTGCACCTGGCAGCTCTACTATAATTCGTCCAGCTCCTTCCTGAAGAGTCACTACTGGTTCTGCTACGCCGAATTGGTTAATACGAGACTTGATGACATTATAGGTTTGATTGACGGCAGAGTTTATGTCCGTTTCCAATACTTTCAATACAGCATCATTCTTATCTCCAGTCTTAATTTTTTCTGCATATTTCTGATTAGTGGCGAAAATAGGTGCCATAGAAGCTTTAGGATCTATATCATTATACGCCTTCAATAGAAGAGAAGAGAAATTATCTTGCGAGCTAGCCTGTGCTTGAATAGCTTGGTCAATAGCTTTATTGAATATTGGGTCTTTTGAATTATTAGAAAGCGCACGTAGGATATCACCCTGATTTACTTCTAATACGAAACTCATACCACCTTTTAGGTCTAGACCTAGATTAAGCTGGTTTTGATTAATCGACTTATAGTCATAAGTAGTAATCCATAGATCTAAGTATGGCTTCTCGGTAAATGAATCTCGGAAATTAGTTCTATAATAGCGCTCTAACTGCTTTAATGAATCTATAGATACATTTTTTAGATAACTGGTGTTTTTTGCTACATACTCGTTTTCCGATTTTGTAAACATCGATCCTACTACCGAAAAAGAAAGATAGTAAGCACATATCAAAAACATTGATATGGTGATAAATCTGACGAGACCTTGTCCTTGCTTCATTGCTTCGCTTTTTTTGTTTTATTAAAATTTTTTAAAATAGTCTGCGAAAGTAATGATTTTTCGCTTTCTATTACTATATTTTTACCAACTAGAATTGATAGAGAGCGAATTAGAGTATTCGTCTAAGTTAATTATCAAAACATTAGACCAGCTATTGATATTTAATCGGCCCCATCTGAAAGGGCGCGTTTTATTGCAAACTCTCCTACCTTATTTCCTGTATATAAACCGACTTCACAATCGGAGCGATAATGTATACCTCCATAGATTCTAGATTCAGAAGCCTCTTTGGCCATAGCATTATACTTACCTGCCTGACTAGGTGTCAAATGAGATAAAATAGCAGAGGCAGCACCACTAAATGTGCTATGACCAGATATGTAGGATGGGAAATTAGGCAATCCAACGGTGGTTTTTATTCTAGCATCCATCTGCATAGGTCTAGGGTTAAAATAATAATATTTAGCATCCCAGCAAACAATGGCCGCATCCATAAGCGTCATATTGAGAAGAGCTAAATTCCTAGCCCAGCGCACTTCACTGATTTGTTGATTTACGAAATCTTCACTCGCTATATAATTCCAATGTCCTGGCGGGGTGTAGGTAAGCACACCATCTGCCCAGAATATGCAGATTCGCTCTTGTTCTCGATTAAGGTTACTCGTAACCTGATACACCTCTTCCAATTCTATCTTAAACTGAGCAGACGAAGTAGATGGAGGAGGGACTGGTCTCAACTTTGACGCAATATCCGCTGCAGAGAATAAAAATGGCTTCACATTGCCAAACAAAGGCAACATTGGTGGACGAGGTGGAGTCTCTTGACTTAGCCATGGGGTTTCTCCTTTAGCTATGGCTGATTGTTTCATAGACTCCCAGACAGCAACATTGCCTCCTGCTGTGCCCGCTCCATCCGTTCTCGCTCTCGCTATAAATTTTGCTGCGACGGCTTGTCCAATCGCTTGTCCAGCTTCTAGTTCTTCCCGCACATTACCTCCGCCTGCCAATCTAGCTGTGAAATGCTCCCTTGACTTTTGATTGATAAATGCGGTATCAGCCGGAAAGAGCAATTTCATCATCTCTACTGAAACTGCCATGACTACAGCATCCTCACTTGGGAAAGATGAACCCGAAGTACTAGAAAAATGACTTTGAATGAGAGATTGATTCTCCGAAGGACTTAATCTCTTATGAAGTGCTTTATAATGATAAGCAGAAACCAAAGCGTCATATTGAGCCGCACTCAGATAAGCGTAGGCTCTAGCCGCATAAGGCGGATTGGCAAATGGAAAAGTAGGATAGGCAAAAGGATTGGATGCATTGGGGACGGGATAGGTCCCATCTGGATTCTGATATGGTGGAATATTATTTTTAGCCACCAGCTCACGCATGATTTCATTCCAACGCAAAACCGCTCCAGCACGCCAATAG
>Ga0078894_10002645_pt1 | contig 13553 bp, 13 predicted proteins | sample LauGreSu1BDMLBSD_2_FD_67506 | JGI IMG/M metagenome (GOLD analysis project Ga0078894, IMG submission 67506) | Freshwater lake microbial communities from Lake Michigan, USA - Su13.BD.MLB.SD (version 4) (version 4) | ecosystem: Environmental > Aquatic > Freshwater > Lake | place: Lake Michigan...
GTCTACGACCTTGATTCCGGTCTCAAGGATCTGCTTCGAGGTCGATTGGTCCTCGAACGAAGGAGTTGGACGGTGAATCGACCAACGAGTGTCGGTATCAACTGGACCGAGCTCGTCGATTGGGCGGCCGGTTACGTCAAGGATTCGACCAAGGGTCTTCTGTCCTACTGGTACCGAGATAGGCGCGCCGGTATCAACAACGGATTGTCCACGAACGAGACCCTCTGAGGAGTCCATGGCGATACAACGAACCACGTTGTCACCAAGGTGCTGAGCTACCTCGAGAACGAGGTTGTTCTCTTGGCTGTCGATATTTGGGTTTGTAGTGAGCAAAGCATCGTAGATCTTTGGAATACCACCACCCTGCGGAAACTCAACGTCGATTACCGCGCCGAGAACCTGACTAATCTTTCCTTTACGTCCCATTGTTTCTTTCATAGCTATTTCCCTTCGTTACTTGAGTGCTTCAGCTCCACCAACGATATCAAGCAGCTGGCTTGTGATACCGGTCTGTCGCAGTTTGTTAAGTTTAAGAGTGAGAGAGTGAATAAGCTCCGAAGCGTTCTTCGTAGCGTTATCCATCGCTGTCATACGGCTCGCGTGCTCGCTCGCCTTCGTATCGAAGGCCGCTTGTCGCACGATCGCTCGAACGATTCTCGGAACCACCGCGTCGAACACCCGCTGCGTGTTCGGCTCAAAAGTTGTAATACCGCTGGCCGTCTCTGGAGAAGCGTTCACAACAGCGAGATTCTCCTTATCGAGTGGCAATAAACGCTCCGAGGTCGCAACCATGGAGATTGCGGACCGAAAGCGTGTGTAGATCACGTACAACTCGTCGAACTCACCCTTCAAGAAATCAACCTCCAAACGTTGGCACGTCTCTTGGATCGGCCAGTTTGTAGGATCATCCGAGAGTGTCTCGTTCGCGTCGAGGTACTGACGACCTATGCGACGGTAGTGCTCAGCGGGCTTCTTTCCAAGGATCACGGTATCGATTGAGCATCCAGGATGCTTCGCCGCGATCTCCTTGTGGAGTGCGTCAACCTTGCGGTTTACGTTGGTGTTAAAACCACCGCACAATCCACGATTCGCCCCAAGAACAAGAACACGAACCTTCTTCACTTCAGGACGGGCCTCAAGGAAGGGATGCGTGAACTCGTTACCACCTTCAAGCTGAGCCAGTACGCCCTTAAGAGCGTCGGTGTACGCTCGCGAGCGAACAACCGCCTCTTGAGTCTTTCGCAGCTTCGCGGCCGCGACGAGCTTCATCGCCGAGGTAATCTTCTTTGTGTTTTTCACCGACTTTAATCGTCGGCGAATCTCTTTAAGACCTGCCATGAGGTTTCAATCCTTATGCTGCTGAAGCGTGAGCTGGAGCCGACTTCTGTGCTTGCGCACCGTGACCAGCGCCATTTGCGCTCGCATTGAGAGATGTCGCTGTTCCAGCGATGAACTTCTCAACGAAGCTGCCAATAGCCTTCTTCAAACGATCAGTGATGTCCTTATCGAGCTCCGCTTTAACACGAAGGTCATTCATAAGAGCTGTCTCGTTTGAAAGCATGTGACGGTGAAGCGCCTCTTCAAACGGAAGAACCTGCGTCACATCGAGTTTATCGGTGTAACCGTTGCTTACGGCGAATATGGAGAGAACCTGGAGCTCTACCGGCATCGGAACGTTCTGCCCCTGCTTCAGGATCTCAACAAGACGAGCACCCTTCGCGAGCTGCGCGCGGGTAGCGGCGTCGAGGTCAGATCCGAACTGCGCGAAGGCCTGCTTCTCACGGTATTGCGCGAGATCAAGTCGGAGCGTTCCGGCGATCTTCTTCATCGACTTAACTTGAGCGGCACCTCCTACACGGGATACCGAGAGACCTACGTTAACTGCAGGACGAATACCTGAGTTGAAGAGGTCTGCCTCAAGGAAGATCTGTCCGTCTGTAATCGAGATCACGTTCGTTGGTACGTAATGAGATACGTCACCTTCGAGGGTCTCAATGACTGGAAGAGCTGTAAGCGATCCACCACCAAGCTTGTCGCTAAGCTTAGCTGCTCGCTCAAGGAGGCGTGAGTGCAGATAGAATACGTCCCCTGGATACGCCTCACGTCCTGGTGGACGTCGAAGGAGGAGCGATACGCTTCGGTATGCTACGGCGTGCTTCGAAAGGTCATCGTACACCACGAGAGCGTGCTTTCCGTTCTCCATGAAATACTCACCCATTGCGCATCCTGCGTATGGAGCAAGGAACGCCATCGGAGCTGGCTCAGATGCTGTAGCAGATACAACGATCGTGTGATCCATTGCACCGTGCTCCTTGAGTCGCTCGACAACTTGAACAACCGAGGAGCGCTTCTGGCCGATAGCTACGTAGATGCAGATAACGCCATTCCCCTTCTGATTGATGATCGTATCGATAGCAACTGCCGTCTTTCCTGTCTTCTTATCGCCGATGATAAGCTCACGTTGTCCACGACCTACTGGAGTCATCGCGTCGATAGCCTTAATGCCTGTCTGCATCGGCTCGTGTACCGACTTACGACCAACGATACCAGGTGCCTTAATCTCAATACGTCGCTTATGAGGAGTGTTAATATCTCCGAGTCCGTCGATCGGATTTCCAAGAGCGTCAACTACACGACCGATAAGCGCCTCTCCAACTGGAACCTGCGCGATTTGGCCAGTTCGTTTAACGGTGTCACCCTCTGCGATTGCAGCTGTGTCACCCATTACTACCGCGCCGACGTTATCCTCTTCGAGGTTAAGAGCGATCGCCTTTGTTCCGTTCTGGAACTCGATCAGCTCTCCAAGAGCTACCTTACCAAGGCCGTAGATGCGGGCGATTCCGTCACCCACGCTCAATACGGAACCTACCTCGGCGAGGTCTTGATCGCCCGATACGTTGCCGATCTTGTCCTTGATGATTCTGCTTATCTCGTCTGCACGTATGTCCATAGTTACCTCTCTTTGAAAATTAACGAACCAACTGAGCGGCTACTCGTTGCAAGGTTCCAGCTACGGAACGATCAAGAAACGAGTCACCTAATCGAACAGTCAATCCACCGATTAACGATGGATCGGTTTTTACGGTCATCTTCACCTCTCCGCCCAAGGACGAAGAGAGCTTCTTTTGAAGTTCAGCGATCGCGCCCTCGTTAGCTGGCTGAGCCAACGTAACTTCGAGGAGCAAGCTCTTTTTGTACTCACGTACGAAGTGAGAGAAGATCTCCGAGAGCGATGGAACAACTGAAGTCTTTCGGAGTGATGTAAGGGTCGTGAGGGTGCGCTTCAGGGGCTCCGTCGCGAAACCACCAAGAGCCTCAGCTACCGCGGCTATAACGGCGAGTCGAGATCCCTCAGCGACGCGGGGATTGCTCATGCTTTCACGGAAATCCGACGATGTGACCCACGCCTGCGCAAGCGCCTTAAGCTGTGCCTCAACTTTTTCGAGATCGGCTGGAGCGCACACGTCAAAGAGCGCTTTAGCGTATCTCTTGGCAATTCGTTGTTCTCGTCCAGAACTCATGCTCTTTTCGTTTCCTCTTCTAATTAACGAACCAACTTCTTAGCCCGGTTGACCGCTGCTTCTACGTACTGCGATTGACGAGCCATAAGCTCACCAGTTTGAAACTTCGCCTTTGAGAGCTCTACCGCTTTAGCGACAAGAGCCGCGCGGAAGTGCGCCTGAGCTGACCGAGACTCGCCCTCAAGAAGATCCTTCGTGGATGAAGCCAAACGAGCGGCTTTCTCTTTCGCCGCCGATACAACGGAATTCGACTCAAGCTCGCCCTGCTTCAAGATCTCAACACGCGCACGCTCCTGCTCCTGAGAAAGATTTTTGGTAAGAGCTTCAACTGCGGCGAGCTCGCGCTCAGCGGCCTCCATGTCAGCGGTAGCAGACGACACTTCTTCCGCAATCCGGTCACGACGTGACTCCCAACCGTTCTTGATCGGCTTACGAAGAAGGACGGTCATGAGGACGATGTAGATGGCGAAATTGATCCAGAACGGTACGGTGTCATGAATCGAGGGATGATGCGCGGCTCCAGCACTTGCAAAAGCTACATCCGAAACCGCCAAGACAAGCGCAAGGAAGGACGTTATGGTCCGGAGAGAAAAGATGGTACCAGAGGGACGATTCATAGGCTTCTGAGTGTAGTAACGTCTCTTTACGTAAACGCCCGTAACGGCGACGGAAGTCTAGCCAAGAACGCCAGAGAAGTCACCCCTTTGGCTTACAAAAGTAGGGCGCGCTCGGGCAGCTCTTAACGGGGACCTAGGGCCCTCGGCTCTAGTGAACGGTGAGCTGCGAGTCCACCTTCGATGTGAGGGTATCAGCGAGAGCCTGAGCCTCTCCCTCTGCCTTGGCGTACGCCTGGTGAAGGGCGGAATCTATGGACTGACGGCCGGCTTGGAGCTCCTGAGCCGTCTTTGCCTCAGCCTCGGCTACGATAGAGGAAGCCGTGGTTTTAGCTTTGGCAACAGCGGTTTGGCGCTCTTTGTTCGCGGCGATACGAGCTTGAAGCATCCCCTCGTCGTAACGCTCGCGCAGAGCTTGAGCTTTTTGGCGCATTTGCGAGGCGGTGTGAACGGCCCCGGCGGTTACCGCCTCACGCTCCTCAAGGTGCCGAAGGAGCGGCTTGAAGAGGGTGGAACGAAGCGCGAAGTAGAGCGCGAAGAGAAAAACCGTACCAACAACGATCATCTGAGCGTCCTCGTTGGTCAGTGAGAATAATTGAAGGATCGGGTTTTGTTCCATGGCAGAAAGATTCCTCGATTTCGAGAATTAGATCAACTGTGGGGACGAGTGGTTAGAGCGAAAAGGCGGCCTACAAGGTAGGCAGCGAGCTTTTAAGTGGGTTCAAACCCCCTCTACTGGAACCTAACGCTCAGATCCGCGCAGATGGGCCCACGTGGAGCCCTTGCGGCGAGAGGGCGAGGTTCCCTGCCACTACGCTGATTGCGGCATGGTGCAACGACCAACAAAGGTTGCGCCGGGCTCGATGACGATTTGGGGTGTGGTCACATCGCCTCGAACCTCAGCGGAGCTTAGGAGCGTTAGCGACTTGGTGGCCACAGAGTTGCCCTGTACCTTTCCACCAAGAACGACCTCAGCCGCTCCAACCGCGCCGACGACCGTAGCTCCGGCCGCGATAGTAACGCGACCATCACACGCAACATCACCCTCAAAAACGCCAGCAATTACGACATCTCCAGCCGATTTGAGGTTGCCCTTCAAAACAACATCGGCGCCGATCACTGTCGTGCCGTTGCGAGCCGGAGCTTCGCTTGGTGACGATTTCGTCGAATCAAAAAACTGAAAAGATCTTGCCTCGTTTGCCATATCCCTACTCCTTTGAAGTGCTGAGAATATCAATTAAACGGTCGAGTTCCGAATCGGAGAAGAAGTGAAGCTCGACCGCCCCACCCTTCTTCGATCGACGAATGGTTACTTTTGTTCCGAGCGCGTTTCGTAAACGCTCTTCAATCTCCGGAAATTGTGAGGTGGCGATACGCTTTCCAGCGCGAGGTTTCTTCGGCTCCTCAAGAATCACTTCGCGAGAGACGATCGCCTCGAGGGCTCGAACAGAGAGCGACTCATCGATCACCTTCTGAGCGAGGCTCGTCTGCGCGGCAGGCTCTTTCACCGTTAGGATCGCCTTGGCGTGTCCAACCGTAATAATCCCCTCTCGAAGATATTCCTGAACTGCGGCCGGAAGTTTAAGGATACGAACCAAGTTCGCAACGGTCGCTCGGTCCTTGCCAACTCGTGCGGCGACCTCTTGCGCATTGAGGTTAAACTCATCCATGAGGCGATGGTAACCACGAGCCTCTTCAAGTGGATTAAGGTTGAGACGCTGAACGTTCTCAACAAGCGCTACTTCAAAGGTGTCCCGATCAGATAATTCCTTAATAAGCACAGGTACTTGAGAAAGGCCCGCCCGAATCGAGGCCCGGAAGCGCCGCTCACCAGCTACAATCTGATAGCTCCCCTGCCACGGGCGTACGAGGATCGGCTGAAGCACTCCAAGTGCCTTAATTGACTCAGAAAGTTCGTTTATTTCTTGCTCCGGAAAGTCCACTCGGGGCTGCTCGGGGTTGGCCGATATTCGGGCAACATCGACGTATTGAACGCCACTTGTAGGGTCTGTTGGAGCCGAAGGCGGCGCAATATCCGTATTATTTTCAGCTGCTTGAGATGCTAGTGGCACTATCGGAGGCGTTACGGCAACCGGAGCCGCAGACGAAACGAGAGCACTGAGCCCCCTACCGAGTGCCATTCGTTGATTCTTCTTTAAACCTTGCACACCATCTCCTTACTAACTTCCGTACCTACAACTGTTCCACGTGGAACACTTCCTCTTAAGCAGCTACCGCCGCATCCGGCTCGTTGTTCAGACCAAGTCGCTCTATCAATTCGCCGACAAGCGCGAGGTAGCTCTTGGCCCCGGCGCTTGTCGGATCGTAGACGCAGATTGGTTGACCGTGGCTCGGACATTCGGAAAGCTTGATATTTCTGGGGACCCGAGTTTTCAACAGCTTTTCCCCAAAATGACGCTCTGTCTCATCCCGAACCTGCATGCTCAGATTTGTCCGGGCGTCGTACATAGTGAGGAACACTCCAAGGATTTCAAGCTTCGGATTGAAGGTGCTCTGAACGAACGCGATAGTCTTAAGAAGTCCGGATAATCCCTCAAGTGAGTAGTACTCAGCCTGGAGGGGGATTAGGACCTTATGAGCGGCCCCAAGGGCATTTAGAGTCAGGAGCCCAGAGGAGGGCGGGCAGTCGATAATAATCACATCGTAGTCTTTATCAACGCCCGCTAACGCGCTGCGGAGGATAAGCTCGCGACCCGGGGTTTTGCCGATCTCCAGCTCCAAGCTTACGAGGTCATGAGAACCAGGGACGACCTTAAGGTTCTCAAGAGGGGATTGAACAGTAACATCCGAGAGCTGCAGCTTTCCGAAGAAGATATCGTAGAGGTCAGAGCCTTCAGGGTGCATCGCAACGCCAACACCGCTGGTGGCGCTCGCCTGAGGGTCGAAATCCAAAAGAAGAACCTTGAAACCAAGAAGGGAGAGTTGAGCTGCGATACTGACGGCGCTCGTCGTTTTTCCTACTCCACCTTTTTGATTTGCGAGGGCAATGACTTGCGCCATAGAAATTACTGTATTTACATAACTTTGAGAGCCGACAGTGGTACCACGACTACGGTTTATTAACAACATAAAAGATGTTGTGTGAAGTTCATTAAACGGCAACGGATCGACTTGCAAGGGGGAGTGTTCCACGTGGAACAGAGAGGGGAGGGACATGGGGATAGTGTCAAGACCCCTCATCACTAGCGGAAGAAAGTCACTTTCCGTGTAATAAGTTCGTTTGATCGCGCGATATGGTCGTTGTTCCACGTGGAACAGCGCACTCGGCAACAATCAAAGACGGGGGAGGGGTATCGTGTTCCACGTGGAACGAGGACAACCACGCATGAGAGCTTTTGCCCTCCGCCTACTGCGTTACTTCGGAAAGGTGCACCAACAGGGCACGTTGGGCCCATGAATCTCAAAAATAATCGCCTCCAGTCGCATCTTAAACCTCCCCCGTTCCGTCGTTCCCTATGCATTTGACGCAAACGCCCAGACTACCTCCCTTCAACTTAAGAGAGAGCGACCCCAAAACACAGACCCGAAGCGCTAGGAAAGGGCGAAAGCGTCCCCTAGAGCGGATCCATGGTTTCACGACGCGGTACGCCCACGAAATCTCGCACTATGATGACTTAACTTACCAGGGCATGCGATTCGAGGAGCCGCCAACGGTGAAAAGGAGCTTCTCGCAGATGCCCCCGAGCTATCTGCTGGCCCAAGCCGGAAGCACCACAACCAACATGTGCAGTTCCTGTGAGTAAGGTAGATAGGTCGTTGAATGGATGAAACAATCCATCAACACACTCAGTTCAAGCGTATAGCTGCCAAAAATAGAGCGCTTAATCGAGATTACACGGGGAAGGATGAGCATTAATGGGAGGTACACAACAGTTCTTACTAGACTATCGTTCTACCTATACAAACAGAAGGGAGGGGCTCTGGCGTCTCCAAAAAGCCCTTAACTACTCCGTCATCAAAAGACAGGACTCTATGAGGGGATCGATATCACCATCCAACACCGAATTGACGTCCGATGTTTCGTAGTTACTTCGGAGGTCCTTCACCAGTTGATACGGCTGCATGACGTAATTGCGAACCTGACTTCCGAAGTCGATCTTCTTACGCACCCCTTTAATTTGATCCATCTTCGCTTGCTGTTGGGCCTGCTCGCGCTCGAAGAGCTTGGACTTAAGAATCTTCATCGCCCGCGATTTATTTTTATGCTGCGATCGCTCGCTTTGGCAGGCGACAACGATTCCTGAAGGAATATGCGTCAAACGCACGGCAGAATCGGTCTTGTTAACGTGCTGCCCACCGGCTCCCGACGAGCGATAGGTATCAATTCGAAGGTCTGCCTCATTGATCGAGACCTCGACCTCCTCTTCGATATCCGGGGTCACACTTACCGACGCGAAAGAGGTGTGACGGCGCGCGTTGGCGTCGAAAGGGGAGATTCGCACCAAGCGATGAACCCCGGACTCGTTGCGCAGATTCCCGTAGACGTAGTTTCCGGAGATAAGAACGGTGGCGTTTTTGATACCGGCGCCTTCACCAGGCTGATAATCCATCACCTCGATGCCGTACTTCCTCTTCTCAGCCCACCGCATATACATACGAAGGAGCATCTCGGCCCAATCCTGAGATTCGGTGCCCCCGGCCCCAGAGTTGATTTCGATGATGGCGTTCTGACTATCGAACTCACCGTTCATCTTGCACTTAAACTCGAGCTCACCAACGCTCTCTTCCAGCTCCTTCACGAGCCTTCCGGCCTCAACCAGGAACTCTTCGTCGTTCGATTCCCGAGCGAGTTCAAGCGCGGCTTCGGTATCGGCTTTGAGGGACTCTAGTTTCTTAAAGTGCTCAAGGGTGGCAACGCTCTGGGCACGCTCCCGCATAAGGGTCTTCGCCTGAGCCCCGTCGCTCCAGATATCCCCGTCCTGGGATTGTCGCTCTAGTTCTTCGACCTTGGTCGTGAGATTTGGGATGTCAAAGAAACTCCCTAAGGACTTCCACGCGTTCCGCGAGCCCTTGGAGTTTGTATTTAATCTCTGATGGATCAAACTGCAGTGTCATAGGTAAGCCGTATACGTTGGCGTACTGGATTCGTCAATCAGTAAGCGGGGGAGGTTGGATTGGCATGGGCCAGGGCCCCATCAATCTGTGCAAAGGGATTGTAACCGCAAAGGACGCAAAGGACGCAAAGTGAACCTTACGCGCCCGGCTAAGAGCCTACCGTATAACGAGCTTACTCCGGATATACCGTTCCCTTCGACGCATCCGCTGCGCTTCGGCGGCTGGAACCTTTTCATGGTCATATCCGCACAGATGAAGGACGCCGTGAACCACTAACCTAACCAACTCCTCTCGCTTGGTGACACCAAATTCCTTGGCTTGCTTGAGAGTGGTCTCCGTCGAGATAACGAGGTCCCCGAGATAGGGCCCAGGCGCGTCGACCTTTTTCTTAGACCGACCGGAGATCTCCTTCGGATGAAACTGTGGGAAGGAGAGCACGTCGGTGGCCTTATCCTTCTTTCGATACTCGCGGTTGAGTACCCGAATTCGGGCGTCATCGGTTAACGCCAGGTGAATCTCACACACCTCCTGGATGGCGATATCAGCCTCTACATGGCGGAGCACCTCTTTGAGAAGCTTCTTTATCCAAGCCGAAGGAATGCCGAGCTTTCGATCCTCAACCGAGAGATGGATCTTCCACGTCCTTGTATCGGAGGCGTGTGTCTTACGTTGTAATACTGGCACTATTCGACCCCTAGTCTCTTAAGGTTGTCGCGTTTCTTCTCTCGGCGCTCCGTTTCTTGAGCCGTTCCGTCCTCACCACCCCGGTCGTGATGAGTGCCGCCGGTTTTTTCAGCGGGTTCAGAGTACGCGATGCGCTGATGATAGATGCCACTCAGGACCCGAGTAAAGCACTTGGCGATAACGTGCAGGTCTCGCAGAGTGAGGTCACACTCATTGAGCTCACCACTTGCGAACACCTTATTAATCATCTTTTGCACGAGCCCCTGAATACGATCAAAGGATGGCTCGCTCAAGGTACGGGTTGCCGCCTCAATACCGTCCGCGAGCATGAGTAATCCCGCTTCGCGAGTTTGTGGCTTCGGCCCTGGATACGAGAAGGAAGCTCTATCAACTGATTCAGGATCGCTGCCTCCCTCTTCGGCCTCCTTTCGAGCCTTCTCATAGAAGTACTCGATCATTGAGGTGCCGTGATGCTGCGCGATGAGGTCCTCAATAACCTGCGGAAGTCGGTGCTTGCGTGAAAACTCAACTCCCTCCTTTACGTGCGCGCGAATAATGAGCGCCGACATCGAGGGGCTCAACCTATCGTGTCGATTATCTCCCGGCGTTTGATTCTCTACGAAGTAAAGGGGCTTTGTGGTCTTACCCACATCGTGAAAATACGCCCCTACGCGACACACAACGGGGTTCGCTCCGATAGCATCCGCGGCGGACTCAACCATCATCCCGATAACCATGGAGTGATTCCACGTTCCGGGGGCCTGAACGCTGAGCTCCTTCAAAAGGGGATGATCGAGAGTTGCCATCTCAATCAACCGCATATCGGAGGCGTATCCACTCAGGTACTCAACAATAGGGGTCAAACCCACCGCGATAATTCCGCTCAATCCACCACTTACCAAACACCCTAAGATTCGAATCGTGGCGTCCAGGGTTCCTGAAGGAGGAACCATCAGAAGAGAGATAACGGCGAAGGGGAGGGAGGCCACGCTTATTTTAAACGCCGCTCGCAGGTACGCCGAACGGGAGCGCACCCGCACAAACTCAACGCACGCCACAATTGAAGTGGTAAGAATTAAACCTGCGGTTATCCCGGGAGCTGGCGCATAGGCTCCCATGATGATCGTCTCGATGATAGCGACCATCAAACCGAGCTGAAGCCCAAGAATAGAGCGAGCGATAAGAACCGGAAGGGCGAACGGCATACAGAGCGCGAACGATTCCATCGTGACGCCCCGCCACATATCGTGCATGTTCGCGTAGCTAATAAGCGCAAAAGCGAGAATGTTCCCAACGCTCACCAGCAACACGGAGCTCAAGAGAAGGGAGTAAATGAGCAGGTCTCCCTTTACCTCTCTTTGCCGATACGATGAGAGCGCATGCAGCGCCGCGATATGAACGGCGAAGAGCGTAAGGATCAGGGCCAGTCCACGAACAATTCGCACCGTTACCGGAAGGTCAGCCCCTTGAGCGCCGAGACAAACCTCTGCGGCGACCACGACCGCTGCTTGGCAGCAGCCGACCACGAGAAACCGTCGACGCTCCTCGCTTAAAAACCCACTAATCTTCGTCGCGGTCATACGCCTGAATGATGCGAGACACGAGCGGATGCCGCACGACATCCTCGTCGGTGAAGTGCACTATCGACACCCCATCTGTGTTGTTCAAGATCTTAAGCGCGTGCGTAAGCCCCGAATCCATTCCGCGAGGGAGGTCGATCTGCGTTGGGTCACCGGTGACGACACAGGTAGAGCCAAATCCAAGTCGGGTCAGGAACATCTTCATCTGAACAGGGGTGGTGTTTTGCGCCTCATCCAAGATCACAAATGCGTTCGAAAGGGTACGTCCACGCATGAATGCGAGTGGAGCGACCTCAACAACGCCTTTTTCCACCATCTCCTTCGCTCGATCAACATCAACCATGTCGTAGAGCGCATCATAGAGTGGTCGAAGATACGGATTAACCTTTTCCGCCATATCTCCCGGAAGGAAGCCGAGCTTCTCACCGGCCTCAACGGCTGGACGACAGAGAACGATCCGTTTTACCTCTTTATTAACTAAGGCGGATACCGCCATCGCCATCGCGAGGTAAGTTTTACCGGTACCGGCAGGTCCCACACCGAACACAACGCTGTGGTCCTTGATCTCCTCGATGTAGGTCTTCTGTTTAAAGGTCTTCGGCACGATCTTCGTGCGCTTACCGGAGGTGCGAATCTGATCACGGAAGAGCTCTGAGAGTTGGAGGCGTTGATTGCCCGAGAGCATCTTGATCGCTCGCTCAACATCTCCTTTAAAAACAACCTCGCCCTGTTCGATCAATCCGCGAAGCTGTGTGAGAAGCGAGTGACCTAACTCTACGTCGGTATCTTGGCCCACGAGAACGAGCCCCTCCGGAGAGCGCCCGATCTTTAACCCAAGCTCCCGCTCGATCGTTTTAAGATTTTCGTCTTTGTCGCCAACTAATGCTTGAAGAACGCTCGCGTCTGGGAAGTGAACATCCATCTCTTTAAGTGCACCCTTCGGATCTCCTGCTCGTCGCCCGTATCCCGTCATCTGGTATTTTCTTTGTTACGACACCACTACACATCACTGCCGGTCTTCCGAAGATCGTGTGCTCAGGTGTTGGTACACAGGAGACGCTCCCTTCTTCTCTTTGACATACCCCGTTAGGGGTAAAAGACCAACCCACTCTTATGGAGGAGCAGGTCCCCACAAGGATACCACATCCAAGGGTAGGCCCACCCAGGAAAATCTCTGTACTCCAATGATTTAGGTCCTTTGAGCGGGCGCTGCCCAGCTCAACCGGGATCGGCCACTATCTGAGAACCTCGGAATCGAAGAACCTGGTAGTCGAAGTCCAGGTGACGGTCCCCGTCGTCATTGACCTCCCTAAGTCCCTCGATGGCGAATGACCTATCCGTTGCGTGAGTTACAAAGAGCGCCGCATCGTGAAAAACCGCCGCGGACACTAGGTGATCAGACTTTCCAAACCGAGCCGTATAACTCCTTAAAAATTCCGTCGAGAGCTTCGGCGCGGTAAACCACACCCCGTCAAACGCCCCGTTCGCTGCCTCTATATCAGCCGACGCTTCGATGAAATTGCATCCGAAGAGGGGGATATCAACACGAAGGGCCCTAAGCTGCTGCGCAAAACGTCCATTTAGTCCCACCGCAAGACACACACCTATCGCGTCAAAACCACCCGCCTTAGCCTTTAGGATTGAGGATTGAAAACTATCTGGATTAGTCGAGAAATCCTCCCATGCGCTTTCCGGGAATTGCTCCGTCAGAGCCCGAGCCCATTCAGTGGTGTAGGTATGCGTTGAGGTGAAGAGCGCAAGCTTCTTATATCCCCGCCGCTTTATCTCACCCGCCATGAAGGAGAAATCCTTCGCGTTCGAGGTCCACAGTCTAAGAGCGTACGGATTATCCGCGAACTTCGCGCCTGACGCCCACGCAAGGAGAGGGATCCTCTGTTTCAACGCTATCGGTGCGATAGCTTGCGCCGTCACGGTATCTCCGACGAGCACCGCAGAGATCTTATCCACCTCGACTAATTTGCGAAACGCCGAGACGCTCTTGGCTGGAAGAAACCCATCATCTTCGTAGATGAAGGTAGCTTTCGATCCGACATCCGCCAATTCGATGCCACGTCGAT
>Ga0078894_10002646_pt1 | contig 13551 bp, 14 predicted proteins | sample LauGreSu1BDMLBSD_2_FD_67506 | JGI IMG/M metagenome (GOLD analysis project Ga0078894, IMG submission 67506) | Freshwater lake microbial communities from Lake Michigan, USA - Su13.BD.MLB.SD (version 4) (version 4) | ecosystem: Environmental > Aquatic > Freshwater > Lake | place: Lake Michigan...
GGGTATATTGTGAGGGTGTTAGCTCTCACAATGTGCCTCTATAGCTCAGTTGGTTTAGAGCAACCGCTTTGTAAGCGGTAGGTCGTGGGTTCGATTCCCATTGGGGGCATATAGCTATTATAGAACGATGAGATTCTTTCTATCATAGCTTAAATTATTTTATATAGATATCTTTACAAAATAACAAACACTGTTAATGGAACACTATTATAATCTAACCCTGTCATAGGGAGATGACAGCTCTTATGTTATTTCATCGTGATCTACGTCTTGTAGATCACAATGCACTAGAAAGTATTCGTGATAAACATATCATACCACTTTTTGTTTTTACACCCGAACAAGTTAGCGATGCAAATCCATTAAAGAGTAACAATTCCGTTCAATTTATGATTGAATCCTTACGTGAATTAGAAAAAGAAATTATATCAAAGCACGGCACCTTCTACATTGCCTATGGAAATACGGTAAATGTAATCGCATCTATTTTTCGTAGCCATCCATTTACGATTCTTGCTGAAACAGCGGATTATACTCCTTATGCTAAGAAACGTACTGCTGAGATTGCCGATTTTTGTAAAGAACATTCAATCACGTATCAGTCTGTCCACGATTCATATTTATTGGAACCTGGAACAATCCTAAATAAATCAGGAAAAACATTCCAAAAATTTACACCATTTTATGATACTGCCCGAACCAAATCTATTCCTGCACCACAGAAGGCACATGTCCTACATTTTTGCACCATTACTAAGGGCAATCATAATGATAAAAAACGAAAAACACGGAAACGCCACAGATTTTCATGGCAGACAACCTTGGATGAAATGGAACACAGATATTGTCCTGTTAAAAATGCTGAAATTGCTGTCAAAGGTGGGAGAAAAGAGGGGCTACAATTATTACATCGTTTGCCACAGAAGTACGCAGAAACACATGATACTCCCAGTATACCTACTTCTATGTTATCGGCTCATAATCATTTTGGAACGGTTAGCATTCGTGAAGTGTATGCTGCAACGAAACAGCCTGCTTTCCGTCGTCAATTATGGTGGAGAGACTTTTATGGTCATATTATGGCTGATTTTGAGAATTTATATGGGATGGGTGCATATGAATTTGAAATGAATAAATGGAAGCGGCCGCTGTCAAAAGACAAACATACTTGGCTCGAACAATGGAAGAAAGGGGAAACGGGAATCGACTTAGTGGATGCAGGAATGAAACAAATGTTACGAACGGGCTGGATGCATAATCGTTTACGATTGGTAGTGTCATCGTGGCTCACAAAGGATAAGGGTATTCATTGGCGTCATGGTGAACGATTTTTCGCGCAACATCTTGTGGATTATGACCCTGCACAGAATATGATGAATTGGATTTGGATGGCATCTGCTTTGCCGTTTGCGTCTGCTCCGTTTCGTAAAGTGAGTGCAAAAGGAACGGCGGAACAATTTAATAAGGATGGTGTGTATGTAAAAACATGGCTGTAATTCATAGCGTAAGGAATCGTCAAGATTCCCATCTAACATGGCACGACGTATTACTATTCAAGAAAGACTGGATTTCTTTATAGAATTAGACAGAGAATTACGGGCTCACCCTACACATATTCATGTAGAATCAGATGATAGTATACCTTGGACAAATCAGGCAATTGAGGAAGTCATTTTATTACATCCGTATAAAAAACGAGAGTTTATGAGGTATACCCGAGAAAAAGGTAAGGTGGGTAGTTTGGGACCACGTCTATGGAGGATGTGGATAAGAATTCTTTATCGGTAAAGAATTCGGTAAAAGAATCATCTCTCTCTACATGGTAGAATGTCGTTTACAGCATTCAAGCGTGTCTTACATACATATGATGCAAAGACACGTGTGCTTTTATTGGAGCATCTTACGGATTGGATATCAAACAAGGATAATGTAGCAAGTGTTACACGATATGATATAAAACACAGAGGAATACAGAAACGTCCTAAGAGAAAGCAGATTCCGAAGATGATTCGTGGAAAAGTATGGGAGCGATATCATGGCACATCACTGAACGGTTCTTGTTTCTGTTGTAAACGGGAACTTCATGCATTTGATGCATGGCATGTGGGACATATCAAGTCGCATGCGAATGGTGGTTCGGATATGCCATCTAATCTGCGTCCTGTCTGTGCATCGTGTAATACATCAATGGGGACACAGAACATGGATGAGTTTAAAGCGCAGTATTATGCGGAATAATACCTAAAGTATTTTACCATATATTATATGTAATACGACGATGTCGTTTCATCACTTTAGAAAAATGTTATTTTCCTATGATTCAACTACGCGTAAGAAGATGATTACTCATTTTATCAGTTGGATGAATAAACAAGAACAAATACAGCCACAACAACCACGAAAACAGATTCCCAAGATGATGCGTGGGCAAGTCTGGAAGAATCAGCATGGAAATTCCATTAAGGGATCTTGTTATTGTTGTACAAGGGAACTTGATGCATTTGACAGCTGGAGTGTGGGTCATATCGTAGCACGAGCATGTGGTGGATCTGATAGTGTAACGAACATGCGCCCTGTCTGCATTTCTTGTAATACGTCAATGGGAACGGAAAACATGTATGATTTCAAGGCTAAATATTATAGTGCACCACCTTATAAACCGATAAAGCGCACAGAAGAGGGCGTAGAGATTGTTCCTGATTTGTAAAGGAGCTTAAAGCCCATGATCATTTAGAAACCAGAACCTCTGGTTCTCAAACAGCCGCGTGATGTAACGGATATCATATGTCGCTTCTAACGACAAGGTTGCGGGTTCAAATCCCGTCGTGGCTATGGTGCTAATAAGTTATGATATTACCTTATTAGCGACGTGAAACAGTGGAAGTTTGTTTGGCTCATAACCAAAAGGTCCCACGATCGAAACGTGGCGTCGCTATTTATTCTTTTTATATTGATCATCAATCTAAAAAGAATACCTAAAGCATATCATAGAGTCAACATATAAATGTCTTGTGGTTGTGGGAAACGAAAGAATGGAACTACCGATGATGCAATAGCGCGTGAAGCAAATCAGTTATTGCTGCCAACACAATGGGGTCCGATAATGTGGCGTTTACTTCATATTACTGCTGAGAAAATTGGACACTCTGGGAGTAAATTAACAGATGCAGACCAAGCGAATTATGTAAAGACAATGATTACGATGCTTCCGCATGTTCTTCCTTGTGGAGATTGTCAGGCGCATACAGAAACATACCTTCTAACGAATCCATTCCCTGTTGTAAAAGACCTTTATGGTTCTGCATTGCGTGATGTAATCCGTCTATGGCTTTTTACCTTTCATAATCACGTACGTGCTATGAAAGGTCAAGAACCCTTAGAATCAGTGGATATGTGTATTACATTGTATTCACAGGCTTCATTATCTCGCGCAAGTTATACGGTCTTAATAGACTGCATAACAGCTGCTACACGACAATTGTGGGTAAAATTAGATCAATGGAAGAAATGGTACTCGGTGGTAGAGCGCCTGCGACTTCTTACTGGAACAATTGTACAGTAATTTACTGGGGTACTTCGGGAGCAACTTCTACAGGGACTTCTACAGGGACTTCTACAGGAGCAACTTCTACAGGGACTTCTACAGGAGCAGGAGCAACTTCTACAGGGACTTCTACAGGAGCAGGAGGGACTTCTACAGGAGCAGGAGCAACTTCTACAGGAGCAGGAGCAGGAGCAACTTCTACAGGAGCAGGAGGAGCAGATGCAGCAAGAGTAGGAGCAGGCTCTTCTACAGGATGGCATTGAGCCCAATCCATAATACTCTGTGCACCTAAATCAGGCTCTGCATCCTCTACAAAGCTCAATCCAATAGGAATAGGTTGTACACTTGCCACAATGTTCCATGCGCTGTTAACAAATGAATCAACCTCAATCGCAGTTGTTTGTGAGGTAGTGTGAGCCGATAAACAGTGAATACCGCCATACAACCGAGACATACCTGCACTATCGGCCATATCGTTCCAGCTGCTAAAGGAAAACGTCACAGGTACAGAGGGAGCAACTCCAGGCTCAACATCAGATGATCCAACAGGAACAACAAAATCGCCATAGGCTCCCGTCTGTGTCTGTGTAAACATGGGAGACATGAGACGTAAATTATCATACGTTACTGGATTCTTAACAATCACCGAACCAAACCATTTGTTCATGGTAAGTGCAAATAATTTGGAAAAATGACTGTGACCAGAATTAAAATCTCCAAAGGGAGGTGTGACAAAATTACTCGGTTGGTAAGGAGTCCATTGTGCGCCATCTAATTGGCCATTCCATGATGTAACCTGTTGCCCCGTGTACCGTCTGCGAATCTCTTGAATGGGGCGAGCCTCCATATGTTGTGACTTAATTCGCCAGGTAACACGAGCTCCTTCAAACATATGTACCGCCATATCCAAAAGGCCATACATGATAGCAGGACAAGTAGCTCCAATGGTTCGCATGTATTCCTTGAAAAGCCAGATGCCCATTAATGGAGGTGAAATGGTTCCAGGGCCAGATCCTGCCCAGAATTCTGCTTGTGCTTTCTGTGCATCAGTTAATGAGCCAGACATCTGTAAAACCGCATCCACTTCTGCATTACGAGCCGCCCCTGTCAAGGGTGCAACAGATGCAACAATCTCTGCCTCATTCTGTGCAGATAAGCACGTAGTTAATACAGATGCCCATGTATAGGTTAGATATTTCTGCATTTTTCCACCAACCGTTAAACGGGTCCATTCCAATGGATTAGGGAATCCAGAAATATTATTCACAGTCTGTCCATCTACTACAATGGTATTATTCCAGTTAGCAGATGCAGTTGGCATTGTAGTAATCGCTGCAGCAGCGCCATCACCTTGACGATAAGCATACCATGCATTCCATGCATTAAGCCAGCCAGACCAGTTTGCAGCATTTTGCACACGAGTTAATGTAGCAACATTAACATTATAGATACTTGCATAACCAGGTATCATCTGTGCACTAACAGTATCAACCACCTTTGCCATCCAGACAATGGCATCACAATCGCTCAATGGATTTACTGCAACATTTGCTGTCCAGTCCCAATTATCATGTACACCTGACACACGTGAATCGCTGGTGACCCAATTCCAGCCTTGAACAACAGAGGCGACCCATAAATACATGAGACGTGAGGCAATCGTCGGACCCACACCAATTGATACGATATATTGTAATAGTGTATTAAGGCCAGCATTCATGATGTAGACTAAAGGAGTATCCACATCAACCATAGGAGCTGTGCCATTCAAAATAGTACCCAAAATGGACGGGGGTGCTATAAATCCAGCAGATTGCATAATAGGACCAGTTCCAACAGAATTAACAGCGCATACAGCAAATGTATATTGCTTAAATTCATCCAAATTGGTAAACCGATATGTTAAGGCAGTTGTAGTAACCGCAGGCAAGGCAACTCCATCCAAATAAGGAGTCACAATATAAGAAAACGGTCCAGCGCCAACAGTAGGAGCTTGCCATGATACAATAACGGAACCGACCGTAAATATGATTCCTGAAACTGGTCCAGGAATGGCAGGATTAGCCGTATTGACAGTAGCATTAAGTGCTGCACAGGGGCATCCAGGGCTGATTTGAATACATCCATCGAACCGTGTATATTCCGTCATGGCGCCATTCTTAACTGCATTCAAAATGGAGCTATCTTTGATGCCGAGTAAAGGGCGTGAACCCCATGGCACCGTACTGCCGTTTGCGGGAGTAAAAAAAGAACTAGCAGTTGCTTTTTCTGCTTTCCGTTGGGTAAGAAAGGAAGAGTCATAGATGCGGGGCATTCTCTAGTTAGGCATCTGATAAATAATGTTTTCGACAGACAGGCAGAAACAGGTCTGCACCACCAATCGTAATAAGTTCCTTTTGACTAATAATGCGTTTTGAATAGATGCCAGCAGTTCCATCACGACAGATTGCACATAATGCAGTTAATCGTTCTACTTCTTCTGCATGCGGAATGAGTCGTAACATATCGCCAAAAGGACTACGATTTGAATCTCCGTCCAGACCTGCAACAACAATATGAACGGGTAGCGAGTCGGCCCAGCGTGTACAACATTCATGTAAATCGTTAAAGAACTGCCCTTCATCGATCGCAATCACATCATAATCACCCGTTTCAACAAGGTGATTCACTGCAGATAACTCTTCTACACACACTGCCATTTCTGTATCCTTATCATGTGAGGCGATACAATCTTTACCATAACGCTGGTCTGCCGCATAATTTACAATCAATACTTTGTATCCGATGGATTTATAACGACGAACACGACGGAGAAGTTCCGTTGTCTTCTGCGCAAACATACAGCCAATCAATACAGTAATACGACCCATTGCTACCATTTATTGCAACCATATTTTATATTCAAATTTTTATTAGATTATTAGATCATGTGATCATGAAATCGTCATGATTTTTTTCTGGTAAAAATCATGAAATCGTCATGATTTTTTTCCAACATGCAATATAATCGTCTCGTGATAAACAGAAATAACAATGTGCAAAAGTCCAGAATTGATGCACTGCAAAGGGTTCCTCAACATGTATGGATTCCATGAGACATTCTTGACGAAATGCTAATGGAGGATATGATTGTACCCGTTCACTAAGCCAACTATCCTCTGTGCCATCAAATGGTTGATTTGGATCAACACGATGGACCGAACAGAGCTCTATCATAGCAGCAATACGCCGCACAGTAGCTCCACCGCCACCTGCGGCATCTGGATTCCAGCTCCATGGATTTCCCCAGTAATCTCCCACAAACATAGAAGGATCGACCTTCTTTCGTAGAATATTATCCATTTGCACAGTGAGCATATACGCCGCATCAATGCACTGATAGAAACGATAATCAGTCAGTAATGTATTATATGCCTTCTTACCTTGCTCTCTGTCTGGATTTCCATTAAAAACAGGTAAGATGTGAAAATGCTCTTTCTTGTCACCGAGTAGTGCTTCGATAAAACCAAGGTTCTCATCTGAGCAAAACAGATAGACAGACATATGGGGTCCAGCCCATGCGATGTTCTGTAGAATGAAACGGAAATTGGGATGGGCACGACGCTCAGCAATGACAAAGGCATGTTCAGATTTCTTTGGGGGTACATACCCTTTCCAGTGTTCGCGTAACATAGGTCCATATACTTCTGTTAGGTATTGATACACATATGGCTCTAATGTACAGCGATTGACATCTAAGATACCATCATTGGGATACTGTTTTTTGGATTCTGTTAGTGCAATTTCATAGATGCTCTGTAGAATGTCCATTATCTAGACAATACTGCAATTTATTTAGGTAGCAATAAAAATAAGGGTTGCCCCTCTTTTTTATTTTATCTGTTTTTATTTTCTGTCTTTTTTATTTTCTGTATTACCCCAGAAATGGCGAAATGATTTTATCAAAGAGTGCGCGATCGCATTTACCCCAAACCATTGTTTGATTATTTTTAACGGCGTCTACATGCGCTACATACATGACCTCTTTTAACTCATTTTTCTTTGTTTGCATATATATTTCTAAACGATATACAAAATTAGGAATGTCTGTGCGCAGCGCCCAGTCCATTGCGGTCTTACCTTCACGTGTTTTTGCATCGATATCAAGATGAAACAAGCCAGGAAAACACCCTATTAAGGCGTTAAGGCGATCCCAACAACCTTCAGAGCATGTCGCAATCAATGTGTTCATTCCTGACTCTGGTTCAATCTCATTGGGGTTCACGCCTTTCAGGCATAAATGCACAAACATTTGCATATTGGTCCATGGGGACCACACTGGCCGTGGTACATCAATAAGATCCATCTCACCAGAAGAATCTCTGTACCACTGTTGTAATTCTTGAAGTTTCTCTTCAGTCATTAGATTAATGGAATTGACGAGTAAATATCCCTCTGTATAGCTGCCGCCAAGGTTCATGTATTCTATTAGAATACTAACATCGTGTTGTCTCACGAGATAGGATGCACCCGTTTTTCCATTCACCAGTTGACGAAGATTGGCGCCACGCGCTGTAAGCGCTGTAAGTTTTTCTTTAAAGTGACATGTAGTTTGAACGTAAGGAGATGTAGTCTCTATAGTGTAGCAAAACCATGTCACCAGTGTATGTGTTACTCCATCGCGCCCAACAAATGGTTCATTGATTTCTTCGGGCGTAATGCGAGATAGTAGAAATTCAAAGGTGTCTAATGCAGAGGGACTCCATCTGACAGTGATCCATTTATACATGATGCATTCAATCAGTTCCACTGGGGAAAAGTGCGTATCTTCGATAAGTTCTTGGACAAGTTCCAGATTATTTCTCATGCATGCAAAGACAATATCAAAGCATTCTGGTGTGTATTCTTGTCCGAAAATGAAGGCATATTCATATGCATGAAGGTATGGTATTGCGGCCATCAGAGTTAAAGCGATGTTCTTCGCTGACTTTTTCTATCAACTTTTTTATTTTCAATTTTTTTGTAAAACAAAAAAATGCGTTTTACCGCTCTTTTTTTGTTTTTTTTACAAGAATTGTTATTTATTTTTCTGGAAATAAATTCCAAGGTTTTTCCAATGCAGCAAAGAGTTCACACGTTGTATTAAACACCATAGATGCATCACTCGCTGAATGCCATTGTTTATCGCGGTATTCAAACTCATGCTCATATTGATGAGAGTCCTTTATCCAAGAAACTAGTAATTTGCCAGTTAGAGGCGATATGGATATGATAGACAGATTTCTTGCTTGACGCACATTGTTTAATTCACTGGATATTGTTTTATGTGTATCAACTGAGCGGACAAGATAGCATTTCTCGTTGCCATAGAAACTGTCATTTACATGATAGTAACCTCTCTTATACCAATATTCACTCAATGCGGTAATTGTGCGAGAAGCAGTCAGCAGACTCTTAATGAACCGTTGAAATTCCTTAATAGAGACACGATGGCGACCATATTCATTGTCTGGAATAAGTGTCACTTGTGTGTAAAGGATCTCGCACATATGTTCTACCGATTCTGGACTGGGACGACTTTTACGACAAACTGAATGTCCAATAAGCTGACCCATCCATCGAGACGGCGGCGCATACATTGTTATAAATGCGTCTAAATCAAGGCCAAGAATGTATGTTATGTACGCCTGATACAATTCCTTGGTTAGTACCTCTACAGGTTCACTTAATGGTGACCAGTATCGTGGCCAAAATGCTTCGACCTGTCTCTGCCAATATGTATCACAAGCCATAAGTATTAAAGCGATGTTCTTCGCTGACTTTTTCTATCAACTTTTTTATTTTCAATTTTTTTTGTAAAAAATCCATACCATCGTATGTAACGAGGCCTAGTGGATTTTTTGTTTTGACTTTTTTCTTTCTTTTCTTATCATTTTGGTTTTGTTTAGGGATTTTGTTTAGGGCGAATCAGCCGCTTTCGCGGCCATCGCAGCTTTATGGAGGGCAAACATTTGATTGCACTCGTGAAGCGATGGAGCCATACATACTTTCGGAAAATTTTCTTCCTTCGGATATTTACCCGCAAATACTTCAAATACCTTGCAGCCTTTAATCAACTCTTTCAAGCAAGGATATAATTCAGGTTGTGCTTTTCCTTCTTCCTTAATTACCCATTTGCCATCTTCATAACTGATAAGCAGATGCGAAAGTTTGCCATCCTCCTTGATATAGGATACGGCAAGACAGCCAACAAGATAGTCGATGGAACTGTGCGACCAGCGTAGCACAAATGTAAAAGCAGGCGAGTCTTCCAGGATTTTTTCTGCATCAGTTGATGTCATGCGAAAGGAATTCAGAAGATACTTGCCGTGGAATGTGGTTTCATAAAACATATTCCACAAATTATCGATCATCTCGCGCATCTTGTCGATCCAGTTAATCCAGTTGATGAATTCTTTGACACCAATCTGGCCATCGCGTTCGTAACGTGTAACCCTGGATAGAACAAACGCGAGGTCTTCGTCGTCGATGGGCCGATTCTCGCGAGATAAGCAATAGCGAACCCATGATTCTAAATTCTCGATATGAGGAAAGGTAATATGTTTCATCAAGCCATAATTATACTCACGATAATCATCGATCTGTCTTTTGGCAGTCATTGCAGAATCACTAAATGCAATTTTTTCATAACCAATCCACACTGGTTTGATCCTAGGGGCTATAGTAGCAACAGTAGTAGGAGCTGCTGCAGCAGTAGGAGCTGCTGCAGCAGCTGCAACAGTAGTAGCAGCTACAGGAGCAGTAGTAGCATAAGTAGCCGGCGTGAAGCGTTCATAGTGTTTTTGTGCCATTGTTAAAGAGCGGTTTGGTTGTCTATGCTCTAACTTATTATAGATTAAAATTTTGTTTCAATTTTTTTTATAATTTTTTATAAAAAAATTGAAATCAAAATAATCAAAATAATAAGATAACACGCATCCGTTGTGTGTCCTTAACCATGCTTTCGAAGTGTGAGCACCCTGCAGCCAATCCCATAACTATCAGCGAGCTTCGCAATGTAGCGCAAACCGTTACGCGTTTCTCGAACAACTTGCAAGCAATGCAGGTTGAACAACGCGGCAAGGTAGAAGTTCCATTCTTCAAAGACTATACCCTTTGTCTGCGCGAACAATTACTTCAAGAGGTGTACGCCGAGATTGCAACCACGTATGTGTATGCCTTACTGGATTATCTGACAAAGCAAGGGCCATTTACTGCACAATTCTTTACAGGCCATCGGTTTGAACCCTTACTGTGGGAAATGTCTGTCACTTATGACGGCGCGGCATTTGTTGTAAATGTTGCATCGAATATCTATGATGCTGATTTTCGGCTTATGGAGATTCAATACAAAGATTGCTCTCTGTATCTCTTTGAAACAGAGGGGAGCAACTCTGTATCGGACTATTTGCGCCGCATAAAGCACGCCGAATTTATGAAAGTGCTAGGGTTACAGATTCCATTCAGTCTGACAGAGTGCTCTGAGACAGAATGCTGCGTTCCTGCTGTCACACAATACCTGGGCAATCAAAACCCTTATACTAAAGAATATAGCATTCCTCATGTTTCCTTGTCCGATGCTGTATTTTCAAAGGAGGAATTTATGGAAGCCATTCAATATTATATGAGCTGGTACTGCATCAAAGTAGTTCTCTCTTATCAGACGGTTGAAGGCGAACAACACGAAGAAGTTGTATGTAATACAGGAAATATCTTATCACAGGATACGCGATACTGTTTGTATTGGTATACAAAGAACGTTATTGATTATATGCGTGACCTTGAAGAATGCACGCTGCGAATCTATATTGGGTCTGTTGACAAGATGGAGGATGTGATTGCAGTGGATTTTCGTACAGGACGCGATGAAGATGGCGAATATGAATATGAAGTTACGTATTTAACTTCGCCCAAATTATCTGCGATGTCAAAGAAGGAGATTGAACAATATTTTAAGGCATATACTGAACAATATTTGCACAAAGAGTGTGACATGCGGGACAGAATGATTGTCTCAATGCGAGAGATTATTGAGAAGATTCCTCCTCCCACAGTTACAGACTCTCCTGCACCCGTAACAGAAACTGACAGTGCTTAAAAAATAAACACAAACAACCAAAAACAATAACAAAAACAAAAACAAGAGGGGGCAACCCTTATTTTTGTTTATAAAAAATTGAAATCAATAAAAATAAATAAATGGTAGCGAACGACTAACGTTTGTAAATGGCATTGTCAAAGTTTAGTTGGACGGGATACTGGCTTAAAGACGAAGAAGTCGAAGAAGAGGATCCAGAAGAGGATCCACAGCCATTCACAATGTGGGCGATTGCTACTACAGCCGAGGAAGCACGGAAAATACTGTTAGATATACTGTATTTCACTCTCGCAATTATGATTCCAATAGACGATGTAGACAAGGTCATTGTCCGTGAACTAACGCACCAGTACTTTAGAAATCATATGCTTTATGGAAAATCAGAGAGCCCCACATGGGAGCAAATTAAACAGTATGAAATAAAACGACAGACATTTCTTTCCACACATCCCAATGCACCTGATTTCTTTAATATGTACCCCAGCAAACGAGATTTGTGGAAGGCGCGTGTTGGATTTATTGGATTCAAGGACCCGTTCCAGTTCTCAGACTACAATATTAATAGACCAGTGCTGATTCAACCAACAGACAAGATGGATTATGATAAGACTTTCTATTGGCTATTGCTTCACGACCCTGTTTGCGAAGAGTATGTGCAGACTGATGAGCCAACTGAAGATGAGCCTGAAGATGTTGATGAAGATGAAGAAGAACCCTTCAACGAAGATTGCTAAAAAAATTGAAATCCTAAAAAATATAAAATAAATGGCGGCGAATAAGATTCGATATATAACTATGGCATTGAAGAAGTTTAGTTGGACGGGATTGTGGCCTGACAAATCGGACGATTCATTCTGTTGTCACGACGACGAGGGTCCATTCCAATTCACATTTTGGGCAATTGCATTGACAGCAGAGGAGGCGCGAGAAAAGCTGTCTGCTATATTTCGGATTGTAGAGCACGTTCTGCTTCCGAAGGACAAGCAGATGTCCGAATTAAATGCACTAATGAGAAAACAATGGTCTCATGAAACGGGATCTCGCATTTCTGCTTTAGGCAAAGAATTATTCATGTTAGTTTCTGGGCAGGATGATACGCGTCATCTCTTTGACGTGTATGGCATTGAACATGATGCTGACAAGGCGCAAGTTGGATGCATTGGGCACAAGGAAAAATACGATTTCGCGGACTACACCTTATCCACAGTAGTTTTGGACAAAGAAAATCAACAAATGAATTTGGAAACATTATTGCAGAAGAAACCTGATTGCAACGAATTATAAATCTAAACATACACACCAAAAAAAATAAAAATAAGGGTTAAACCCCGTATTTTTATTTTAATAAAGTCGGTTACAAGTCGGTTACAAATCGCATAGCGCCTTCCATGAAACAGGAAACTGGTCATGCAACATGGATTGAACCGCACTCGCATAATCACGAATTTCCTTCTGTGCACTCGGATCCAAACGGAGTTGACAGATGCGTGCATAGGCGGCCAATGAGCCCGTTTCAATAAACTCAGAATACATACTCTGTGGCAGAACAGACCGCGCCACTTCAGGGGCCACTCCACGCTCCAACAATGTATAATAGGTATGCAAAGACGAATCAACCTGGTCCTTCATTAATAAATAGACTTCTTCCGCATCTTGTACCGCATTTGCTTTAGACCCTTGCTTAACTTTTGGGTCACGCTCCCTAATATTCAATGCGTCAGGAATCCAACATTCAGGAGCAGTATCTACATAGCGCCGACTGACTTCATTGCGAGCGAGACCGACCGTGTGACGAAACCATTCACGACAGACAAAAATGGGCATCTTGATACGGAATCGTGCTTGAGGATGAAAAAACGGACTAATGTGATCGTGTTTTGCCAGATAGTTA
>Ga0078894_10002647_pt1 | contig 13536 bp, 12 predicted proteins | sample LauGreSu1BDMLBSD_2_FD_67506 | JGI IMG/M metagenome (GOLD analysis project Ga0078894, IMG submission 67506) | Freshwater lake microbial communities from Lake Michigan, USA - Su13.BD.MLB.SD (version 4) (version 4) | ecosystem: Environmental > Aquatic > Freshwater > Lake | place: Lake Michigan...
ATGGGTCTCATTCTGGCTCTGATATTTTTGTTCATCATAATGCTATTAATGTTGAGAACCAACAATACAAATATTTGGTTCAAGGTGAATATTTGGAGTTTGATTTGATTAGAACCGATTCTGAGAAGCATGAATGGCAAGCCTCAAAGGTTTCTGGAATTAGAGGAGGTAAGTTAATGTGTGAAACTCGTCGCGACCTCAAGCTTGCTCGTAATGAGTACAAGTCAACCAAGCAACCTGAGGAACAATCCGCTCCAGCTGAGCCAAAGATGCCTCGTCAAAAGGCTCCAAGAGAAGCAGTTGAGTCTACACCTACTAATCAAAGAAAGGCTTCAGCACCAAGAGCTCGTGGTGAAGGACCTAGAGACGGAGCTAGTGGAGAGAAGAAAGAATGGACCTTAGTTACCAAGAACGGATCTCAAAAGCCTCGCGGCAGACCTCCTCGTCAAGGTTCCACAGTTATTACTATCGAATCCAAGTAAATAGATAAATTAAGTAACTATTTAGAAATTATATTTTAAAAATTAGTATTATTATTAATTTTTAAAAAACTTATTTATTATGTTAATATATAATGAGTAAAACCAATGTTGATGAAGTTAAACTTGGAGGCGCAAAGAGAAAAAATGGACATAAATCAGATTGTAGATGTCATATTTGCGAAAATATGAAAAACAAGGCTAAAAGAGGAGGTTATGCTGAAGAAATTGAAAAGAGAACAGAATATTTAGCAGGAGGTTCAAAAAAACCAAATGGACATAGAAAAGATTGTGCTTGTCCTATCTGCAAAAATATGAAACACGCTAAAAAAGGAGGTGAAGAAGAAAACAAAAAGAGAACAGTAGAATTATTATCTGGTGGCTCTAAGAAGAAATCAAATGGTCATAAAGCAGATTGTAAATGTCCTATTTGCAAAAATATGCGTAAAACAAAAAAAGGTGGAGAAGATCCTGATATTGAAAATCAATTAGGTGATATTGAGGAAGGTTTTGAAAAAGGTACTGACAGTATTAATGAAGATCTTACTAAAGGTGAAACTAAAGCTAGTGACAGCGATTATGATGAGTTAGATGCTGCTGAAAGAGGTGAACACAATCCTGCTGGAGGAACACGTAAAAAACGTGGAGGAAAAAAATGGGGAGGCAGAAAGACTAGACGCGGAAGAAATTCTAGAAGAAATATATCTCGTAGACGTCGTTAAAACACTAAATTTAAATAATATTTAATAAAAATCAATTTAAATATTACTTGATAAATGTAAATATAAATGTCAAAGGAAACAGAAGCAACTGAAGCACAAGTAGAGTTATTTACTCAATTTGAAAATCTTGTTAGTCAATTAGGTGTTATGAAAAATCAAATTACGAGTATTCAACAAAATATCAAACAACTTGAAAAAAGTGTTAAGAAACAAATGAAGGGTCTTAAGAAGGAAGTAGTTAAATCAAAGGCTAAGGGTAATAGAGCTCCTTCTGGTTTTGCCAAACCTAGCAAAGTAACAAAGGAATTATGTGAATTTATGAATAAGAGTGAAGGTACTGAAATTGCTAGAACTGAGGTTACTCGTGCTCTTGTTGCTTATATAAAGGAAAATAAGTTAGAAAATGAAACAAATTCAAAGATTATTTCTCCTGACACGAAACTAAAGGTTTTATTGGGTGTTGAAGATGGTCAGGAATTGAATTATTTTAATATTCAAAAGTATATGAATAAGCATTTTGTAAAGAATGCTGAAGCTTAGATTAATATATAAAATTGATTTAAATAATTAGTATTGATTTAAATCATATTTCAAAAATCAAGGCAATATGACACTTTGCCACCACAGTCATTTTATAAATTTACATATAAAACTCCACAAGGACATTTTATGTCACACGGCGGTATTGAGGTAATTAATAATTAAACAATTTAAATAAAAAATTGAAATACTTTAAAAATAAAAATTAAAATGTATTAAAATACTATCTAAATCATTAAAATGAGTGAAATACCAATGGACGTTAGAGAATTTAATGAGACTATTCACGTGGCGCATAATAAACATTTTGAAAATTCTGAATATGGTCTAGTTGATCCTAAAGAATCCCCAAATGGAAATATAATATATCATCTTTATTCTGATGGAGAAATTACAAGTCAAAAAGGAGGATGGGCTTATTTACAAAGAAGTCAGTTTGCGGATTGGAGTAACCCGACGATAAGAGGATACGATAAAGTTCCTTTTAATTTTCCGAAAAAGGCGAATTCAGATTACACTTATGCGGTTTTAACATATGATGAATGTGTATATTATAGAAAAAATATGATAGATCTTATAGAAAAGTATAAATAAAAAAATTGTAGATTGTATTTTGTAATTGTAATTTTAATTAACTATTAACCTAATATTTACTTATTTGTAACATTAATATTAAATTGTTTTGGTCTAAATTTTTGTTTTTGTTGATGTATTTGTTTGATTGTTTTAACTTTCTCAACTATAGTATTAATTTTTTTTTCACGTTCTTCGTTCACAACTTCAATATGAATTATTTTTTCAAAGTTTTTCTCTCCATCTTTAGCCTTAAAATATATTTCTCTGCGTTTTTTTGTACAATATTTACAGAAACAACCATTGTCAATATAATGATCTATTTGAATATCATTTATATATTGATTTTCTAAACATAGATTCATATAAAATTTGTATTCGTGTTCAGTGTAGGGAATACATAATGTAGTTAATTTACAACTCCAAGATGATATATAATTATTTCTCTCCAATTCACTGTAGTAAAAGTTAAAATATTTATCATTTCTAATTATTTCTATATAGTTTGATGGAAGTCTATATTGCTGCTTAAATTTTTTGTACAATTCACCTATACCTTTATTTTCTGTCTTATAATCGTGAATTATAATAATATCAATTTTGAATATATTAGAGAGAATTTTATCCCATAAATTTGAGTCACAAAGTCTCAATTTAATGTATTTAATATTATTAATTTCTTGAATTGTATATTTATTCTCAAAATCAAAAGGAACAGGATTTACTATATTATACCTGTCAAAATAATGATCACCATTTTCAATATGAGGAAATATTTTATTGAATCTATCAGAAATTCTAGTAATAGAGTAATTACTAATATTTTCCTCTTTATTATTAAAATGATAAGGTGATAACTTTTCAAAAAACTCTGACATTTTTCTCTCTACAGGAGTTCTATAAACATCTATAACAAAAACGTTTTTTCCTTTGTTAGAGAGAAAAATTAAAATATCATTGATTGTTACATCATTTATTCCAGTTAATACATTCAACATAATTTCGTCATGAATATGAACTATATTATAACTTTTATTTAATGATACCCTTAATGAAGTAACTAATGTTGTGGAGCCTACTTTTGGAGGAGTATAAATAAAAATATAATTATTTGTGTTTGTAAGAAATAATTTATCTATACATTCTTGTATTCTTTGTTGATTCATAAAATATTTTAATAAATTAAATTTAATATTCTAATTTATTAATTAAAGCTAAAATTTTAATTAAATAATGGAAGCTATTTATGCAATTGATTCAAAAAATGGATTATCTAAAGAAGGAATAATACCTTGGCACTCTAAAAAGGACTTATATTTTTTTATGAATAAGACTAAAAATAATGTTATTATTATGGGCAAAAATACATATTTTTCACTTCCTAAACGTCCACTAAGAGATAGATTAAACATCGTATTGACTAGTAATCCGAATGATACTATATTTGATGAAGAAAAGGACCTTTCTAATTTAATAATTACAAATAATGATAAAATTTATAATTCTGTTTTAAATTATAGAGAGAAATGGTTAAATTTATATCCTTGTTTAAATAGTAATTTTAAAATATTCTTTATTGGAGGTAAAAATATTTATGATCAATTTATTGTATTATGTGATATAGTTTGGGTTACCCGCATTAAAAAAGATTATTCGTGTGATTTATTTTTTGATTATGATTACTCAAAACAATTTAAAGAAGAATTAGTTGAAGAAGATGAAGAAGTGAAAATAACAAAGTATGAAAAAAGTGTATTGCCAAGTGGCTCAACTTTTTAAAATTTAATTAAATTATTACAAGTTAAAATCATACAACTATCTAAATATCAAAACTATAATCTTCATCTCCAATTTCGTTTGCTTGAGCTGCTGGATACTTGACCCAACTATATGATGGCACTCCATTATTCCACTTGGTCTTACAAACTGAAACCTCGCCTTCGTCATCTGAATTCATATCCATTCCTGTATAGTTGACACGCTGAACATTTCTACGAGGTCTTGATTTGGATTCCATCTGAGACAAGCGTCTTTTAATTACTGCCTTCAATCTTTGTTCATACTCCATAGCATCCTCATTTTCATATGACTCAATATCTTTTCTGTACCGTTTTTCAGGTTCATCTTCTGGTTCTTCATCTTCTGGTTCTTCATCTTCTGATTCGAAGAAGTCTTCGTCTCCAATTTCGTTGGCTTGAGATGCTTGATACTTAACCCAATAATGCGTTGGTTTTCCATTATTCCACTTGGTCTTGGAAATTGAGATGGTTCCTTCATCATCTGAATTCATATCCATTCCTATATAGTTGACTCGCTGAATATTTCTACGAGGTCTTGAGTTAGCTTGTTCTAACTTTCTTTTTTCAATTAATTCTAGAGCTTTGTGAAAATGCGAGAAACCAGGTTCGTAATGTAAAGCAAAAGGATTAATTTTAAGTGAAATAAGATAATTTTCTAAATAGTTTATACTCTTATTTAATTCAGAATTGAATTCATAAATAAGCTCTGGATTAACATCATTAATCCAGTCATTATTTTTATATTGATTCTCAAACTCAATTGCCTTAATGTAAACAGTAGCGGCAAATCTGTTCCAAGTATATGGATTTTGAGCTAAGAAAGCAGCAAGTTTATAATTAACATTTTTATAAATTTTTATAGCTATTTCCATTTTATTTTTCTTACCTTGTACCGCTTCGCATTGAGTAAGTAATCCCTTCATTTCATTAATGAAAGCAAGCTCCTCAGGTGTGCGTTGAGGACCGTTCATAATAACAAATTGATTGGGAAGACGACTGAATTGTGGATCCAGGACTTTACGAGCGCATTGACGAATTGGAACAACATCCTTTAATAAATTCACCTTTGGAATATTATCAGAATTAACATTCTGAGCATTCTTCTTCATATTTCTAGTAATAGCGGGCATATTTAAGAGCTTAGGGCTTTGTATAAACTTGGTATTATACATTTCATATTTAATTTAAAAAGTATTTCAATTTTTTTTAAATTAAAAAATAAATTATAAATTAAAACTACTTAAAGAAAAAAAAGACTTGGCAAGTGCCTAACCTTTTTAAATACTAATTAAAAGTTACAAGTTAAATAATAAAACATAACATAATATACGAAATATAACAATATACTTAAAAATCGGCCCAGTAATTTTCACTTTCGATTTGGCCGTTAATTACCATATCAAATATTTCTCTGGAATAATCGTCAAAATCCACAGCATCGGCCTTCTTCTGTTGCTCGTCAAGGAACTCCTTCATAAGCTTTTGATGAGCTGAAACTGTGCTTAGATAAGTCATAAATTGCGAAGCATTATGGTAAATCTCTTGGTCCATCTGAGGCAGCGTACGAGACCACTCGATAAGCTCTCCATCAGAGTCATAATCTTCGGCAGTGTCGTAAGAACCATCAGAGTCATACTCCTCATATGACGGGTATGATTTAGCCTCTTCGAAGATAGTTAATGTTCGCAAATTGTTGCTGAATTCGGTCTTGTGAGGAAACTTGTTGATGCTAACCACCCACCAATTGTCGTCAGAGTGAACAAGTCTGGCTTCGACATTGGGGTTCTTCAATTTTTGAATGAAATTGTAGGCTGTCTCAGTTTCGTGCCAAGCCTTTATGTCGATGTAGGCTTTTTGATATTTGTTATGATATGGCTCGTTTTTATAATATTTTTCTAAAGCAATTTTACTTACCTTTGCGACACCCAATCTATCAAGCGTTCTAGCAAGATTAATGGGATCGCATTCTTTCTCAACGTGAGGAATATAGATACTAGTGACAGGAGACATTTTAATAACTTTGCGATAGCTTAAAACTTGATAAATCGGGTAATATATAAATTACAATTCTAATATAAAAGTATTTCAATTTTTTAATTTTCTACTACTAATAATTAGTAACTAAAAATTTATAAATATAATAAAATTGTTAAAAAAGTTAAGACCAAGTGGTCAGACTTTTAAATTTATTTAATTAAATTACAAAACATATTATTTTATTTTTTTTTATCTCTAGCTTCTTTTCTTGCCTTCCACTCTGCTTCGGCTCTCATATGCTGATAATTTGCTTCATATAGGCGTAATCCATCCGCGTGGTAGGCATCCTCATCTTCCCATTTTTTCTCTTGTTTAGCCCATTCCCATTCGTAGTACTGCTTTTTTGTAATTGCTCCGCTTGCTAGCTTAGCCTTCATCTCTTCTTCCTCTCTTTCCTCATCCTCTAATTCTTTTTTCCATATTTTATCCTGCTCTTCTTCCCACTTCAGGAGTTCATAGTAGGCCTCCTCTTCTTCGCGATCTTTCTGGTAGCGTAGTTCGACGAGATAAAGGCAGTCATCTTCAGTATCTTCGCTTGCGTTGAGCCAGTTGACAAAATATTTTTCCTTTAGATAGGCTCGAAAATACTGCTGATTAGTAATATCTTCACGCATTTTTTTGGCAATTTCGTGGTCATTTGTTTTTGATCCCTCAACATGGAAATACCAGAAATCGCCCTTTGACAAACAAATTTCAGATTTTCCGTAATGAGATGGTACAACAAAATCTTCTTTTAAGCCATATTGGTCTCTCATTCTGCGAACATAATTGCGCTCCCAACGTTCCTTTGCTGCCTGTTTTCTTACCTTTTCTTCTTCAGCTCGTTTTACAGCTTCTGCGGCTCGTTTAGCCTCACTTTGCTCTTTCAAAATACGGTCTTCTTCAGCTAGCTTTGCGGCAACCTCAGAAGGAATACTTTTGGCAGCAATAGAAGCCCAGCAATTGGCCTTGAATTGAACTTGTTTTTCTTTTTCTTCTTTTCTTACCTTTTCGTTAGCCTCCCAGCGGGCACGTTTTTCCTCCTCGTGCTTTTGCCAGTCCTCCTCTTTTTGCTTTTTTAATAGTGATTTAGGGCAGCGGGAATTGGTATGACCAAGTTCCTTGCAATATGTACATTGATGCTTACCTAATAAATGACATTTTTCAATTGAATGATCTGTCCAGGAAATGTGTCTTGAACGACAGAAAGCGCAATTAGTATTTTGAGTAGTCATTCTTGATTTCGAGTTTTAAACCTTTGATGTGTTATTAAATATGCTGTTACCCCAGGGCAACAAAAGCATCTCAATTTTTTTTATTTTAGCGTGTCAATCAAATTACTAAAAAAATATAATTAAATCAAGGCGAGATAATTTCAATGTAATTTAACCTTACTCATATTTATTTGTATTTTTGCTATGGGGTTAAAAGATATAAATAATTCCGTTGAAATATAAGATATAGGGTACAAAAATAATTCCGTTGAGGTTTGGCACCACCTTTTCAAAGGTGGTAACAATTATAAATTTTCAGTGTGTCGTGGTTGTTATGAAAGAAAAAAAAAATTGAGATACTTTTTAGAGTATAAGTGAAAAGCATATTATAATCCCACATCAAAGTTAAAAGCTTATTGAAATCATTCGCAATTAGTAAAATGTCCGCTGAAATCGCATTTAACGCTCAAATGTTCGTGTCAGAGCAATTGACTCGTCAATTGATCAACACCACTCAAGACTTAGCTCACCGCTGTGTCATAGCCCTAGCTGAGAAGTACAATTTCGACGCCGACGAAGCAATTCGTATGCTCGGTATTGATATGATCAAGCTGGAACGCAAGGCCCCAGTAAAAACCAAGGCTCCAAAGGCTGTTAAGGTAGTCGCCCCTAAGGCTACTTTCCCTCTACCTTGGTCTGGTGAGTTTAACGATACCTGCTGCTACGCTCTGCGTCAAAACAATGGGTTATATACCCAATGTACTGGTCTTCGCAAAGGTGAAAACGCATTCTGTAAGGGATGCGCTAGCCAGATGCAAAAGACTGGTGCTGAAGTCCCAGAATATGGTACTATCCAGCAACGCTTAGCAACCGGTATCTTCGAGTATGTTGACCCCAAGGGACGCAAGCCAGTAGCCTACACGAAGGTTATGAAAAAGTATAAAATTACTCAAGAAATGGCTCTTGAGGAAGCAGGTAAGTTTAATATTAATATTAATGATGAACATTTTGTAGTTCCAGACTCAGATTCCAAGCGCGGTCGTCCTAAGACCGAGAAGGCTCCTAAGGAGAAGGGTGCAAAGGGCCGTCCTAAGAAGTCCAAGAAGGTGCTCCAAATCGAAGGAGATGATGAGGATTTATTCGCAAGCTTAGTCGCAGAGGCTAATGCTGATGAAGAGATCGTCGTTCCTAAGAAGAAGGGCAAGTCTGAGGAGGAAAAGGAGGCTGAGCGTCAAGCTGCTGAACTCGCCAAGGCTGAGAAGGAAGCAAAGCGTCTAGCTGAGAAAGCTGAAAAGGAGGCAAAACTCGCTGCCGAGAAAGCCGAAAAGGAAGCCAAGAAGGAAGCTGAACGCGTAGCTCGTGAGGAGAAGAAGAAGGCTGAGGAAGCTGAGAAACTCGCAAAGAAAGAGGCTCTTGAGAAGGCTAAGGTCGAAAAAGAAGCCAAACTCGCTGCTGAGAAGATCGCTAAGGAAGCTGCTAAAGCTCAAAAGAAACCAGCTGCTAAGGCTGCTAAGGTTGAGGAGCCTGAGGAAGATGAGGAGCCAGATGTTGTCAAGAAGATCGAGTTTGAGGGCAAGAAATACTTGAAATCTAAGAAGACTGGTATAGTTTATGACTACAACAAGTACGTCAAGGAAGGTGAGCAAGTCGTCATAGGCAAGTGGAGTGAAGCTGCAAACAAGATCATCTTCGATGAAGCTGAGGAAGAAGAGGAGGAATACGATATGTAAGGTAAAAAATAAAAAAAAAATAAAAATTAGATAGTAGATTGTATTGTTATTTGAATTAAACTTGTAACTTAATTTAATTAAAACAAAAAAGTGAGACCACTCGGTCAATACCTTTTTTCACTGCGTGGTTGTAGTATAACTAGAAGTCAAGTTGCCTGCTGCTGCTCCTACGTACATGTAGGTTGACACCCACCCGCCGCATAATTTGTAGCCTATATTATAGCCTATTTTTTCTCTCTAACTTGACTTTGAGATAGTATTCTATGATAGAGTATTAGGGTACGAACTTCAAGATTAGCTACTATATATGCTACCATTTGTGCCGACCCTTGCTGCCTGCTGCTCCTCCTACCCATGTAATCATAGGATGCCAAGCATTTTTATATTTTTATTTTATTGAGTTAGAGAGAAAATAAAATAAAATTCAAGCCTACCCTATTATTAAAATGATAGAGTATCCCAATAAAAAAAAAGATATTGACCAAGTGGTCTCACTTTTTTAAATTTTTAATTAAATTTTTACATAACAAAACTAATATTTTTATTGTGCGATAATTTCACTAGCTATAATACGCTTACCTTCTTGTACATCTCCAACATATCTGTCAATAGTTTTTGTAGGCACGAAATTCTCTTCATTATCAGGAACAAATGGACACATTTCGAATCTCTGAACATAAACAGGTTTGGTCTGTCCAATACGATGACATCTGGCAATAGCTTGGTCTTCAACGGCAGGATTCCAATGAGGTGACAAGAAATAGATCTCGCTATAATTTTCCTGTAAATTTAAGCCCTCACATCCAGTTTGAATTTGTAAGATAAGAGCGTCATTTTTGTTATTTAGAATCTCATAGCGCTTTCCATTACTAGTTCTGCCGTCAAAAGTAGCTACGTTAGTCATTCCACCAGCACGCAATCTAGTCGCAATTTCGTCGATTTCCTCTCGAAAATGACAGAATATGAGCTTCCCATTGCCATTATCCTTGCGTTCAAGTATAGAATTGACAGCAGCATCCAATTTGCTACTGTGATCAAAGGCCTCCTTATACGAAGAATAGTCGCGCATAATGCCAGATTCAACCAACTTATCAAGCTGCTTGGACATCAACTTAGGGTAGATACAGCTCTGTTTAGCTCGCAACATAAGAGCAAGTACTCCTTTTTCCCTAAAAGTAGATACGATCTGCTTGTTAAGTCCCTTTTCAGGGTTGACCCGGCTAAATGATAAGGCAGAATGAAGCTCCTCGGCAAGCTGCATTTCCTTAGGACTAAGCCAATCGACAATATTTTTATCTAGATGTACGTCGGTCATTTGTATACCAACCTGTCTTTTTGTCCTCTTCAGAATGAAGGCGCGAGCCAATGGGCGCAAATTTTCGGTCTCCGAATAGTAACTAGCCGGTAACCGAATCATAGCACATAAGCTGTAGAAATCCTTCTTGTTATTCTGAATAGGAGTGCCTGAAACCAACCAACGGGTAGTAGCAGACAATAACCTAGCTCCAATATAGCGGGTAGTCTTAGCATTACGCAGGTGATGAGCCTCATCGAAGATAATGCGATTCCAATTGACCCTATGCGGCATAGTTAACTCGTGATCCTTGATTTGAGTCTTGGTCAGAGTAATAGCCCCATAAGTAGTAATCACAATGCGTGCTGCCCCGAGTTCTTCGACAGTGATGGTCTTCTTGTCGTCGCCGTGATAAATAAGCGCCTTATGCCCGGTAGTCTTGTAGATCTGAACAAACCATTGGTCAATCAGCACAGGTGGCACAATAATTAGTGTACGAGGCACAAAATTACTATACATCAAGCCAATCATCATAATAGTTTTTCCAAGACCCATCTCATCCGCAACAAACCCACCGCGAACCCCACAAGGAGGATCATCTCTGAGCTCATTGTTGAGACACCAGCGAACCCCGTCATACTGGTACTGTTTATGTTCCATTCCTGTTTTATCCAGATACTTCCTGAACATCTCCATACGGTCGTCAATAGTAGTAGTCATTCTTAAGAAATTGATAAAGGTTTAGTAATCTACCAATCACTGATTTTAAAATTTTTTTATTCAATTTTTTCATTTTAAAGCCGTTTTAGGCGGTAACTAAAAATTTATAATACTTATTTAATAAACTTAAACCAAAGGTAGGTTCGCTTAAAAAAGGGTTGCCCCTTAATTAATAGCTATTTAAAACACTTACATTCAGATAAATATAAATAAAATACATGTTTAAAAATCATCAATACTAGCAGACATATGTGTAATTCCATCATCTTCATCGTCAGATACGATCATAATAGGTCGTCTAGCGGCAGCTTGAGCAAGGGGTCCTGTCAACTTAGTAGAGGCTCTGGCCTTGTAGCTGGTAGTCCTAGGCATATCCTTACGGCAGGTAGGGCACTTTTTATTGGATCTTGCGGCATTCATCCAGCCAGACCAGCACGTTTTACAGTAGTAGTGCTCACACTCGGTACATACAGCATCTTTATACTTAGGTGTCTCCTGGCAGATAGCACACTGGGTAGGACACTCGGTATCAAGCTTCTTCTTGGCTATAACCACAGTCTTCTCAAGTGGATTGCGGCGTGTAGCTGACTGACGAAGAGGTGCGGTATAAGGTCCTGTTTGACGTCTTGGCGTGCGGACAGTAACAGCCCCAGTAGCAATAGCTTGTTGCATTCTCTCGGCTATATTTCTATTAAAAGCAGTTTGTCTATTATTACTTACCATAGTTCTAATTCCAGTAAATAGTTGGTTTTGTAGAAACTCAAGGTTCGCATCAGAACCGTGAATACTATCTGATATAGTATTTAAAGTTGATAAAGCAGCGATAACTTCGGCGAAATTGTTAATAGCAGACATCTTAAAATGTTGATAGTTTAAGGTTAATATACCACTCAGCAAATTTTAAAAAAAGTATTTCAATTTTTTAATTTTATGCGGCTAATATTGATTCACTAAAAAAATATAATTAAATTCAGGTAGCCGTTATTGATGTTCAAATAGGGGTGATCTGAATTTAATTATATTAAATATACAGCCCTTAGGAAAAATAAAAATTGTGGGTTAAAAATGGAGTATAGGGTTAATACTTCATTATTATTATAATTTTTTAGTGAACGGCTTAAAGGGCACATTTTAAAAAAATTGAAATACTTAAATAGCTTAAAATAGACAGTATATTAAACTCAGAGAATATCAAGCTTAAGCCAAACCATTATTATATTAAGATGTCCCGCAACGCGAAAGTTTACCCCACCAATACGCAAGTCAGTAAGAAGCCTTACTGTAAGGTCTGTCACGATGCTGGCAAGCCTGAGAGCGAATACACCAGCCACTGGGTTAGATCATTACCAGACCGTACTGGTAACACCACAGTGACCTGTCCTACCCTCTTGTCGACCGAGTGCCGATACTGTTACAAGCTAGGTCATACGGCCAAGTTTTGTCCAGTAATTGAGCAAAACAAGAAGGAGAAGGAGAGAGCTGATAGAAGAGCTCAGGCTGAAGCAGAGAGACCCAAGCAAAAGGTGGTCGAACATAGAAAAAATTCAAACTTATTCGCAGCTTTCGGTGATGAAAGCAGTGAAGAAGAGGAAGTCAAGGTAAGTAAGGTAAGTCAGGTAAGTAAGGTAAAAATTGTAGAAAAAGTTGTAGAAGAATTCCCAGCATTAGCGCCAGCAAAAAGCATCGTGGTTAGCCTACCAAAGGTCCAAACGGAGGCAAAGTCAGGTTGGGCAGCAGCCCTCGCCAAGCCAAAGGAGGATATCTTTATGAAGCGCATTGAAGAGGTTTCAATTATGAAATCGTTGCCTCAATCTGCTCGTAAAGCGCAGCCAGTCAAGAAGGATTATTCGAAGGAGATCTACACGAAGAGTTGGGCAGACTGGACTGACAGTGATGATTCAGACGCAGAGGAACCGGAAGAGGATGAAGACTGGCAACCCTCAGCATATATGAAGGACACAATGCCAAATGCTTTGAGATATTCAGTTCCACAGCCATCAGGCTACGGATTAGGTGAGATTGAAGACGATGATTGGTAGAATATAAAAAGCATATAGTATTTATATTAGTATTTGTATTTTAAATTTAAATTAACTTTTAATTATGTTTAAAAAGTGAGGCCACTTGGCCTATATCTTTTTTCTCTCTTTTATTCAAATCAAACACTGATATAGCTGCTGATTGCTGCTCTAGCCACTGCTGCCTGCTGCTGCTCCTAGTGCGGTAAAAAAGTCGGCACCTATTAGCAGTCAAGATAGAAGGCTAAATAGAAGGGAATATGGCAGGAGATAGGGTAACAGGGTGGATGGCTGGGTGGCAGAGTGCGACAGTACATAATATTCTCCGACAATTTTTACTTCAATTTTTACTTCAATTTTTACTTCAATTTTTACTTCAATTTTTACTTCAATTTTTACTTCAATTTTTACTTCAATTTTTACTTCAATTT
>Ga0078894_10002650_pt1 | contig 13532 bp, 21 predicted proteins | sample LauGreSu1BDMLBSD_2_FD_67506 | JGI IMG/M metagenome (GOLD analysis project Ga0078894, IMG submission 67506) | Freshwater lake microbial communities from Lake Michigan, USA - Su13.BD.MLB.SD (version 4) (version 4) | ecosystem: Environmental > Aquatic > Freshwater > Lake | place: Lake Michigan...
AGCGTCTACTACGTCAATATGCGCTCTACGATAGACGCTACTAGCCCATACTTTGTTGACCCAACCTGGCTGATTAAAACGATCCATTCCGGGTTCATGTATAATACTGCCTGTGGCATAGAATTTACTTTCAAAGTATTTTTGTATTTGTATTAAGGTTTCCCAAACGTTACTTGTTGTCATTGGCAATCTCTAGCATTTCTTTAAAGAACCTAGTAGCGTATTCGAAGCAAACCTTTGCTTCGTCTGCCATGTCATCACTGATACGTTCTCTAATAGCAACTTTCAGTGTGTCTGGTTCTTGAAACTTATAGTAATTACCATTTCCTGGGACACGTTTAGCAATCATTTGGCCACCTGCAAGATCGCCCATATGACGTACATAGATGTGAGCCATGAGTCGTTTTGGGTCGTCTTTGATGCTAAGGATATATTTGACATAATCCTGTACAACTGGGCACATTGGGGGAGTGTCTTTGTTATCTGCTCCCCACAACTCTACAAAATCGTCGTTGATTGCAGGAGCTCTGCGAATATCTGGCAAGCCGTTTAGTAAACCAAGCGGCATAGCACAGACTTCTAGAATCTCATATTGGGGGTGTTGATTTTTTAAGTAAGTGGCGTATAGTTTGGGATCAATACTGCCACTAAATAATATCTTGACAAATTCTTGTCGTTCTGCGTTTGTGTGTGCTTCTTTTGTAAGCTCTTTTAAACTCATTCTTCCTCCAGTTTAACTTGCAGAGGGAATCCGTTAGCTCTAGCTAGGCTAGTTGCTTCTACTGCTTTGGCTTCTGCAATTTCAAAACTATAGATTCCAGCAATGCCCGAACCTGTTTCATGTACTTGCATAGTTATATCTTTGGCAGTGATCTCAGTGTGCTTAAAGATCTGTGTCAGTAACTGTATGACGAATTCAATTGGGGTTGAATTGTCGTTTAGGAAAATAACCTTCCATTGTTTAGGTTCTTGAATAATTACCTTGATTTTTTCGTCTAATTGAACTTCTGCCATTGTGTTCTCCGAGAGTGGGGAATTTCTTCCCCACTGTTATTTAACTTATTTGATTTCGATTTTACGTGGTTTGAGTGCGTCTGGAACTACTCGTTTAATATCAATTTGTAGCATTCCGTCAGCAACTTTAGCACCAACAACTTCCATGTACTCTGCAAGGGTAAAAGTTTGTTCAAAATCTCTTGCGGCCAATCCACGGTGTAAGTATTCAACGCCAATATCTACATTCGGACGATCCTTAATACCTCGGATAGTTAGCTGATCTTGGTCTACTTCTACAGTAACTTCTTCTTTAGTAAAGCCTGCTACTGCTACCTCAATTGCATATGTATCATCACTATATTTTACAATATTGTGCGGAGGATAGTTACCGTTTTGGTGATGTGGCGCTGTAAAGTAGCGGTCAAAACCTACTAGTGCTTTGCTCAATTGTGCTAGAGCGGCTGTGTCAATTGTTCTTAATTGTGTCATTTTATGATCTCCTTATTAGCAAGAACTTTGTAGGACCCCGAAGGCGTCCTACCTGTTTACATCATATCACTTCTTTTCAGAAGGATCAACCTCTTTGAACTCTGCGTTAACAGTTTGTTCACCCTCGGCTGCTGGGTTGGCTGCTTTGGCCTGCTCTGCTTGTTGTTTCTTTTCAAACACAGGCTTTGCCGACTCAAACAGTTTGGTAATGCTTTCGTTGATAGCTTCCTTGTCGTCACCCTTGATTGTTTCTTCTAGGGATTTGGCAGAATCTTCAAAAGCAGTTTTTTCAGTCTCTGTCAGTTGATCTTTAACTTCTTCCATGTCTCTCTTTAGACTGTGGAGTTGAGCTTCTGCTGTATTTCTAGTTTCAATAAGTTCTTTCTGCTTACGATCGCTTTCTGCGTTTTCTTCAGCTTCTTGTACCATTCGTTGAATTTCAGCTTCGCTTAGACCGCTATCTGACTTAATAGTAATCTTGTTTTCTTTGCCAGTTGACTTATCCTTAGCACTAATATTCATAATGCCGTTGGCGTCGATGTCGATAGTGACTTCAATTTGAGGTGTGCCGCGACGTGCTGGCGGAATACCTTCAAGATTAAATTCTCCAAGTAATTTGTTGTACTGGAATAGATCACGCTCACCTTGTGCTACCTTGATAGTAACTGCTGGTTGATTGTCGTCGGCAGTACTAAACACTTGACTATGCTTAGTTGGGATTGTTGTATTCTTACCAATTAACTTGGTAAACACTCCGCCCATAGTCTCAATACCCAAGCTCAACGGAGTAACGTCTAACAACAGAACGTCGGTCTTATCACCTGCTAGTACAGCACCTTGAATAGCGGCACCTGCGGCAACTGCTTCGTCTGGGTTAACATCTTTACGTGGAGCCTTGCCAAACAGTTTCTCAACGGCTTCTTGTACCTTAGGCATACGTGTTTGGCCGCCAACGAGGATAACTTCGTCGATGTCGCCTGAACTAACGCCTGCATCTTTCATAGCCTGTTTGCAAGGGTCAATTGATCGTTTGATTAGATCTTCTACCATTGACTCAAACTTAGCACGACTGATAGTTATGTTCATGTGCTTAGGACCATTAGCATCTGCTGTGATGTATGGTAAGTTGATGCTAGTTGACTGTGTGCTAGATAATTCAATCTTAGCTTTCTCTGCACTATCTTTTAGGCGCTGTAAGGCCAGCATGTCATTCTTAAGATCAACACCCTGTTCTTTCTTAAACTCTTCAACCAAGTAGTCCATAATACGTTGGTCAAAATCTTCACCACCAAGGAATGTGTCACCGTTGGTGCTTAGAACTTCAATCTGTTTATCACCGTCGACATTCGCGATATCAATAATGCTGATGTCGAATGTACCACCACCAAGGTCGTAAACAGCAACTTTCCTATCTTTTTTATCAGCTTTGTCAACGCCATAAGCAAGAGCTGCCGCAGTAGGCTCGTTAATAATACGGAGTACTTCCAAGCCTGCGATTTTTCCAGCATCCTTAGTTGCCTGTCTTTGGCTGTCGTTAAAATATGCAGGAACTGTGATAACCGCTTGTGTAACTGTTGTACCAAGATAATCCTCCGCTGTCTTTTTCATCTTACGCAAGACTTCTGCTGAAATCTGCGGTGGTGCTAATTTTTCGTTGTTAGCTTCAATCCACGCATCTCCGTTGTCTGCCTTGACAATTTTGTAAGGCATTAGGTCAATGTCTTTTTGTACTTCTTTCTCTTCAAATTTACGTCCAATAAGACGCTTACTTGCATAGATTGTGTTTTTGGGGTTTGTTACAGCTTGACGTTTTGCTGATGCACCTACAATAATTTCGTTATTTGCGTAGGCTACAATTGAGGGTGTAGTGCGGGCACCTTCGCTGTTTTCAATTACTTTAGCAATTCCGTTTTCTAGAATTGCCACACAGCTATTAGTTGTACCCAAATCGATACCAATGATTTTGCTCATAATGTTCTCCTTAATTAAGCAAGAAAAATGCAAAGCCCTTGCGGCGCTCTACATTTTTATTTATATCAAATATTCTCAGATTTGAAAATATTAGACCAAATCTTTAGTTTTTCACGTTTAGCTTCGGCCGCTTTTTCAATGTTTGTATAACTGACAATATCAAGCTCTTGTAGTATATCTACCATAGCTTGTAGGTCACCTAGTTCTTCTTCTAGGTGTTCTCTATTAGTTTTTGGTTTTCCTGGCTTGAAGTTGTCGAGTCCAAAGCGGCTGATCTTACTTACCGCTTGAATTACTTCTGCACATTCTTCTTGGAGAATGTCCATTACTTCTTTAGTTTGTGGGTCCATGTTTATCTTTGATTAGCAAAAGGTGCTATTAGTTTTCCGTTAAGGCTACTGCTACTAGTCCGTAGTACCTTAAATGTATTTTGCACACCGACTGCTTGGTTCCAAGCATCTTCCAGTGCGTGGTGTTTGAGTACAGGTGGTCGCTGTGGATCAATACCGATGTCAAACAATGTTCGAGTACAACGAACTTCCCAGAATTTCCAAGGAACTGCTTTTTGTATTTTGTTAAAAATGTGTTCACAAATTACCACGTCAAAGGCGGCACCGTGACTCCATACACGTTTTGCGCCCCAGCAGAATTTGTAAAGTTGGTGCATGGCGTCAACAATGTCAACCCTATTGTCTGGGCTGAATGCTTCGTCCTGTGCTTCTTTACTTTGGTTTGCCCACCAGGCAATTGTGTCGTCATTGGTTACTAGCCCAATCCTATCACAACTATCGAGGTCAACGCGAACATAGAACTTTTCACAGCTCGGTTCATGTAGCTCGTCGCCAAACGGGTCAAATTTGACAGCACCAATTGTTAGAACAGCCGCATTGGGAGATGTGGCTAACGTTTCAAGATCAATCATAATATCAGTATTCATACAAACATTATAACTGGAAATTAATTAAAAGTCAATACAATTTTGGTGGTAATTGTTCTTTTTGGAGTTTCTTGTTATAGCGATTAACAGCCGCTGACTTTTTACGTTTGCGTTCTGTAGTTGGCTTTTCGTAAAACTCTTTTGAGCGTAGTGTATCTAATACTCCGCTATCTTCAACTTTGCGTTTGAAGCGTCTTAGTGCCTGGTTAATATTTTCGTTTTCTTTTAGAACTACTTTTAACCCTCTTGTTTTATCCCTCATTCTCGTCCTCTTCTTCGTCGTCTTCTTCCTCGTCTTCGGTCATCTGTTCTGCAATCCAATCTAGATTGTAGATTCGATTTTTACTGATTAACCCGAACGGGGTAACTTCGTCCTTTGTTATATAATGCGAGTTTGGCAGGCTCAACATAAATGTCACAAACTGTCTAGTAATCATATCGCAGTTATCGATATCGATTATGATACAGTCTGCCTGAACAGCAATACTAAGCAACCAACCAATATCAGTTTCTTGATCGTCGAACATGAAGACATTTACCTCTTCAAAGTTTTTACTCAAAATAGCTTGAAACTGCTGTTTTACTATTGTAGATGGCTTGACTAGCAAGTAGTTTATATTTGAATTGAATAACTTATCAGGTGGTGTGATAAGGTTAATTTTGCCAAGATTCATTTATTACCTTTGTTGAATTTTTCTTATTCGTTGCCACAGTGTTTGGCTCCGTGTCTGCTCTTCATTTTGTATATATGCTACAGACGGTCCTTGACTTGGATTTTCCCCTTGGGATCTTTGGTCATGTATCTGCTCTTTTTTTTTGAATCTTCTTCTAGTGATCTAACTGTTTCAGGATCACTGTGATCAAAGTCAATCCACTGATCACCGTTATAGATAAAGTCTCTTACATCATCAGCAGAAAATCTTAATTTAATACGCTGTCCTTTGAACGGATTTGCAGGGTATTCTGTAACTTCTTCTACTAGCTTTTCTTCTTCAAATTTTTCTACAGTTGATTCGGGTAGTGTTTCAATTTGTCCAGTTTCAAACTTTTCGCGCTCTTCCTGTACTGCCTTATCGGCTTCCTCTAGCATCTTGTTCCAAAGTTCGAGATCGTGTGGCGTTTCTTCAGGCTGTTTAGGTTCGGGCTTGTACACCTGTGGGCCTACTCTAAACTCCTCCGGTACTCGATCTACCCAAGGCTTGTACAAGTATGCATGAGTTTCTGGTGTTATTTTATACGGGTCTACTTTTGTAGGTGCCGCCGGTTCTGGCGGTTGTTCTACAACGGACTGCTTAACAGCATCAGGTGCAAATGCATCATTGATTGCGTCAGCTACTTCTTGGAAGTGCTCTTCCATATAATCTTTTTCGAGATCTTCTCTGCGCCATGCAAATGTCATTTGGGCCGCTAAGAGCATAACAACTGCCAACGGGTCAAACACTATAACAATCATAATGATAACCCAAGTCACTGCTTTTTCCAGTAGATTTGAATCTGGATTGTCGCCGTAGATTAGTGCGGCAATATATTTGATAGGCCCAACTTCTGCTTCAATCTTACGATTCTCCGCGGCTATTGGCGCACGTTCTTCATTTAGACCAGCAATCTTTTTTTGGCTTGCACTGATCTCATTTTGTAAACGTGTGCGTTCTCTAGCCTGTTGCTGACGGATGGAAACTGCACGGTTGGCACCTTGCTCAGTAGTTGAACGAGCCATACTTTGATCTACAGCTTCGTCCATTTGCCTCAGTGCCTTGCGATTGGCTTCAATGTTTTCTTTTTCAGTCTTAATCTTTTCGTCATAGATAGCCAACTTGGCACTGGCATCTCCGCTAACAATAGATTGGTCTGTGTGTGCTTTACTTAAAAAGCCAAAGATGCCCATTGATGTGATAATCATCAACACTATAATAGCAGTTGACATATAGGCTTTCATGAAGCCCGGAGCACGATTCCAATTAGCTTTGAGCCAACTGGCACAAACTAGTTTGGCTACTTCTAAACTGCCGCCCATAATATAGATGGGGATAGTAGCCGCGGCAAAGATTGCCGCTAGACCTATAACACTATAATAGATTGCAACTGCGGAAATTATTAATCCGGTGAGTAGAAGAAGCCAGGCTAGAATCATAATTTATTATTTGAAAACAATCAGTGCTAGGAATGATGCTTGGATGAAAAATCCAAGACCAATCGTGACGATGTTTAACAGATCCCTTTGAATTGTAGCTTTACAGAATAATAGGAACAACCCTGCCCATGTAAACAAAACTAGGTCAACGGGTGGCATCTTTTCTGTTAGACCGGTAAGTACTGCGGCCATGGTTGGAATTGTTGCAAGGTGCAGTACAACTACTGCTAGCCAGCCCAATGTCTCAGCTGAGATATTAGGTGCATGAGTTTTAATGCTTTCAACCCAATTGTTAAGATTGAAAGCGCCTTTGACAGATTGAGAAATGCTAGTAACTGACAATTTATTCTCCATTATTTGTAAAAAATGTGACGACCGATTTTTGCAACACGCTCACGTTTCCAACCTGGATTAATATAATCACCGTGAAAATATAGTGCGTCCTTAACAGAAGGTAATCTAAATCCTTCCAATAAAACCTTCTTGGCCACTTCCATACTTTCGATATAGACTGGTCCGTTCATAGGCTTTTTAAGACTTGCCTGTTCACAATACCATGAGAACTGACATAATACTTTTTCGTAGACAACATTCTTTTGATATACTACTTTACATACATCACTTGGGAACTGTCCACTTTCTACTCTGTTAAGAGTGACCTGCGCTACTGCAACCTTACCTTCAAACGGTTCGCCGCCTGCTTCGTGGTAAATGTTTCTAGCAAGACAATCTAATTGTCTTTGTCTTAACTCTGCTGTAACCGGACTAGTGTCCATTCTTGCAGTTTTAAGTTTATCTAATTTGTAGTCTACTGCCATTTGGCCCGCAACTAATACCCCGGCGGCCGCCAAAGCAAAAACTATCACTTTTATAATGCGTATCATCTTTTTCTCCTTTACGCTGGATAAGGAAATTGCCAATTCCCTCGATTAAAATAGCCTGCCATATCTCCTGTGTAGACAGATTCATTTATCTCATGTTTTGAGACTGTTTTGTAGTTAGCCCAAAGAGTATCTAGGTTTTCTACTAGTTTTATCTTGAACATATATTTATCAGTATTTTAACGCCGCATTTTGGAAATGTCAACTGCCTGTTCGTCACTGAAAACCGGCACTGCATTGCTTTTATGCATGGTTGCAATACCTTTGACCTTGGTGCCTGTATAAACTGGACTAGGTTTCAACAGTGCGTTACCACCAGTGTTGACACTTTTGATATGGGCAGTGGTATTACGACCCTCTGGTATGGCTAGGCTGTATGAACCTTTGAGGGGAGCGGCTTCTAATGCTCGCTTACGTTTTTTATCTTCAGCTTCGATGGCCCATTTCTTTTGAAGGGCCTTCCAACTTTCGTCCAATTCTCTGGCCTTTCGAGCATGTTCTGCTGAAGCAAATTTCTTCTTACCTTTTTTCTTGCCTGTGGTACTGAGCCACGGGCCTTCTAAATGCATAGTCATGAAAAATCCAAAGTTGTTAATATAACTTACATTATACAACAAATTTGGATTGATGTCAAGGCAAATGAATTATTTTGCTGGTGCTTCTTTACGGGCGTTTTTAACTGCTGTAACGTCGTTTCGAGTTTCTTTACACAGTTTGGCTAACTCTTGTAGGTGTTTACGAACACGAGTACCTGCGGCACCCACTTCTTTGTCGTAAAACTTTTCGAAGTCGCCTTCCATGGCTTCTACGATTTTTGTGAATTCTGAATATTTATTTTGGGCCATTTGTTTCTCCTTTAGGCAAGTATAGAATACTTATGACAAGTATAATACTTTAAAATTATTTGTCTAGTTAATTGGCAAACACGTTGCTACTGGCGCCAGTAATTTGGGCACCACAACCATATGTGTCGTTTAATCGTCCGATGTTTAAACCGTTGGCAAAAACGTTTCCGCTAAAACTGGCTAATCCGGGAGCATGTGAACTGCATGATGATCCATTATTATGTGATGCAACAACATCGCCTGAACGGACTACGCCAATACCGTTGACAAATACGTTACTAGATCCTCCCGAAGTGGCAACAGTAGTAGGCGCGGCGTTGCAATTACGGCCGCCCACTGCTCCGTGAACTGTATTCACTGGATCTGTTCCATCTTTTCTAGCTATTCCTGGCATGAAATATTTATACCAGTTTAATCCCAGAGGTTGACTCTAGGAATTGTTTAGCAAATGTTTCGTCTGTTGCTTCTGCTACTGTTACAGTAACTTTAGAAATCTTAACTTCTTTATCTGGGTGTACTGTAAACAAGTATGGCATTAGTCCGGGACCTTTTGCACCCATGGCAATAACCATTGGTTTACTTAATTTATAATAAGAGTCTTTCTCTTCTGTTAGTTTAGCAACAAGCTCTTCGCCACTAGTTAGTTTTAGTGTAATGACTTCGCCTATTGAAACGCCTTTATCAATTAACATGTTTATCCTTTTAAGTGTTCTCTGAGTTCTGTGAACCCGCCTATTAATTTATCGTCTAAAAAGATTTGCGGTACAGTTCTGGCCGTAGGTACAGCTTCTAGCAACTGTTCCTTAGTCCAATCTTTACTTACGTTTCTTTCCTCAAACTCAATTCCTTTATGTTTGAGCAATGCCTTTGCTTGATCGCAATAGGGGCATTGATTCTTACTCCATACAATAGCTTTCATAGTTCCTCTTATAGTGCTGGTAATTCATCGTAATTGACGGCGTCACTCATAACGCCAATGACATAGTTAGTCGACTCGTTCTCTTGTAGTGCAGTTTGTTTCTTGCTAGTGTCGCTGTGCTTGTTAAACCAAGGAATTGGAGTGTTCTTTGGTGCGGGCGACTGATACTTAATGCCAATTTGCTTTAGAGCATCTGCGGCAGTATAGTCCATGAAGTCACATAAGATGTTTGCGTTAAGTCCAATGACCGGGCCCTTCTTAAACAAATACTGAGACCATTCCTTTTCTTCACGTATTACATCGGCATACATGGCATAGACTTCTGCTTCACAGGCAATCTTAGCTTGAGCAAAGCGAGGATCTTCTTTGACTACTTGATTGATCAAGAAAGCAGTCCAGCCCTTGTGCAGTAACTCGTCTTGTAGGATCAAGCTGATGATGTTGCCATTGCCGATAAAGATTTTATTCTCCACCATGGCAAGGCTGGTAGCAAAGCTAACCATAAAGCGCAATGCTTCTAGTGCATAGCTGGCATTAAGTGCCATCCAAATTGCCTTGATATGTATTTCTTCGTCTATCTTTTCACCTGTTTCTATTAGGCAATTAATCATGTGCAGTTTATCGTAGTATGCACCTACTGAACTGGCCATGTCAACGATTTCTTTAGTTTCGTGAATAGTAGCAAACACATCTTTAGGTACGTTGTAGATGTTGCGAATGATGTGACTGTAACTACGACTATGGATGTTAGTTTCAAAGAATGTCCAGTTGTAGACTAATGCTTCCAATTCTGGTAGACTTATGACCGGAGTAAAGATTTGACTTGGGCCGCGGCCTTGCAGACTGTCAAGAGCAGTTTGCCTAAGCAGGTTGCTAGTGAAGATATGTTTAACTGCATCGCTGGCTTCCTTAAAATCATTTGCGTCTTTACTGAGACTAATCTCTTCCGGCACCCAGAAGAATCCCCTGGCAGTTTTTTCAAAGTCTGCAATTTTATTATACTTTACTTCTTCAAAGCGTTGGATAGTAACTGGGCCTGCTGGATCCAGAAACATCTTACGGCTCAAGTAATCTGTTTTAGTTGTTAGGTTGTATTGTTCTTTGCTCATTTAGTATTTTCCTGATGCAAGTACAATCTTGCAAATATGTTCTAGTCTTTCAATATGTTCATATGCTCGCCAAGGACTTGTGTCAATAGCAACAACTCCGTGACCCTTGATACCCACAATATCATAGGCAATGTTTCCGTCCCTATCTAATTGTAACATCTTATGGCACTGGTCAGCAAGCTCTTGACTGATAGGAGGCACATCTCCTACGTTAGGTGCCACTCGAGTATAACGATTGAGCTCTGGAAACGCATCGCTAATAGTACTCAAATCAATGCCGGCATGCATGGCCGCAATACAATATGTAGGGTGAACATGCACTACTACACGAACTTCTCCGGCATGCTGACCTAATTCTCTCTGTAGTCCAAAGTGTAACGGAATCTCTCCGCTAGGCTTTAGATTAGCACTGATGTCTGTATAGGGCAAATCTCTCCAATTGTAATTGAAGACTGCTGTGCCATTACCACTGTTAATGGATCTATCAATACTGATCTTTTTAAATTGATCAGGTTGAAGTGTTTGCTTACGAACACCGCTTGGTGTAATATAAAAGTGATCACGGTCGTGATGACGAATGCTCACATTGCCATCACGACTGGTAATCCAGTTGCGTTTGTAAGCGTCTACCATAATATCGCAAATAGTTTCTAGCATTATTGTTTACTCTTATAATCTTCTATTGCCGCTTTGATAGCGTCTTCGGCCAAAATGCTACAGTGTATTTTAACTGGTGGTAGGGCAAGTTCTTCTGCAATCTCACTATTCTTAATGCTTCCAGCTTGGTCAAGAGTTTTACCTTTGACCCATTCGGTGACAAGAGAACTGCTCGCAATCGCTGACCCGCAACCATACGTTTTAAAACGTGCATCGGTGATAATACCATCTTCAACCTTTATCTGTAGTTTCATTACATCACCACAGGCAGGCGCTCCTACCATGCCTGTTCCCACACCTTCTTCGTCTTTGGCAAAGCTACCAACGTTACGAGGATTTTCATAATGATCAACAACTTTATCCGAGTATGCCATTTATATGATCCCAGTTAATAATTTTCCATTGGTTTTCTAAATACTTTTTCTTATCGTGCTGATAGTCGAGTGCCCAGGCATGTTCCCACCAATCAATTAACAACACAATATCTTTCTTGATTTCGTGATTCTTAATAGTTTTAATTTTACCATCTTTGGCTAGGTAGACCCAACCACTGCCTTGTATAGCCATTGCTTCTTTGGCAAAGGCGTCTTTGAACTTGTCAAAAGACTTAAAATGTTCTTCAATAAATTCTAAAACTTGCCCTGTAGGCTTGTTAGAGCCAGCAGGTTCCTGATATTGCTTAAACAAAATATTGTGTAAGAACACACCAGCTTCATTAAAAGTAGCATCACCTTCACCCTCATTGTACCGCTTTGCGTATGTTTTAGCAAGATTATTGAAATGATATTCTAGTGTGTCTTTTGAGATGGCTGGGCTCAAATCGTCCATTCCGTAGGGTAGTGCATCTATCGACAAAGTCGATGGTTTGCCCTCCATCAATACATTTCTTATAAAGCTGTAGCTCATAGTTTACAGCTCTCACAGTCTTCTTCATCGTCAAAGTCGATAGCTTCTAGCATCGGTGGCGCATCTTCAACTTTCATCTTACTGCCTGCCTTGTTAATTAGGCTGTAGTAGAATGTTTTGATTCCCCACATGTGCGCCTGCATCAAGTTCTTGGCAATTAATGTAGTCGGTACTTTACGATCAGCCCAGTGTGCTGGATTATAGAATGTGTTGGTACTAATACTTTGATCAATGTATACTTGAAGTACGGCTGCCGTCTTCAAATATCCATCGCAGTCTTTCTGTTCCCACATTAGTTGATATTTGTTCTTGAGTCTATTGTACTCTGGAACAACCTGTGTAAATGATCCTGCCTTACTTTCTTTAGTTGCAATCAAACTCATAGGCATTTCAATACCGTTAGTTGAGTTGATAACCACAGAGCTAGACTCTACTGGTGCAATGGCACCGTTGGTTGCATTACGAACACCGTACTGGATCATGTCCTTACGCAGTGGTTCCCAATCTAGTTCTGGTGCAAAGTCTGCTAGTTCATTGACACCTGTAGCACGGGTTTCCCAAGGGAACTGTCCTTGGCCATAGCGTGTTTGATCTGAACCTAAACACTTGCCGCGTTCTTTGGCCAACTCTACTGACATCTCTGTTAGATAGAATGCCTGATGCTCCATCCAACTTTTAACTTCAGCTAGAGCATCTTTGTTGCCGTACTGTAGGCCACGCTTGGCATGCCAATAGGCTAGGTTAGTAACACCAATGCCCAACGGACGAATCTCATCGTTGCTTAACTTAGACTGGATGGATAAGAAATCTTGATAATCCAATATGTTATTGAGGCTGCGATGCAGAATGCGGCAAGCCCTACGCATGTCTTCTGGATTGCGGAAGGCTCCCCAGTTAATCGAGCCCAGCGTACATAGAGCGATACGACCAGCATCATCATCCAGACGTTTAAAGGGCTTAGTAGGAAGTAGAATTTCACAGCAAAGATTACTCTGGTAAATGGTATGGTATTCTGGATCAAACGGACCTTGATTCATCACGTTGTCAATAAACACAAGATAGATACGTCCAGTGTCTGTACGTTCTTTAAGGATACCTGATTTGAATACTTCTTCGGCGCTCATAGTCTTTTTACGTAGACCGGATTGCTTTTCATACTTAACGTAAAGCTCTTCAAACTTCTTAATGTTTGAATAAAATGCTTCGTATAGGTCAGGAACTTCGTTAGGATCGAAGAATGTTATGTCTTCTTTGTTCTTAAATCGTCTCCAGAAGAAGGCCGACAACACGACCCCGTAGTCCATGTGTCGTACTCGTGTCTCTTCTGTACCTTGGTTGTTCTTGAGCACGATGAGGTCATCAAACTGATGATGCCAAATGGGATAAAAGACAGTAGCAGATGCATTACGAATTCCACCTTGAGAACAACTCCTTAAGTCACCGAACCATTTTTTCAGGAATGGTATCATACCTGTGTGCATAATCTCACCACCTCTGATGGGACTGCCCAGTGGACGTAAGCGTCCAATCTCTAGACCAATGCCTGCTCGCTTGCTGGCATACTTGGCCATCATCTCACCAGAAGCAAATATGCTATCCAGATCGTCGTCACTGCGGATAAGCACACAACTAGAAAACTGTTTAGTAGGAGTGCCAAGCCCAGCCAACACAGGTGTAGCAAGAGTAAACAA
>Ga0078894_10002651_pt1 | contig 13531 bp, 14 predicted proteins | sample LauGreSu1BDMLBSD_2_FD_67506 | JGI IMG/M metagenome (GOLD analysis project Ga0078894, IMG submission 67506) | Freshwater lake microbial communities from Lake Michigan, USA - Su13.BD.MLB.SD (version 4) (version 4) | ecosystem: Environmental > Aquatic > Freshwater > Lake | place: Lake Michigan...
GGGGGAAACGGCAACGGTAACGGTAACGGCAATGGCAATGGAAATGGTAACGGCAATGGCAATGGAAACGGTAATGGTGGAGGCAGAGACTAAAACCTAAAGATACAAGGAATCGTGTGTACAAATAAATTTCAAGAGCGACTGTGTTCCCTCTCTCAGTTTCTCTCGAAAATCAAGACGTTCGATTCTGTCTAATTCTTTTGCGATGTTCACCATCTTGAGGCAGGATTTGACAAAATCTCCAATAAATATTCCCTTCTTTACTTTGACTTCGTGAAGAACAGATAAGCTCTGTTGCTCGTCTTCACAATTCATCCACTTTTGTATAAACTCCATCAAATCATATTGAATCACATCTTGTCCTGACGCGGACAACTCATGATTCCATTCTTCTTGGATATAATAGTCCATTCGTCCTTTGATAAATTGACATTCTTCCTTTAGCCATTCTGGAGTCAACCGTTGATAGGATTCCTGAACCTTCATTTCACAAAAGCAACTGAGTAAGGTAAAAAAATCAACGGTAGAATACTCCTTGAAAAAGTCGTATTTGACCAAAAGCTCAGTAAAGACCAAAGGATGAACCTCGTGTAGAATCGATGCGATTTCCTTTTTCGGGGATTGGTTGAACCCATTTTTTTCTAGAATACTATCGATAGACGCGAGCTGTCGGTCAATGTAACCTGTCGCATAGTCTTTTCGTTCAGTTTCCGTGTTGATTTCCTTGATGAGCGCATTTCTCCTATCAAATGCTTCTAGTTGTTCAAAAAGCTCCGGGCATTCTGCTTCTTTCATCTTCTTCGTGAGCTCGTGTTTCGTCTTGTTCTTTGAAAGGGGTAGTTTTTCTCTCCAATCGATATAGGATTGTATTTTAGAATAATCATAAAAAAGTCCATCACATTCCTCCTGAAGCTTGTCTATCTTCTCTTGAGACACTTGAATTTGATACTGGATATCTTCCATCATGAGACTCTTTTTCACAAATTGACAATCTCCCGATTGAAGCATCAAAGAATATCCGATTTTAAATTTGGATTTAAGAACCTTGGGAGCGGAATGAAGGAGTTGTTTCATGTATACGGATTCCAAGGGTTCATACAAATTGGTTAACAAAATCACATGTCCTATGGTATCCAAATTGCGTCGCCCAGCTCGTCCAGACATTTGAATAAACTCGTGTGGATAAAGTGTACGTAGAGAGTGGCCATCATGTTTGTATATACTTGTAAAACAAACCGTCTTGGTAGGCATATTCAAACCAATCGCAAAAGTTTCTGTCGCAAACAACAATTGAATGTATTTTTGGTCGTAGAGGATTTCCATCATCTCTCGAAACACTGGCAACATGCCAGCGTGATGTACCCCAATGCCCTTGTGTAGTAATTCTACATAAAACCGATATTCGGGAAGAGCCACGTATTCTTTCCAGTTCTTGAGCCGAGACACCAACAACTGACGACAGACCGGTTCGATTTCATAATCCTTCTCCCCTGGGTCAAACAAAGGGGTAGTAATATCTCGTGCCAATTCTTCCACTTGTTTCCGTGAAAAGACGAAGCATAGACAAGGGAACATTTCTTTCTCTCGAAGCTGAATACAGAGTTGATTGAGTACTTGCTTTCGATGTGTGGGTTCTTTCAGCAATTTCAGACACTTTTTGTTTTTGTCCATAGAGTCGTCATTGATTTCTATCAGTTTGTTTTGTCTCGATTCAAGAAGCTTCTTTAGCACGGGGTCTTTTGTATTATCAATGACTTTCGGATTTGCCGAGAAGAATTGATAATACATGAGAGGGACCACGCGTTTATCCGTAGAACAGATAACCACTTTTCTTTCTTTGATACGTTCAATCCAAGAAGCAAACTGCTCCTTTTTTCCAATCGTCGCCGAAAGCATCACCATCTGAATGTGTTGAGGCAATAGAATAATGCTCTTCTCCCACACAGTCCCACGGTCTTCGTCATCCAGGTAATGAACTTCATCAAAAATCACACAACCTACTTTATCCATGTCGAAATCCAAATGACTGGCCGTAGGATGAATGAGTTTGTTCTGTAGAATTTCGGTCGTCATAATCAAGACATCCGCGCTAGGGTTATGTTTGTTGTCTCCTGTAAAGATGCCTACCTGTAGGTTGGTGAACTTTCTTGTGAATTCATGGAATTTCTGATTGCTCAAAGCTTTGATAGGGGCCGTATAAATAACACTCTTCCCTTGACTCGTAAAATACTCAATGGCCTTTTCGGCAGGTAATGTTTTTCCTGAACCAGTGTGTGCCGTAATGAGTACATGATGCCCTTCATGAATGGCATCGATTGCTTTGGTTTGAAATTCACTTAGAATCATCTATCTTACTTTAGGTAGACTCTTTAAATGATAATAGCTGGTAAATATCGAGTTATTGAAGAGCTCGCAAAAACCACACTGTCTAACGTGTATGTTTGTGAACATATTATAAAAAAAGAGAGAGTCATTGTCAAGATAGAACGACAACACAATCTGTTACAAAAAGAAGCCAGAATGTATCTATACTTGAAATCAAAAAAGGTACATATTCCTACACTCAAAGGTACGGGTATTCACGAGGACTTTACGTATCTTGTATTGTCTCCGCTGAAACAAAGTCTCTTGAATTTTGATGGGACGATACCTTATCTAGATTTCTTTAAGGAGCTCTATCATCTTCACGAAGCCAAAGTGGTTCATCGAGACATCAAGCCACAGAATTTTTTGATTGGATTTAAGAACGACCTCTATCTGATTGATTTTGGACTAGCCTGTTTTCAAACCGATGTTCCGATGAAGTCCTTTGTGGGTAATAGAAGATATGCTAGTTTTGTTTGTTTTGAGAAAGAGTATGTCTATCACTATCGCGATGATATTCTTTCTCTGATTTATATGCTATTGGATGTAACCTTTGGTTATTTACCATGGGACAAGTGTGAAATGAAAAGAAAAGATTATCGTTTTGAAGAATTTTATGACGCACATATCCTATTAGACCTGTATCGTATTTGTCTCGAGGATTTTCAATATAAAAAAATATTTGAAAGATTAAGTCGCGGAATAGACCGTAGTCATACGCAGGGTAAAGGAGAAATCTGTATTGTTTAGGTCTAATGGACGGGCGAACTCGTCTACAATTCGAACATGTAACTTGTTGATGTTGACCGGACCGAAATAATAGCGAGGCTCCGCATAGACACTAAAGTCGTTCTGTGCCTGAATACTGAACGCAGAACCTTTCAATGAAATACGGGCAATGATATTATCGGGCAATAAACCATATCGAGATGTACTGATAAAGTTCACGTTATTGCTTTTGTTGAAGTCATCCACAATAAGAAAAAGATAGGCGGGTCCTAAAAGATTCAAAATAGACTCGCTTACGTAATAAAGGGCCTGGCCATAATAGCCTTCCCTATATCCAAACATCCAGCCAATCCGTTGTTCTTTGGGTGTATTTGATTTTTCGTAGTAAAGGGCTTTACTGGCATTGTCATTCACTCGTTTGGAATACGTAACACCACTGAGTTCAGCTCCCTCAAAATTCAATTCAATTCGGCGAATCGGTCGAGACTGTCTGTTGTTCGCCGATATATCCGAAGCGGTAAATACACCGATAGAGACTTTGCCTGTACCATTCCCGACACCCCCCAAATTGTTGTAATTCAAATCAAAGGCCATCGTAATGGGAAGGATATCGAACGCACCAATATCTTGTTCATCCGTTCGAATTGCTTTAAACATTTCATTGATATTGGTGATTAAATTGTCAAAGTAGTAGTTCCCTCCCTTAATATAGATGTAATAGAGGTTGGGGGTATTTGTTGTAATTTGGGCTTCCGTAAATGTGGCAATCCAGAAATAATTGTTGTGAAGATTTGGACTGATAGGATGATAAGTAGAGGGTAACTCCAAATCACATAACTTTATTTCTATCACGTTATTGATTTGATACGGTAAATCAATCAAATAGTCGGTAGAAGTAGTCGCCTCATAATTATAGCGAAAGCGACTATCGACATTTAATAGTTTTGAAACGGTTTTCCGATTGATAGGGTTACCCGAACCATTGTTGGAGTCATATAAAGAGTCGCCTGTTGCGGGCTTTAGTTTTGCTAGAGGATTGTAATTTTTATCATACTTCAGCAGTAACTGTTGGGCTGTAGTCAAGACGCCTTCTACGCTATTCCCTAACAATGTTGTCTTCACATTCCTGAAAAAATCCGCGATTCCTTCTCTTTTTGCTAATGTAAATTGATGGATATATCGGTCTGACCTTTCTACGATAAGTTCTTTAATGGAGACTACATCGCTGGTATCTGTAATTTTGATGTCTAACAAAGACAATAATTCGTCCAACGTATAGTTAGAAATCTCTGTATCGAACTTGAGTTCGTCCATTTGTAATTTGAACCACTATGTTTTTATATAAAAACGAATCGTTATAATATATCAGGATGAATTACACCGACAAAATAAAAGAGAAGATGAATACTCTTCTACAACATTCAACTCCACAAGAAAGCCAACAGCTCTATCTACAGCTCTGTCATTTTGAATCTTATACGAATGTACATTCCGTCATGAGCTATTTTTTCTCTGAGTATAGTATTTATTATATACAAACCAGTGAATTGTATGTGTATTATAAAGACAATCAATACATTCTTATGACGGAGAATGATATATTACATCTCATTCTTAAGCATTTGACATTATATACATTGAATACTACATTCAAACAACAAATCAAATACAAGATTCATAAAAAAATAAAGGAAACCTCTATTTACAACACGATTCCTAACTCAGTTACGATACAAGAAGTACTCTCTTTCTTACATCCACTTCTGTTTACAAGTAAAAACGCAGCAAAGTATTTCATGACCACCTTGGGAGATATCATCATGAAAAAAACACAGTTATATTATTTTTTAGACCCATCCATGAAGCCCTTTATACAAACGCTACAAAAATGGGTCTCTATGTATTTCTGTTCGAATCAATTGTCTCATTACAAATATAAATTTTACGACCATGAGACCTCCCTTTGTCGTATTTTGAAAACAAACCCTATTAATTTCAACTATCTAAAGTGTGATGAACCCTTCTATGTCAATCTGATTTGCTGTTCAATCCATTATTCAAACCGATATAGTACAGGGGATTTGTTTTTGGAAGATAGGACCAATCAAAGTTTGAGACAAGAAGTCTTGTGGATGAAGGAAACAAAGAAGGAAGACATAATCAGGGATTTTGTTCATACCTATCTACAGAAGAGTGAAACCCATATCCATGAAAAGGACGTTCTTTTCCTATGGAAACTCTATATCAAAGAAAAGAATTATATTAACATCTTCCAGAAAAATATTCACCAGGATTTGTCTCAATCCATTCTCTATCAAGCGCCTTATTTTCTGAATCTCACAAGTATGAAAATGCCTTACGTCAAGAAATTTATTCACTTTTGGAACAAATACATGTACGAAGACATGACCGAACAGCTCTTGGAATTGACCGAGATATCCTCTCTCTTTATGGAAGTCAATACAAAATATACCGACATGAATGAACATCATATCAGAGATATCCTTCAATATTACTTTCCGGAGATTCTCATTCATGAAAATAGATACGTGAATCATATAGGATGTTCCTTATGGAACAAGAAAGAAGAATTGAGGCAATTCATACAAGACTCTGGTTCGAGGGACTATCAAACCTATGCGGAGTCTACTCTGAAACGAAAGGTGAGTAAGCAGTATTACATGGAGTCCTTACCTATTTTCGACCGAGACAAGGCATTCCTTTTTTGATTTAGGTAATTTCTTTGCCTGAATCATGGGTTGATTTTCAAGATAAGACCTGAAATTTTCATATTCTTCAATCAGATATTGTTTACTCTGATAATATTTTTTTCGTTTTTGATATTGACTCTCGAATACACTTGTCTCATCAATGAAATCGATAACCAAAGGTTGATGGTCTTTGCTTCGTAAGATGCGTCCCACACTCTGACACACGTCCGATTTCGGTGTGACTAAAAACAACGTAGTCAAGGTCTTGATATCTAGGCCTTCGGAAGCCATCGCATAGGTACCTAGAATTATTTTTTTGGATTCACTCTCTTTCAGATGCTCTTCTTTCATACCTCCTAAATAATAAGCCACGCTTGGTTCAAACAGTTCAATCCGTTTGTACAAATCGTGAATCATCTGTTTGGTGTGAGACAAAATCATGACCTGTTGATTCGGCTGTCGTTCCAGTTCCCTTTTTAATACAACCACGATGTTATCGTTACGTTCTTTATCATTCAGTTTGGTTATGAGACAAGAATAGAGAGGTTGTCCTTTAAAATCCGTCTTCACATGTTCGAACAAGTCCTCGTTTTGGAAATGGATGGCTTTGATACACACTTCGGTTTCTAGGTCAGATTTCTCCTTATGAATCACAGGTCCGATAAAATACTTAAACACCTTACTGAGACCATCTTTTCGAGTCATGGTTCCACTTAGTCCTAGATTGTATGGTGTCACAATTTGAATCATCACATTCGAGAATACTTCCGCACTCAAATGATGACACTCGTCAAAGACACACAGACCAAAGGTATCCCACATCTCTTGCGGATAAGCCTTGTTAGACAAAGACTGGAGCATGCCTAACACAATGTCCTTCCCTTCTACGTCTATCAAGTCGCCTTGAATCCTGCCTACCTTTGCGCTTGGCAGAAAGGTCTGTATGCGTTCTATCCACTGATTCATCAGGAAAGTCTTGTGAACCACCACTAATGTTTTACGTTTCAATTGACTGATGATATGTAGTGCCATGACCGTCTTTCCTTTTCCTGGTTCCACATCCAATAAACCTCCACCCGACTCCTTTGCGTATTGGATAAACTTAAGCGTAATGTTTTTTTGATAATCAAATAGACTTCCTTGAAAAGGAACCTCGATTTCTTTGCCCATTGAACATTTTGATTGGACTTCACCAAAATGTTCAATACCGTAATAACGCGGAACATATAACTTTGTCTCGGATTCCCGATAAATGGGATAACTTACTTCACTGGAATGAGTAGAAAAAGGCTTTACCGTCAAATCTTGTCGGATTTTTTTTATTTGTAGAGCGGAAAGTTCCGATTTAAAAAGCGTGTATCCTTTTTTTCCAAGGTACGACATTATTTATATTAAATTCTAACCTTTATATTTTTCTATGGATATATAATAATGAAAATAGAAAACATTACCGTTTTTGAAAATATATTGGGTGTAATCTTAGCGGTATTTATTGTTTTTCAAATACTCCCTAACGCGAGTGTATGCAGAACACTCAATGAGCCTGTCTATGTTATCTTAGGTTTAGTCTTTGCGGTATTATTGTTCCTTACCCTAAACCCAATCATAGGTATTCTGTTCCTTATCTACTCCTATCAATTGTTATTAAAAGGAAAAGAAGACCCTACGTATCAAAAAAATCACACGCTTAAAAGTCTAAACCCTGAAAAAGAAGTGGAATTAGAAGAAATCGTCATACAGAATTCCAATTTTGCCCGTATCAAAAATAAGGATGAAGACCAAGAAACCAGAGTACTGCCTATTCTAGAAAAAATCAAGGTTTAGGTATAGACGATGTTGAAGAACTGGAATAAATATAAATGTAATAGATTCCATACACAACAATCGTAATAATGGCCACATAGACCACGTACATCAACATTTCTACGTACATACTTCCCGCATCTCGTGTGAAGTTCAAAAACTTCGCAACCTTTTGATTTTCCAGTTCAACCGGCACACAATCAATATAGATATTGTCCTCAAATTGTGTATTCATATTATCATGTTGTCTTGCGAGCGTAGCTGTTTTGTAATTGGTTAATTTATAGTCAGATTTATACTCACCCTCGTTCGCGGGTATGTTGAGAGCAACTGTATATTGTAAGGGACTTCTCTGGAAATAGAGAACATGATAAAAACAGCCCTCATTATCTGTATGGGAATAATAGGTATAGGCATCGGTGTCTAGCGTCGACGTCGGAATATAGTCATTGAATGTAAACCCCTTCAATGGAGTTTTGTTGAGAATGGTCTGTTCTAAAGGATAAAACAGGTTGGTTGTTTCTGTGGTAGTTGTCATAGGCAAGAAAATAAGTATCCGTTCCTTTTTCACATTCTCGACAGAGTATCCTTCAATCACGAAGGCTTTATCTGTGACTGTATCCTTTAGATGAGGATACTTATCTGTAATATAGGCGGTTTCTAAGGTAAACAAATGAGTTTTACCATCTATCGACACGGAAATGTTTGGATTGGACGTTTTCCCGGATAAATTTAATCGTAACGCCTTGATAGGCATATCTTGTTTCAGAGGCAGGGTATCTGTCACGGCTTCTACTTTATCAATGACATCAAACCCGTAGGCTAAGTGAAGAGTATTATTCTTTACAATGTCAAATGTACTAAATACAATCGGTAGATTTGCCATATTATATAAGATTCATACTATTTTTTTGTAAATCTTATATATTATGTCTCAGTCTCTGTCTATACCTACGAAAGAATCTAACCCACCCCAAGCTCAAGCGATAGACCCTGTATTTTTCTTGGATAATCTACATTTGATGTATAGTAAATCATCCCTACTCAGTATGAGTAAAGAAGCCAATTTTGAAGAAGCTTTTGAACAGAAACAGCTCAAAAAAGACCCAGCAAAAGGGTTAGCCCTCGAAATACAAAGAATGATTGACAAACTAAAAGTATTGTTCAATCGACAACAAGGAGGAGGATTCACCCTAGAAACACTGAAGGACAAGCTGAGAGTCCGAATCAGTCAAATCAAACCTCGGGTTTCGTAAGATTCTTGGTCATTTCACCTAACGTGTTGATAAGTTTGTTAAGCTCATGGATATCAATACTGTTGATGGCTTTCATGGACTCGTTCAAATCTAAATTGGATTCTTTGATTGTGCTAATCATAGACTTCACATTCTTGGATTGTTTATCGACCTCTTCAATCGAACTGCCTTCCAGGTTTTCTTGTAACACTCCTTTTGCGGCTACAATCGGATTTACGGCGTCTCTTTCGTCCATTCCGCCTTTGTCCTTAAAGGGTTCGTCGATGTTTGATTTTGTCTTTGATTTGGTGTTGGACTTTGACTTATCACCGACTTCATTTAATTTAGTTATTAATTGGTTTAAGGAAAATGGCTCTAAGGGGTCTTCGCTGGTGGATTCAGTAGAGGAACTGGTCGAGGAATTGGTCGTGTAGTCATTTGTGGAGGTACTTGAATCTGACTGGTTTATTCCGGATACATCTACTCCGGATAAGTCTACGCCTGATACATCCGTATCTTCGAACCCTTCTGGCACCTTTTTTACCAAGTAGAGTAAATCCACAAAAAGGAGAGAGATACCCATTACGATGACCATGTTTGGATTTACCAGATAGACAAAGAGAACTGCTAAAGAAAAAGAGAGAAGGAGTGTATTCTCTTGATTCATAATAAAATAACCTAAATGAAGAAGCGTTACAAAGAACAAAAAGTACAACAGATATACATTATGGAGTATACTCTTAGAGAATTTTATTTTTTTTGCCATTATATACATGTAGAATAAAATAAAATTGATGAGGAAGTTTAAGTATTTCATCCTATAAAAAAATGGAGATTGCGATTGCCGAGCCTCACTTTTGCGGAATTCATGGAGGGACAAACAGTCTTCCTCATTACATGGTGGTCTATAGTTATACTCCACATGAATTCTTCAACCAAGAATGGCAAGATGACTACAAGGTCGTTTTGAGAAATGTTCGTCAGATGGCCCATCGTCTTCCACCCCATGATTTGATTGGTGCGTACAAATACAATCTAAATCGTCATGTTCAGTTACACCTCGTTCAGTCTTTCATGGACTCGGACAACCGCCAACTCTGTATTTTACATACCTATAAGTTAAACCTGTTCAAGCGAATCTGGAGAAATAGACATCGTCAACGATAAGATTCCAACAAGTCCAATTGTTTTTTTATCTCGACCAACTCTTTCTCATCCGTAATGGTTTCGCACAACTGAATCAAATAGGTGCGTAAAGTTTCTATCTTTTCGCATCCATATTTTTTGTAGAATTGTTGGAGGTTCTTTAGACATTTTTGTTTTTCTTCTTCTATACACAGGTCTAATTCGACACTCTCCATGCGTATTCATAGTATCCCATTTTTATATAAAATTTATTATATAAAAATATTGTTCTAGAATAAGTAGAATGTCCAAAACGAATCAGGAACCCCTACTCCAAGAAGATAATCGTTTTGTCATGTTTCCAGTGTCAGACCAAACCATCTGGAAAATGTATAAAACCCAGATTGACTGTTTCTGGCGACCTGAGGAAATTGACACTTCAAAAGATATGACTCATTGGGATAAGATGACTGCCGATGAGAAGTATTATATCAAAATGATTTTGGCGTTTTTCGCGGCGAGCGATGGGATTGTTCTGGAGAATTTAGGGGTTCGCTTCATGAACGAGGTCCAGCTTCCGGAAGCGAAAGCCTTCTATGGATTTCAAATTGCGATGGAAAACATTCATTCGGAGACCTATAGTTTATTGATTGATAGTTACATCAAAGATAACGACGAGAAAGACCGATTGTTTAATGCGATTACCAATTTCCCATGTATTGAAAAGAAAGCCAAGTGGGCACTCAAGTGGATTCAGGACAAGCGAAGCTCGTTTGCGTCGCGCCTGATTGCGTTTGCGTGTGTAGAGGGTATCTTTTTCTCGGGTGCGTTTTGCTCCATTTACTGGTTGAAGAAACGCGGGCTCATGCCGGGTCTCACCTTTTCGAACGAGCTCATTTCCCGAGACGAGGCATTGCATACGGAGTTTGCGGTGTATCTGTACAACAAGCTAGAGAAGAAGCTGGCAAGAAAGAAGATTCAGGAAATCATTCAATCCGCAGTTACCATTGAGAAGGAATTCATTACGGAGGCCTTGCCGTGCCGATTGATTGGCATGAACTCGGACCTCATGAATCAATACATCGAATTTGTGGCCGACCGCTTGTCTCTTCAACTGGGTTGTGACGAGATTTACCACGCGAAGAATCCGTTTGATTTCATGGAAATGATTAGCCTGGAACAGAAAACCAACTTCTTCGAGTCACGTGTCTCGGAATACTCCCTCGCGGAGAAGTCTGGCAAGGAAGACGCCTTTGAATTGGATTGTGTCGAATTTTAATCTTTGGAATTAATAGATGTCTATCACACGGAACGGTGTCAATTTAACGGATATGTTCCAATCTGGCAGTGGAACATTGAATGACTTTACAGGGTTTGGGTCGTATAGTACAACAAATTTGGCATGGGAAAGACAAAATCCATTAGGTATTACAAGGAATGGAACGGACGTAGGTACGCAATTTATGGCCAAATACGTAGATTATACCTCATCTCAAAATGGAGTGACTATACCTGCCGGCGTGAACCAACTGAAAGTATTCTGTTTGGGCGGAGGTGAAGGAGGTTGGGGAGGCAATTCAGGAGCAGGTGGAGGTGGTTATAATTATGGAATAACAGGAACGTATGGAACATACGTTAGCAGTGTTTTTAACAGAGATATGAATACATATAATGTTACGGTTGGAATTCCTGGTAATGGAGGTAGGGGAGGTTGGTACTATTATAATAATTTTCCTAATAGACGACTTGTTATTATAGATGGACAACCTGGTAATTCTGGTACTCCAACCGTGTTTACAATTGGAGATACAACATTGACTGGAAGTGGTGGGATAAGAGGGGCTAATCTTTTCCGAGGTATAAATCCAACAGGATATCCTCCGGCGGATAGACCACAATTCCCAATTAATGGAGGGTCTGGAGGACAGGGTAGTTCCTTTACCGCAAACCCAGGAGAAAATGGTAATAATGGATTCTGTCGTGTTTATTACCTATATTAATTCGAGACAAGGTTCTGCAATTTCTTTTAAAAATATTATTTTCATTTCGTTCTCCTTATTCACATAATGAAAGGTAAACTCAATGAAATAGACCAATTGATATCCTTCCATTTGCTTGTACTGTCTCGACGCATGCGACTCTCCGGTTGTCAAATCGGTTTGTATACAGAGGTCGTATAGCAGGTCAAAAGGTTCGGTCTCGCTACATAGAACATACCACTCCTTGATATTGAAGTGACATTGAATACCAAGGTATTGTTTAATGTGGTCCACCAAAATGGTCAAAGAAGAGATGACAAACGGTTTGATTTCATGTAGACTATCTAACGAGGTACGTCCAGTGACCTCGCTCAACTTAGATTTCAGCCAAGAGGTCATTAAAGGAGTATAGGTGGGAACACTGAAAGGAGTCAACCTACTTTCTTGTGTTTTCATGTGTTTGTAATCGAGAAATAGGAACAGATTCGGTTTATAAAAATAGTCAAATAGGAGCTGTTGTTCTTCTGTAATCGGTTCATCTTCCTCTATGGATTCATTCTCTTCATGGGCGGTTCTCTTTGGTTCACAAGGAGCAATCCGTGGAATCCTAACCTCCGTTTTACTATTTTCAGTATACAACCACCCAGTCACAATGTATTTACTGGAAGAAATAGGCATATTGCCTCGATGAGGATAACACCAAGACGCAGGAAACAACAACAGTTTTCCGGTTTCTGGTTTCACTTGAAAGGACCCCCCATAGAAGTCCGTCTCTCCTCCCTCGACTACATCATTCAGGTACCATAAATAAGTGACCGCTCGACTATGGGTCGATTCGTTCGACCCATCATGATGATAGACATATTTCCCTTTGTTTTGTTCGTATCTTTGAATCATAAAATTGTTGACTTCTATAAGTTTTTCTTGTAGATGATGAAAGTCTTTACCGTAATTGTTTTCTTTACTGTAATTTTCTCCCTTTTCCACGGATTGTATATACAATTTTATGTGTTTCTGAAGCTCATTCGACAACGCTTGATTGATATCATACCATTCGTCCGTCTCAGGGATTATCATATCCTGGGTATCCTTAATCGTTTTATCCAATCCAGAAGCAGTCACCCCCTGATATTTGAGATGTTGTTCGGCATCGTATCTCTGGATAATGATGTCACAGAGTTCTTTCGATAAGGAAGGAGCTGTATAAATATAATCCATAGACTATTTATACAAAACCTATTAAATATTTTTTGACGATTATTATATAATGTCGGTTATAATTAATGTAAAAGGCAAAATGATAGACATGAAAGATATGATAGCGAAGGGAGCCTATACAAACAATCAATCGAGAGGCATTCCAGAGTTATATGGGGCTGGGCTACCCTATGGAGAAGGAGCCACCAGTGAATGGTCTAAGCAGGATAAAGGGGTCTTTGGGATTACCATCAAAGGGTCTGATTTGCGTGACTGGTATGACGCAAAGTACGAAGATTTTTACAATAGTACGACAAAAGAAATACCTAGAGATGTAAGTAAATTAAAGGTCATTTGTGTGGGTGGTGGCGGAGGAGGAGGCGGCGGA
>Ga0078894_10002652_pt1 | contig 13531 bp, 13 predicted proteins | sample LauGreSu1BDMLBSD_2_FD_67506 | JGI IMG/M metagenome (GOLD analysis project Ga0078894, IMG submission 67506) | Freshwater lake microbial communities from Lake Michigan, USA - Su13.BD.MLB.SD (version 4) (version 4) | ecosystem: Environmental > Aquatic > Freshwater > Lake | place: Lake Michigan...
ATCAAAAGAATTACTTGAAAGTTCAAGGCTAGATATAATAAATTGCTACCTAACAACTTGGGATATGTTACAACAAGAAGTGTTACCAAGTAAAAAAGCAGCAGAAATAGTAAAAAAGTATTTAGAAAATGAAGGAAATAACAATTAACAATATATCAATCGGCAATGGCAATCCAATAGTTTTAATTGCAGGACCTTGCCAGATTGAATCAGAAAACCATGCAGTTGACATTGCAGGAAAAATCTCTGAAATATGCAGAAAATTAAAGATAGGATTTATATATAAGAGCTCATTTGACAAGGCAAATAGAACAGCAATTACAGGGAAAAGAGGCCTGGGACTAGAAGAATCACTATATATATTTAGTCAAATAAAAAATGATATAGGATGCCAAATAATTACTGACATACATGAGAAAGACCAAGCAGAGATTGTATCTCAATATGTAGATATATTACAGATACCAGCGCTACTGTCGCGCCAAACGGACTTGATAGTTGCTGCAGCTAAAACTAACAAATGTGTAAATATAAAAAAGGGGCAGTTTATGGCTCCACAGGATATACATAATGCAATTGAGAAGTGTACTGCAATTGGCAATGACAAGGTAATGGTTACTGAGCGTGGCACATGTTTCGGCTACAATACCTTAGTAAATGATATGAGAGGTATACAAATTATGAAAGATACAAGCTATCCAGTAATATTTGATGCAACCCATTCAGTTCAGCAACCAGGAGCTCTCGCAACTTCAAGTGGTGGACAGCGTCAATTTATAGAAGTACTAGCTCGCGCTTCAGTTGCAATAGGTATTGCAGGGTTATTTATTGAAACCCATGAGGACCCAGATAATGCTCCAAGCGACGGCAAGTGTATGCTGCCACTAGATAATCTTGAGTTGCTATTAGAAAGGATGCAAGAGTTTGATTCATTAGCAAAGAGATATCAATATTTACCGATAAAGTAGAGAAAAGACCACAGAAAAATTTTTGCTTTATCAATCCCATTACTGTATAGATTTTTTCTATCTAATGTATATTATTAGTAAAAAGAAAAGTATCTGATATGTGGAAAAAAATTCTAATATTAATCATATCTATAGCTGCCTGGAATAATACAGAAGCTCTAGTAAAAATAGATATAAATCAAGGACAGGTTGATCCAATGCCAATAGCTATTGGTGACTTTAAAGGCGATACAGAAACTGGAAGGAAGATTTTTAACACTATAGCTAATGACTTGGAAGGCTCAGGATTATTTAAGTTGATAAATAAGGAAGCATTTCTAGAAGACCCAAACTTCAATCATAGGCCAAACTTTTCCAATTGGCGCAAGATAAGTGCAACAGTGTTAGTTGCAGGACAAGTTGAACGCATTGGTGATGACATAAGAGTTGTGGTTAAAATTTGGGATCCCTACAGTCAATCAATGGTTGATGGATTATCATATGTAGTAAAGGCATCTGCATGGGGCAGGGCAGCACATAAAATTGCAGATAAGATCTATACTGCACTCACTGGAGAAGATGGCTACTTTGACTCAAGGGTGGTATTTATTATGGAGAGTGGCAGTGGCAAGAAAAAAGTAAAGAAATTAGCCATAATGGATCAGGATGGTGGAAATGTTCAACTTTTAACTGATGGTAGAAGAATGGCATTAACTCCTAGATTTGATCCTTCTAGCCATAGAATAGCATATATATCATACTCAAATAATATACCTCAGGTTTTCCTATATGACCTATCTACTGGAGGTAAGAAGTTAGTTGGGAATTTCAAGGGAATGTCATTTGCTCCGAGATTTTCTCCAGATGGTAAATATCTCATAATGTCAATTGCAAGAAATGGTACAACTTGGATATATGAAGTTAATCTTAATAGTAGCACTATGAAGATGATCACTGGTATCCCTGGCACAATTAGTACATCTCCGTCATATTCACCAGATGGAAGACAAATAGTATTTAACTCAGATAGAGATGGCTCCAGAGCACTGTATGTTATGAATAGAGATGGTTCTAATATTCGTAGAATTAGCTTTGGGAAGGGTAGCTATACCGATCCTGTATGGTCTCCTAGGGGAGATTTCATAGCATTTATTAAAATGCAAAGTAACAATTTTTACCTTGGAGTAATGAGACCAGATGGCTCAGGTGAAAGACTGCTAACAACTAGCTGGCTAGATGAAGGACCAACTTGGTCACCTAATGGTAGAGTTTTAATGTTCTCACGCGAATATAGAAATGGCCAGAACTTCATTCACAAAGTTGACATAACTGGTTATAATGAGAGAAAAGTTAAGACCCCTGGAACTGCATCAGATCCTGCTTGGTCTAGACTGCTTAAGTAGCTGGAAATTCTCCTGAAATTATACTTAATCTACTAATAATATTCCTTACCTATTTCAATCTTAGGTTTACTGTTTTTCTCACGCCACTCATTGGTATCACGGAGTGAATAGATACATCCGCAATATTCTTGCTTGTAAAAATGCTCAGCCTTGGCAATTTCATACATTCTAGCGCTGCCACCATCTAGGCGCCAGTTGTATGTCCAATAGGTTAATCCATATTTAGCTGCTGCTCTAATGCCGCAATCGTTTATCTGGTCCATATTTTTCCACCTTGATATTCCTAAAGAGCTGGTAATGACCTTAAAGCCATTTTCATATCCATATAGAGCTGTTCTCTCAAACCTCATGTCAAAGCACATTGTACATCTAATGCCGCGCTCTGGCTCAAACTCCATGCCTTTGGCTCTCTGAAACCAATTCTGTACATCATAGTCACAGTCTATAAATGGTATGCCTAAACTTTCTGCATATCTTATATTTTCGTTTTTCCTTATTTCATACTCCTTCTTAGGATGTATATTAGGATTATAAAAGAGAATTGTTAAATCTATACCTGAAGCAACCATAGCTTCAATCACTTCCCCTGAACATGGTGCACAGCAGGAATGGAGTAGAACTTTCTTATCTTCACCTGGAGGTACTAGTAATTTTCTATCTATTTTATACATATGTTACATTTAGTATTTACAAATCCAATTATATCTAATTTGATTATGAATTGCCAGCTAAGACTATAAATATCTATTTATGCTCCCTATCAATTCTTCCGATATGAGAAATTCTGTGATAGAATCAAACCTGTTATAAATAATAAGTAAAAAAAATGAGTGATAATCAAAAATTTTCTATTGATCTTACAAATGACTCAAAATTTAAAAAAGAGTTTATTCTTACAGCAAGCGCAGCAGAAATATCTAAAGCAGTAGATGCTGATATAGCTGAGAGAGCTAAAACATTTAAGCTAGCTGGTTTTTCCAAAGCTGGTGGAGCACCTGTGAGCCTTGTAAAGCGCCAGATAGGGAAGCAAGTTATGTCAGAACATATAGACAAGCTCATTCAGGAAGCAATAGTAAAGGTTATTACAGATTATAATCTCAATGTGAGTGGGATGCCAGCAATTGACATAAAGGAATTTAATCTAGAAGGAGAAATTAAAATTTCAATTGCTGTTAATATAACTGCTGATGTACCTCAAATAGACTTGTCGGACGAAAAGTTTAGAATTGAAACACTTGAGCTTAATGTTGGTGAAGATGATCTCAATCAAGCCAAAAATGCACTTATAAAAATGGTTGTATCTTATAAGGAAGCACCAGAGGGCCATGCTGCTGAAGTTGGTGATGCAGTTATAATTGACTTTGAAGGTAAGTTGAATGGTGAGGAATTCGAAGGAAATAAGGCTGAGCAAATAAGGATTGACATAGGTGATGGAAACTTTATCAAAGACTTTGAAGACAAGTTAGTTGGTCTCAAAAAGGGCGATGAAAAGACTTTACATGTTAAATTCCCTTCTGATTACAATGAACCAAAATTGGCAGGGCAAGAAGTTGATTTTCAAGTGAAGGTACATGATATTCTAGTTAGAGATAAGAGCGTTGACATAAGTGAAGAACTTCTAAAGAGATTTGAACTTGACTCTCTTGATAGATTAGATGAAATGATAAGAGAAAAAATTCTACAAGACTTTAACTCAATTGTAAGGTTGAGAAGTAAGAAACATCTATTTGACAAAATTGATGCAGTAATAGATTTTGAACTGCCGCAAGAGATGGTTGAGGGTGACTTTAATAATATGTGGAAAGAAGTATCACAAAAAATTGCCAATGGTTCACTTAATAAGAGTGAAGATGTAGCAAGAAGCGAGCTAGAAGCAATCGCAAAGAGAAGAGTCAAGCTAGGCCTGATCTTGGCTGACTTAGCAAAGAAGAATAATATTATAATTACAGAAGAGGATATCAATAATGCTAAAAATGCTGAGAAGGCTAGAAGACCAGATCAAGCAGCTGCCATTGACGAGTTCTTCTCTAAACAGGAAAATAGAAATATACTCCAAGGTGCAATCTTAGAAGAAAAGGTAGTTGACTTTATATTAGGAAAAGTACAAACTTTTGCAATATCTGTTACAACAACAGAATTTAATGAGAAATATGCCAAAGAAATTCAAGATTTAGTAAATGACAAGTAAGATAGAAGAGATCTCAATTAACTTTGGACCACAGCATCCAGCTGCTCACGGTGTTCTAAGGCTCATTCTAGATATGGATGGTGAAGTAATTAAAAGAGCTGATCCACATATAGGCCTACTACATAGAGGCACAGAGAAACTAATTGAATATAAGACATATACCCAGGCAGTACCATATTTTGACAGACTTGATTATGTATCGCCAATGTCATATGAACATTGTTTCTCACTAGCAGTCGAAAAGTTGCTTAATTGTAAAATACCACCTAGAGCTCAATTTATTAGAGTCCTCTTTTGTGAAATCACTCGTATAATGAATCACCTTCTAAATATTACAACTCAAGCTCTAGACGTCGGTGCAATGACTCCCCTACTGTGGATGTTTGAGGAAAGAGAGAGAATGATGGAATTTTATGAGCGTGCCAGTGGTTCCAGAATGCATGCAAATTACATACGTCCCGGAGGTGTTGCTTCTGACATAGATGATGAATTGGTAAATGATATTGCTAAGTTCTTTCAAGATCTACCACCAAAGCTGGATGATATGGAAGCACTTCTAACTGAAAATAGGATTTTCAAGCAGAGGCTAGTAGATATAGGTGTCATGACAAAGGAGCAGGCAATAGAGTGGGGATTCTCAGGTCCAATGTTGAGGGCATCAGGAATAGCTTGGGATCTCCGAAGATCTCAACCATATGAGATATATGATCAATTAGAGTTTGACATTCCAATAGGTAAGACAGGTGATTGCTATGACAGATATCTAGTTAGGATCTATGAAATGCGTGAGTCAATAAGGATTATCAAACAATGTATTGAAAAGCTCCCAGAAGGCCCATTTAAGACAGATGATCCTAGAATTTCTACACCTGAGAGAGAAGAGATGAAAACTTCTATGGAAGCTATGATTAATCACTTTAAGCTTTTCACTGAAGGATATCATGTTCCACAAGGAGAAGTTTATGTGGCAGTTGAAGCACCAAAGGGTGAGTTGGGAGTGCATTTAGTTTCTGACGGAACTAATAGGCCATATAGATGCTATATAAGAGCACCTGGTTTCGCACACCTTCAGGCATTAGATGTAATGAGTAGAGGTCACATGTTGGCAGATGTGGTTTCTAACATAGGTAGTATGGATATAGTCTTCGGTGAAATTGATAGGTAAGGTGAAATGTTATCTTGTCCGTTGGTTATTCCCCATCCCTATAGACTTTTTTAACCTATCTACAAAGCTTGTGCCTTTTGATGATTCAGCAGGGGCGGGATTTTTACTAGAGACATCTTGATGCTTAGGTTGGTTTGTCATTGAGTTTTGCATTGGCTGTTTAATTCCGCTGCTATCCTTACGGATTTCTATAAAGTTCATAATTCTCTCTAAAAAGGATGATTTAGTCGAGGAAGAATTAGCACCAATTTTACTATCTTGACCCATACTAGAGTTTTGTACTTGCTGTTTAACTTCTTCAGTAGTATTAGGATTAGCTGCAAGAGCAGTAAGGATTGCTTGTCGCTGGGCTAAGTTTTGCACTTGATTCGTGTCATCAGCAATAGCACCTAGCACTGCACTAGGAGTCTTTGGGTTTGCTGCAAGTCTACTGAGAATTGTTTCTTTTGTTTTAATATCTTTAATGTTTTGAGCTTCTCTAAAAACTTCATCTAAAATTGTACTAGGGGTTTGACGATCTCTCGCAAGTTTATTAAATACATCGGCTTTGAGAGCAGGAAAAGTACCAGCTTGAAGAGCCCGGCTATTTTCACCTTGTGCAGCTTCAAATTCTTGGACTTCCCGGAAAATCCCAATTAATCTCTCATTAGTTTTTTGGATTGATGAGTCGTACAACTCAAATTGAAGGTCTTCTAAAGTTTTTGTTCTACCATTATCTAAGTTGTGCATGATTAGTTATTTTTTTGTTGTGTTATAAGTACAATTATAACCCTCTACTAGTGCCTTTGTAAAGAAATGATTTCTTTAAATTAATTTGAAATTGGCAGAATTCTCAAGTACAAATCATGTAGTTTTTAGCAAAACTTGTAGATAAAGACTTATTTCTCCCTTTTGTTACCCCTTGTTCCTATAGAATTGATAATGCCAGCTACAAAACCTTCCACTTTTGATAATTGCGTTTCACTTTTGTCTTGAGCGTCTTGAGTTATACCATGTGTTATTTCAAGGTTCCTTAAAATTTTTTTCTTAGTCTCTGGTGCGGAAATTGTCTCAGTTTCCTTTTTAATATGTTGCAGTATAGGAGGAGGTGTTTCTTTGCGCTCAGCAAGGTGCTCAAATACTAAACCCTTAACAGCTAGATTGAATCCACATTGCATTTCCCAACTTGTTCTATTCTCAATTTCTTTCACTTCGTATAACATCTTGATTAGAATTTTGAGTGTTAAATGTCTACCTTGTAGCAGCTCAACCATCAAGTTTTCTGATGAATGTCTTTTAATAATTCTTTCCTTAGGTAATGTCTTAACTGCTTCAATGAGGTGAATTAATCCATACATCTCTGTTCCTGGTATAAGTTTCAAATAAGCCTTTAATATTCTCTGATAGGTTTCATTGTATATTCTATCAAGATCTCTTGTACTGTGTGCTGCTTGAATGAGTAAATCTATTCCAACTGTATCAAGTCTTTCATGATTTAATATTGCTTGATATATTTCAAACCTTTCATCGGGTTGCAAAATATCTAACTTTCTAAGCTTTTTAATTTCTTGGTGTAAAGCAGCAGAGGTGTTAGCCTGGTTAATTTCACTAGTTATATCTTTCATTTATTTTTTTGTTGTGTTGCATGTACAATTATAACCCTCTACTAGTGCCTTTGTAAAGAAATGATTTCTTTAAATTAATTTGAAATTGGCAGAATTCTCAAGTACAAAGCCTGCCTTAAATATTGAAGTTTCATCAAAGTGCTTCCCAATTAACTGTAGTCCTATAGGCAAGCCATTTAATAGATGTGTTGGAACTGAAATGGTAGGTAAACCAGCTAAGCTAGCAGGAATTGTAAATATATCGTTTAAATACATTTCAATTGGGTCTGTTGGTGGATTAGCTATTGGGAAAGCACCTGTTGGGGTTGTAGGAGTCAATATAAGATCAACTGATTTGAATGCCTCTAAAAAGTCATTATAAATTAGTCTTCTAACCTTCTGTGCTTGAAGGTAATATTCATCATATGAGAAGGAAGAAAGGACAAACTTGCCAATTAACATACGTCTCTTAACCTCTTTTCCAAAGCCTTCTGCTCTACTTTCAGCTATCATATCATACATAGATTGGCCGCTTCTGCTACTTCTTAGACCATATCTCACACCATCGAATCTTGCTAGGTTTGCCGATGCTTCAGCTGGGGCTATTGTATAGTAAACTGGTAATGCATGACTTGTATGAGGTAATGTTATTTCAATTATCTCAGCACCTGCAGCTTGTAACCAATTCTTGCCATCTTCCCAAGATGCCATTACCTCAGGTGATATTCCATCTGCAATATATTCCTTTGGAACGCCAACCTTCATACCTTTTATACCTTTACTGACTAAGGCAGACCAGTCAGGCACAGAAACATTTTCTGAAGTGGAATCCTTAGGGTCATATCCACATATAGCTTGTAGCAACAATGCTGTGTCTTCAACTGATCTTGCGAAGCAGCCAGCCTGATCTAGTGAACTGGCAAATGCTATCATTCCCCAACGAGAACAACGACCATAGGTTGGTTTGACACCAACTATTCCACAGAAGGCTGCTGGTTGTCTTATTGAACCACCTGTGTCACTACCTAGTGCTCCCATAGCAAGTTTTCCAGCAACTGCTGCTGCTGATCCTCCAGAGGAACCACCAGGCACTAATGCTTCACCATTTGGTCCCTTCCATGGGTTAATGACATTGCCGTAGTAGCTAGTCATATTTGATGAACCCATGGCAAACTCATCCATATTAGTTTTACCCATGCAAACTCCACCATTTGCATAGAGAAGAGATGTTACTGTTGATTCATACTGTGGTATAAACCCTTGGAGAATCTTTGAGCCACAGGTAGTTTGAATGCCTCTTGTGCAAAAAATGTCTTTAACAGCTATAGGTATACCTTCAATTATGCCAGCAGTCTTATTTTTAATCCTTTCATCAGATCTCTTAGCTTGATCTAGTGCTAATTGAGAAGTCTTTGTTATAAATGCATTATATGGATCAGCATCTACAGCATCAATATGTGCTTTGACTAATTCCTGTGATGATATGCTTTTCTTCGCAAGTAGCTTTGAAGCCTTAGCTATCGATAAGTTTGTTAAAGTAGTCATTAAAACTTTTTTCTAAGAATACATCAAAAATACTTAAATTGGAACAAAGTAGATTTTTATTCACATTAAAAATAATTCTAGTAGTTAAAGTTAAAAATATTGTATTTTTCTACCGATAATTGTGTTAGTTTATAAATTAACATAGACAAAATGCAGAAATGAAAAAAAGTGATGAACAAATTACCAGTATTTATGGCATAAAAATAGGTGATTCAAATCTTGGTAAAGTCATACAGGAAAGTGATGCACATGATGGATTACAAGAAGAATTTAATAAATCTTTAGACACATACAAGTATGAGAGGATACTAAGTACAGATGATTCTCTTAAAATCATAGCAAATGGAGCTATGCTATTTAGATTCCAGGTTGAAGTTATTGAGGCTCTGTCTTTAAACAAAAGTTTGTCAGAAGAGAACAAGCAAGAAATCATTACAAATTTATTCTTAGACAATGAAGTTTATCAAAATCTTTATAATCAATACTATGAAGAAAAAGATGGATTGATTGTAAGAGCTCAGAGGCTATTAGCTGTAGATGGAACAAAATCTTTGTTTGATGGTCTTTTACCTATTGCGCTTAATCCATCAACAGACATTAGTTTAAACGGAAGAGATATAAAAAATTTGTTTGAAAATCTAAATCAATTTAAAACTTCACTTTGTGGTGATAAAACTGAAGCATCAGATAAAATTCCACATACCATCAAACTTAATAGAAAATTCAATGATGAAAAGAATACCGCTGCAAGCATTATAGGTTTAGTTCAATCAGATCCAAAAATCCTAGGTTCAATTTTTGCTGTAATGGGTGACAAAGAAAACAAAGGAGAAATAAATATAACATATAGTAAAAAAATAAAAATTGGCAAACAAACAGTCAAAGGTATTGGACATTCTGGTCTCAGATGTCTTCTTGTAGCTGGACTACTATTCTCTTCTTTTGCAACTGGTTACTTAGCAGGAAAAGTGTTAGTAGGATTTATGGCAATAACAACCATGGCAACAGCTATGCCACTTTTAGTTGCTGCAATACTTTGTGCAATAGCTACCTCAAAAGGTATAAAATATATTCGTGAAACAGTGAAAACTGAAGCTACTAAGCAACTTAGTTATCTGCAAACAGGAAAAGTTGGAGATTTAAATATTTCCCCAAGTATTATTTCTAAGTATCTTTTGAATCCTATTGATAAAGGTTTAAATAAAGATCGAGAGACAACTATGAATAGCGAAATTGAGTTACGAATGAATCGGTGTCACAGTAATATTTGTACAAACCGAGAGTTAATAAATAGTACAATTTTTGGAAATAAAAAATCTGATTTAAAAGAATTAGGTCGTGATAAAAAACTTGAGGTCCTTCTAAAACAGTTTGGTATTAATAGTCAAGGAAGAAACAAATGATAATAAAAATTATTTGACATTCTTTTATATATAAATGTACAATAAAAGTAAGAAAAAATTTAAGTAACAATGGCTAAAAAAAAACAACTTGTCCCAAAAAATGTGACAAAATTCAATGTGCCATGTGCTTTTGGTGGACAAGCCTCTGAAGTTGCAATATTTATAGGATCACCAGAATCTAAGCATAATCCAATACACTTCCAAACGAAATTTATTCAAGATGTTAGAGGCGGAGTTATACCACAGAGTGTTTTGGAAAGCCTTGAAAAACTTCAGAAACTCTCTATTGAAAATGGAGTGCCATTTGAAGAACTATGTAGATATGCTTTAAACTCAATTGCTCAATCTAGTGATAGTGATAATAATGCTCTTGAAAGTGATGATAATAAGAAACCTTCTACTGAAAAAATTGAAGCTAAAAGTACAGTAAGTGAAAAATGAGGATAATTTTACTAATTTTAATATCTTTGTATTCAACTGTGTTTGGCAGTGAAAAACTAGGCACGGCTACAGCTATGTCAATTCCACGCTTTGTAACTCTTAAATCTAAGGATGTTAACATGAGGAGTGGTCCAGGGATTAATTACCCAATGAAAATTAACTATAAGTGTTATCATCTCCCAGTGAAAGTAATATCAGAATCTGAAAACTGGAGGTTAGTGAGAGATAGCAATGGTAATGAAGGTTGGATACATGAGGCAATGCTTGATAAGAAAGACTATGTTGAGATTATTAGTAAAGTTAAAGTGCCGATCTTTAGACTACCAAATGAAAAATCTAAGCATATAGCATATATTGAAGAAGGAGTTCTAGCAAAAGTTGTAAAATGCAATGAAAATTGGTGCAATGTTATACTTGCCAAAACATATAAGGGATGGATTCACAAGAACCATCTGTGGGGGCTTGATATATAAATCAATCTATATTCAATAGTGAAGCAAACCGTGCTATATTAGTTAAAATTTTTTCTAGTTTATGAATGGTATTGATATAGCTGTTTTTTCTATTTTGATTCTCTCTACCTTAGTTGGTTTTGTGAGAGGTGGTTTATCTTCACTATTGAGCACAGTTGGATGGATTGGAGCAATTGTGGGAAATCACTATCTATTTAACAGTATTGAGCCATTTCTTGAAGCGCGCTTCCACTCAAAAATCCTAACTTTCTTACTTGGATATATAGGTGGGCTATTTATTCTATTATTTGCATTTTCAATTGTAAATTTTCTAATATTATCTCTTCTTAATCAATTTAGAGGTGGCATGATTGATAAAACAATTGGTGTTATATTTGGGATTATTAGAGGTTGTTTAATTATATCATTTGTCTTTCTATGTTTTGAAACTGGCATGAAGTCATTATCTGGGAAGGAAAATTCAATTAATGACTACCCAGAGGTGTTATTAGATGCAAGGACATTACCACTAATGAAGAGGCTTGAGACAAAGTTGCTCGATCATATACCTGACAACTTTAAAGATAGTTTATCTTTCAAAATGCAGGAAGACAATATAACAGATATGACACTGCTAAATCTCGTAATGAAGCTAAGCTCTGGCATACCAAAGAATGAGAGCAATAAGATTAATAAGGCAATTGAGCAAAACTCCCAATATATGTCACAGAGGGATATACTAATTGCTAAGATAAGATCTCTCTGGAACTACCACAATAAGGATGGTAATGCTAAATTGGATAACCTTTCAAAGGATGAAATAGATAAGATAAAATTATTGTTAGATGTTCGGTAAAAATCCTAAGTTGCGTCCAGATCATGGCAGCGGCAAAATATTAAAAGTACATAGCATTTTCAAAACCTTTCAAGGGGAAGGACCATATGTTGGCTATCCATCTATTTTCATTAGGCTAAGTGGCTGTAACTTGGCATGTGACTTCTGTGACACAGAATTTGATTCATATAAGGAAATGACTATAGAAGAGATAGTTGCCGAAGCATATAGACTCTTCACTAGAGAATATAAGCCATTAGTAGTAATTACTGGCGGTGAACCTATGAGACAAAATATATCGCCACTCTCTAGTGAACTACTAAATAGAGGACATATAGTTCAGGTGGAAACAAATGGCACCATTTTATGTCCTAACTTACCTAAGGATGTTAAGATAGTCTGTTCTCCTAAAGTCACCAATGGCAAATACTACAAACTAAGACCAGATATACTTGAAAGAGTAGTTGCAATTAAGTTTATAGTTTCTAGACATAACTCTCAATATAGTGATATAGGTAATGTTGGGCAAGTTGGCCAGCTAATATACATTCAGCCAATGGATGAATATGATCCTGAAAAGAATAAAAGAAACCTTGAGCTTGCAATGGATTTGTGTGATAAGTACAATGCCATCCTATGTCTTCAGACTCATAAGCTAATTGGCATTGAGTAAAACCTTATATTTCATTAATAAATTCCCTTTTAGATTGTGAATTACATCATTTTGACCTGTACTAACTCATGATTTTAATATAACTTTAACGCTCGAGTGATTTTTTTAAAAAACCAAACAATACTTCATTGATCTATTTGATAAATAAGCTATAATATAGAGTATACAAAAAATTAACAAAATAAAAAATTTATATGCCAGTAACAACTCAACACCTACAACAGTTAGGACAAAAGCTATCCGCTCTTTCAAATCACCTGCAAAAAACTCCTCTAGTAAAATTAGACACAGGGAGCGCAGAAGATAAAAACGCAGCTCTCAAGGCTGCAGTGCTTGGATTACAGACAACAGGTGACAGTCCACAAGCATTTATAACAGAAGAAGAATATGAATTGTTGAGTATTCCAGCTTTTTCAAATACAAATGAAGTCGAAAGTGCCGAAGTGACATCAATCGTGCAAAAGGCAATTCATAGTACTTTGGGAAAAGTCAATTCATTCATTCCATCCACTGAGAAAGGAGGCGCTTTCATGAAACTTGAAATGAAAGATTTAATGCAAACAAATAGTACAGACACTGCTGCGAAACTAGACTATTTAATGGCAAACTCAAGCACCGACAATCTTTCTCGGTTAGGTGCAAACATTCCTGAAATGTGTAAAACTCTTGAAAACATTAAGAAAGGTGCGTGCAATCTACACTCAATGGTTTTGCTTGGAGTGTTCGCTGAGTGCAAAGATACTACATTAGAAGGAAGAAAAAAAGCATTTACTGCTGCTCTTACGGATGAACAATGTTTAGGTGGTATACTGTGTGCTGATGTTAAGACTGATAATGGTAATGCAAGACATACCAAATTTGTAGCAGAGGCAGGAAAATTATTTGACGCTTTTGAG
>Ga0078894_10002653_pt1 | contig 13527 bp, 9 predicted proteins | sample LauGreSu1BDMLBSD_2_FD_67506 | JGI IMG/M metagenome (GOLD analysis project Ga0078894, IMG submission 67506) | Freshwater lake microbial communities from Lake Michigan, USA - Su13.BD.MLB.SD (version 4) (version 4) | ecosystem: Environmental > Aquatic > Freshwater > Lake | place: Lake Michigan, USA...
GCACGTTCGCTCAGCATGACCATTGCGCAACATGGGGACCCACTCCATCCTTTTTGAGGAGCGCTGACAAGTACATCCACACCTGTAGAAACCATGTCTACCCACATGGCGCCAGAAGCGATGCAGTCTAAAACGAGCAAGCCACCAACTTGATGAACCGCATCAGAGACAGAGCGCAAATAATCATCAGGCAATATCATCCCTGCGGAGGTTTCAACATGGGGAGCAAAAACAACTCCTGGCTTATGCAACGCAATGGATGCAACAACCTCTTCGATTGGTGCCGGAATCCAAGCAGATTGAGGGTTTTGCGCAGAAATTGGCCGAGCTTTCATCAAAATTGTTTCAGAGGGAATTTGTCCCATATCAAAAATTTGTGACCAACGATAGCTAAACCAACCATTGCGGATGACCATGACTTTTTGGCCATGGGCAAATTGCCGTGCCACCGACTCCATTCCGAAAGTACCACTTCCAGGTACCAACACACACGAAGGAGCGTTATAAACCTCTTTTAAGATAGAGGAAATATCTTTCATGACCCCTTGAAATTTCTGGGACATATGGTTGAGCGCTCTATCGGTATAAACAACAGAGAACTCTAAAAGTCCATCGGGATCAATATCAGAGAGTAAGCCAGCCATAGAAATACTCCAGTGAAATGGGGAGAGGAAAAGTGGGGTGGCTGACGGGACTCGAACCCGCGACAACAGGAATCACAATCCTGGACTCTACCAACTGAGCTACAGCCACCATCTAACTTAATTATAAGACTTGATGCAAATAAAGAAAATCAAGGTTGTTTCAAAAGGTTACCTGAAGCGGGTTTTTCAACCAGATACTCGACTTTAAGCGAGCTCTTCAAAAAGCTGAAATAGGCCATGCTTTCAGCCGAAGTCCAAGCTTTGGCATATTTACCTACAGAATCTTTCCGGTCAGCGACTGGAAGAGCAGGCAAAACAGAATTGATCTTAACGACACCATAACCTTTGGCGCCCAAGTCCACGCCTACCAACAGTGGAAGTTTCGCGGTGTCAGAGCGCATAGCAGCCTCAACTAAAGCTGTAGGGAGTTTTTGGGTTTGTTCACGCGAAATAACCACGGGAGCTTGAAATTTTGCTGAAGACAGATCCTTTTGCCAAGCTGCAAAATTTTGCTTGCCATCTGATTTTGCAAGTTGCAATGATTTTTCAGACAGAACAGCTTGGACAATCACGGGCTTGACGTCTTCAATTTCAAGGCTCACTGAAGGCTTGTGGGCAACCACCCTTGCTGATACCAATTGATTGGGCGATGTTTCAATAGCTTCTGTATTGTGCTTTTTTTCGATAGCATCTGCGCTAAAAATCGACTGCAAAAGCTTAGGGTTGGACCAAAGGGCTTTGGAGGCACTTGCAGACTGCTTTGAAATATCCCTTGCAACTTGGACATCCAATTTCAATTTCTGAGCGACAGGTTTCAAACTATCAGATTGTTCGTAAACCATATTTGAAAACTGATCCGCAAATTCTGCATATTTCTTTTTGGCCAGATCACGTTTTAAATCTTGCTCGAGAGAAGCCTTAGCTTCTTGAAAGGACGATTTTGCAGAGGATTTGATGTCGGTTACATAAATGAGATGGTATCCAAATTCAGTTTCAACAACATCACTGATCTCGCCTTTCCTCATAGAGAAGGCGACATCTTCAAAAGGTTTCACCATGGCGCCACGGGCAAAGAAATCAAGATCTCCACCTTTGGCTGAAGAACCAGGGTCTTGAGAATTCTTTTTTGCCAAATCAGCAAATAACTCAGGCGATTTTCTAAGAGTTACCAGAAGTGCTTGAGCTTTTTCGAGCGCAATTTTTTTATCTGCAGCGCTTGAATCTTTGGCCGCTGAAATCAAAATGTGACTTGCCCGTCGCTCTTCTTTAGCGTTAAGTAAATTTTGATTCTGATCGAAATAGGTTTTTAAATCAGATTCAGTTACTGAGATGGTTTTTTCAATAGCAGAAAGATCCAAAACTACATACTCAATATCGACTGTCTCAGAGGTCTGATAGTCCTTTGAATGCGAAGCGAAATAGTTTTTGATGTCTTCATCGCTTGGCTTAGCAGAGTCCAAATAATCGGAAGCAGAAAAAATGGCTACTTGAATTTCGCGTTGCTGCAAAAAAGCATCAAGGGTTGTCGTTGCTTGTGATGTAGGAGAAAAGCTGCTTGAGCCAACACTGCCAATGACTTGTCTAACAGACAAGTCAGACCTGACACGGGACTCGAAAATTTCAGGTGTCATGCCCTGCGCACTGAGAAAAGATTTATATTTTTCAATGTCAAAGGAACCATCTGGCTTTTTGAGAGAAGCAAACGAATCAACCTCACCGATAGCCTTGGCTAACTTCTGATCTGAAATTTTGATATTCAGTTTGGAGGCACTGGCTTCCAAAACTTTTGAACGAATGATTCTTTCAAGGGCCATGAATTTCATGGCTGGTGTATCGAACATGGCCACATCCATTCCAGGCATGGACGCTGACATGCGATCAACCTCAGCCTTATGGGCTTGGTCCCACTCTGCAACTGAAATTTCACGTCCATCTACCAAGGCTGCTTTAGCGCTTGCGTCATTAAACCGCGAGTATCCGTCTACGCCAAAGAAAACAAAGGCGGGAAAAATCAAAATAATCAGCAGAATATGCATGATTTTTTTGTTGCGCTGAATATATTCGAACATAGATAGACTCTGATGGTAAGAAAGGCGAACCCAAGTTCGCCTTTAAAAAGATTGGTGGGTGCTGACGGGCTCGAACCGCCGACCTACGCCTTGTAAGGGCGCCGCTCTACCAACTGAGCTAAGCACCCAACCTTAACGCTTCAGTTTAAAGCATCTTTCAATGCTTTGCCGGCTCGAAATTTAGGAGCTTTAGAAGCTTTGATGGTGATAGATGCACCAGTGGCTGGGTTGCGACCGTTACGTTCTTCGCGATGGGACACCTCAAAAGTACCGAAGCCAACCAAGGAAACAGCATCACCTTTTTTCAATGCAGAGGTAATGGTGTCTAAAGCAGATTCCAAGGCTCGCGTAGCAGCCGCTTTAGAAATATCGGCATCAGCCGCAATGTGTTCGATCAATTCAGTTTTGTTCACAAAAGTCCCCTTGACATCAGGTGTGATTATTGGGTTAAGTTAAGCAGGATGGTTGCGTGGAGATTGCCGCGCTTTCATATTCTAGTAGGTTTTATCTGAACGAATTGTCACGAGTGTGAAGCTACATCTTGCCAAGAAAGCCTGCAATAGCAAGCCCTACATCAGTACATTTCGCATTACCTCCCAAGTCAGGGGTGCGAGGGCCATTGTTTTTGGGGTCTAAGCAAGCTTCGATGGCTGCAATCACTTTATCGTGAGCGTGTTTAAAACCTAAAAATTCAAGCATCATTGCAGCACTCCAAATTTGGCCAATAGGGTTGGCGATTCCTTTTCCTGCAATGTCAGGTGCTGAGCCGTGAACTGGTTCAAATAATGAGGGAAATGTCTTTGCAGGATTGATGTTTGCGCTTGGTGCAATAGCAATGGTGCCTGTACATGCGGGACCAAGATCACTCAAGATATCGCCAAACAAATTACTGGCAACAACAACATCGAAAAAATCAGGGCGTTGTACAAAGTGGGCAGTCAAAATATCAATATGGAATTTATCCAGACGGACATGCGGAAAATTTTGTGACATTGCAAGGACGCGCTCGTCCCAATAGGGCATGGTGATGGCAATACCATTGGATTTTGTAGCACTGGTCAGGTGTTTTTTAGGCCGTGACTGCGCTAACTCAAAAGCAAATTTCAAAACGCGATCAACGCCAACACGCGTCATCACAGTTTCTTGCATGACAATTTCTCGCGGTGTTCCTTCGAACATTCGGCCACCAATGCTCGAATACTCACCTTCCGTGTTCTCTCGAACAATATACATATCAATCTCACCGGGAATTCTGGGTGATCCGTCAGGACGAACAACAGGTGCGATCACGCCAGGCATCAGCTTGGCTGGTCGAAGATTGATGTATTGATCAAACTCCCGCCTGAACAATAAAAGGGAATTCCACAAAGAAATATGGTCAGGAATTTTTTCGGGCCAGCCTACAGCACCAAAGAAAATAGCATCGTGCCCCGTTAACAACTCCCGCCAGTTGTCAGGCATCATCTTTCCATGCTTTTCAAAATACGGCCAACATGCAAAGTCGAACACATCAAACTCTAATGGGATATCAAAACGAGTTGCCACAGTTTCCAGGACACGTAAACCTTCAGGCATGACCTCCTGCCCGATGCCATCACCCGCAATAATTGCAATGCGCTTTTTTGTCAAAAATCACCTCAATGGGTATGTAGGAATGTTTACTTCATGGCTGTACGAATATGCGGCACAGCTTTTTTCAAATAGTAAAACATTGACCAAATGGTCAAAAAAGCAGCAAGCCAAATCAGCACTGTTCCATACAATCTGGTGTCTAGCAAACCCCATAAGTTTCCATCAAACAGTAAAAAAGGAATTGCAACCATCTGCAATGTCGTCTTTATCTTTCCCAGCATATTAACGGCAACACTTTTGGCGGCTCCTATCATTGCCATCCACTCTCTGAGTGAAGAAATGGCTATTTCACGACCGATGATGAGTAAAGCCACAATGACATCGACTCGCCCTAAGTCGACCAACACCAACAAGCTGGCACAAACCAGAAATTTATCCGCCACAGGGTCTAAGAATGCACCGAAAGCGGATGTCTGATTCAGTTTGCGGGCTAAAAATCCGTCTAGCCAGTCTGTAAAGGCAAAAAGAATGAACAACACTGTGGCGATTAAATTTTTTGTATCGCTCTCTAGAGGAACATCAAAAATAAGGACAATGAATGGAATAGCGGCAATTCGCGTCCATGTCATTATGTTGGGTATGCTGAAAAACATTTTGTTATTCGTAGGCAATAAATGCTTTACCTTCAAACGGACCAGTCACCAATTTTTGTACCCGCTCTTCAGTGGGTATGAACACAATCTTATCCCCTAATAGTATTTCAGCTTCACAGTGCTGCAACTGAAAAACGATACGAACCCCAAGACCTTTGACTGGGCTTGAAGAATTTAGGTTGGAATGTGTATCTTGAGTTTTATGATGATCAATGTGAATTATTTCTTCTAAATCGCGTAGGTCTTCTTGTAAATTGCACTGAAGGTATTTGCCAAACTTACACCTAGCCTCGGTTAAATTCAAGGACTGAATGAGGCTTAGACGCAATTGAGTAGGATCGCGTCGATCGGATTGAACCTTGACTTGCGCAACCAAGATTTGATCCTCCTGAATTTTGTCTTTGTTCGCATTGAAAATATTTTCATCAGTGCTAATTTCCAGAACTTCACTCATATCGTCTAGTTCAAATATATACAACTTACCGCGTGTCGTATTGATAAATCGCTGGTTTTTGACCATCCCTACAACCCACTGCGGTTCCTTCGCTTCAGTTAGGGTTTGCAAAGAGGTCTTGATGAACTTTCTTACCTCTACTGCATATTCTTCAAACAAGTGGCCTGAAAGATGAAATCCTAGTGCAGATTTTTCATGGGTTAACCGCTCACGAATGGTCCAGGGATGTGCAAATTTAAGTGGCGGCTCTTGCGAATGAGCCCCATGTCCCGCATCAAATAACCCCACTTGATGCAGATTGTTAGCCTGCGACTGAGCGTAATCCCAGGCCAAATCCACCGAAGACAAGACAGATGATCTGTCGCCAGAAATACAGTCGAATGCACCAGATTTAATCAGGGCTTCTACAGATCGTTTATTGACTTTGGTTCGGTCAACACGTGTACAAAAATCAAACAGGCTGGTGAAGTTTCCGCCAACACGACGAACTTCAACAATCTCTGCAATAGCTAACTGTCCTGTCCCTTTGACGGCGCCCAAACCATAGCTGATCTTTTGTCCACCAAGCGGAATAAAAACATAGTCACCCGTGTTGATGTTGGGATTTTCAAAACTTATGCCAAATGAAACGGCGTCATCAAAAAGAATTTTCAGCTTATCTGTGTCCCCCATTTCAACCGTCATATTGGCGCAAAAAAATTCAGCGGTATGGTGGACTTTGATCCATGCGGTTTGATAAGCCAATAAAGAATAGGCGGCAGCATGTGATTTGTTAAAACCGTATCCAGCAAATTCCTCCATTAAATCGAAAATGGCATCTGCTTGGTCGGTTGATATGCTATTTTTCTCTGCGCCTTGACGAAATACAGAGCGGTGCAAGGCCATTTCATCTGCTTTTTTCTTGCCCATTGCCCTGCGCAATAAATCCGCACCCCCCAAGCTATAGCCGCCCAATATTTGGGCTGTCTGCATCACCTGCTCTTGATAAACCATGATTCCATAGGTCTCCTCTAGCACGTCTGCAACCAAAGGGTGGGGGTAAACAACAGGCTCTCGGCCATGTTTACGCGCCACAAAACTTGGGATAAGTGCCATAGGTCCAGGTCTGAAAAGCGCATTCAAGATAATCAGATCTTCAAGACGCGAAGGCTTTGCATCTTTGAGCATGGCTTGCATACCCCGACTTTCAAATTGGAATACAGCCTCGGTTCTTCCCTCGGAAAATAATTTGTAGGTGATGGCGTCATCAAGGGGTATGTCATCCAAGGACCAAAGTGACGACACCCCTTCTTTTTTCACGATCAAATTTTTTGCGTTTTCTAGAATCGTTAATGTTGCCAAGCCTAAGAAGTCAAATTTCACCAAGCCGACCGCTTCAACATCATCCTTGTCAAATTGGCTGACTGACGAAGGACTGCCTGACTGTTGATAAAGAGGACAAAAGTCAGTCAACTTGCCAGGCGCAATCAGGACACCACCTGCATGCATGCCCACATTTCGCGTCAAACCTTCTAAATTTTGTGCGAGGTTAAGAAGTATCTTGACTTCATCTTCATTGGCATAGCGCTGAGCCAACAGTGGCTCCTGTTCCATAGCCAAGGCAATCGTTATGTGCTGACCGGGCTTATTGGGAATGAGTTTAGACAATCCATCACAAAACGGGTAGCTCATATCAAGTGTGCGTCCAACATCGCGTATCGCAGCCCTAGCAGCCATTGTGCCGAAAGTCACGATTTGGCTAACAGCTCCTCTGCCGTATTTTTCTTTGACGTAGTCAATCACGCGGTCTCTGTTTGTTTGACAGAAATCAATATCAAAGTCGGGCATGGATACGCGTTCTGGGTTCAAAAAACGCTCAAAAAGTAAGCCATACCGCAAAGGGTCAAGGTCAGTGATTTTGAGCGAGTACGCAACCAAGGAACCTGCGCCTGAACCCCTGCCAGGCCCAACAGGGCAACCATTGTTCTTGGCCCAATTGATGAAGTCACTGACAATTAAGAAATACCCTGGAAAACCCATCTTCAAAATGGTTTGAATTTCGAACTCAAGCCGTGCTTCATAGCTTGCTTGCGCCTCCAACCTGTCGTGTGCGCTTGGAAAGAGTTTGTTCAATCTTTCCGACAAGCCAGCCTGAGAAACTTGTCTGAAATAAACGTCGATTGGAATTCTTTGACCATCTTCCAGTGGTGTGGGGTACTCAGGAAGTTGCGGTTTCCCCAGGGAGAGTTGCATATAGCAACGCTTTGCAATGTTCACAGTATTGATAATTGCACTGGGAATATCTGCAAATAACGCCTTCATTTCCTGTGAACTTTTAAAGTATTGCTCACGCGTAAACAACCTCAAGCGTTTGGAATTACCAAGAATCTCGCCTTGAGAAATGCAGACTCTGGCTTCGTGGGCCTCATAGTCTTGGGCCTCTAAAAATTGAACGGGGTGAGTTGCAACCACTGGGAGATTTAGCCTAGACGCCAAGGCTACAGCCGAGGCAATATAACGCTCCTCATTGGCTCTTCCTGCTCTTTGCAATTCCACATAAAACCGATTAGGGAATAACCTTGACAAGTCATTGCAGATTTTTTCGGCCTGTTCTTCATTGCCGAGCAGCAAGTTCTGTCCGATATGACCAAGTTGTCCACCAGACAAAAAAATCAAGCCCTCGGACAACTCTGCCAACCAATCCCATTTAACGCTAGGTTGATGAGATTTCACATCCTGCTGAATCCATGAACGTGTAAGCAACTCACACAAGTTCAAATAGCCTTTTTGCGACTGGACTAAAAGTAAGATTTTGCAATTTGCAGCGGTTATGGTGATGTCGCTAAGTGTCAAATGGACTTCAGCACCTAAGATAGGCTGTACACCCGAATGCCTGCTTGCCGAATAAAATTTAACCGCACCAAATAAGTTATGTATGTCGGTGATGGCTAAAGCAGGTTGTGAGAATTCAACTGCACGCTTGACCACATCGTCAATTCGGCATGTGCCATCTGCGACAGAGTATTCAGTATGGAGTCGGAGATGTACAAACATAGGTGGCGTTATTTTAGGGATCAAAACTGCCGAAAATGACTTAACACCAGGGGAAGCAGAATTATTCTAAAATTGCCCAAAACAAAGGACTACTATATGGCTAGCGAACTCATTCAGCATATTTCTGACAGCAACTTTGAAACCGTTGTTCTTCAATCAGATCAACCTGTTTTGGTCGACTTCTGGGCAGAATGGTGCGGCCCCTGCAAGATGATTGCACCTGCCTTGGATGAGGCCGCCTCAACCTACCAAGGAAAGCTTCAGATAACCAAACTCAATGTTGATGAGAACAAAGATGTTCCGTCTAAATTTGGTATCAGAGGCATTCCAACACTCATGATTTTTAAAAATGGGCAGTTGGCTGCCACCAAAGTAGGCTCCTTAAGCAAGGCTCAATTGACTGAGTTTATTGATCAACAGTTGGCTTAAGGCCTTTTTCCTGTCATAATCCCTGCAGCTTCAGCGATTCTTGCTCCCAAGCACATCGCCTGACTACTCCAAGACTATCCCGTGGACTGGTCTTGTTTCATCCCCCTCGTTAGCTATCAAAACTCCCTTAATGGAGTACTCCTATGCACCTGAATGAACTCAAGGCACTGCATGTGTCAGAAGTATTAAAGCAAGCTGAAGAGCTTGAAATTGAAAATACAGGCCGCATGCGCAAACAGGAGCTGATGTTTGCCATCATTAAAAAAAGGGCTCGTGCAGGAGAACAAGTTTTCGCTGATGGCGTGCTTGAAATTTTGCCTGATGGATTTGGTTTTTTACGAAGCCCAGACACCAGTTACACGGCAAGCACAGATGATATTTACATCAGTCCAAGCCAAGTCAGGCGCTTCAACCTGCACACTGGCGACATGATTGAAGGTGAGGTACGAATCCCCAAAGACGGCGAGCGCTATTTCGCACTTACTAAACTTGATCAAGTCAATGGTGATCTGCCTGAAAATAACAAGCACAAAGTCATGTTTGAAAACTTGACACCCTTGTTTCCCAAGGAGCAGATGCGTTTAGAACGTGATATCAAGGGCGAAGAAAATATCACGGGTCGCATCATTGACATCATTGCCCCGATTGGTAAAGGACAAAGAGCGCTGTTGGTGGCACCTCCAAAGAGCGGCAAAACAGTCATGATGCAGCATATTGCCCATGCCATTACCGCCAATTACCCTGACAGCCATGTCATGGTTTTGCTGGTGGATGAGCGGCCCGAAGAAGTGACAGAAATGCAGCGCAGCGTCAAAGGTGAAGTAATTGCGTCCACATTTGATGAACCCGCAGCCCGTCACGTGCATGTGGCAGAAATGGTCATTGAGCGAGCCAAGCGCTTGGTAGAGTTAAAAAAAGATGTGGTCATCTTGCTCGATTCAATCACGCGACTTGCAAGGGCTTACAACAACGTGGTGCCCAGTTCTGGCAAAGTGCTCTCAGGCGGTGTCGACTCCAACGCCCTTCAACGTCCCAAACGTTTTTTTGGTGCTGCGCGCAAAGTTGAAGAAGGCGGCTCTTTGACCATCATTGCAACGGCCCTGATTGATACCGGCAGCCGAATGGATGAGGTTATTTTTGAAGAGTTCAAAGGTACCGGAAATTGTGAGATTCACTTAGACAGACGCCTTTACGAGAAACGGGTGTTCCCAGCGATTCAACTCAATCGAAGCGGCACCCGCAAAGAAGAGTTGCTACTGTCACCTGAAATTCTTCAGAAATCAAGAATTCTGAGGCAGTTTATTTACAATTTAGATGAAATTGAATCCATGGAATTGATGCTCAAGAACATGAAGTCCACCAAAACCAATGTCGACTTCTTTGACATGATGCGTCGGGGCGGATGACCAATCTAAGCTAGAATCTCACTCTTTTGCGAAAAGTGCATCGGAATGGCCGGTGTGGCTGTCGTAACGACACAAGGAATAACCATGAAACAGGGAATACACCCCCAGTACCGCGAAGTTTGCTTTATCGATCTTTCCAACGGTTTCAAATTTGTGACCCGCACCTGTGCGAATACCAAAGAAACCATCAAAATGGATGATGGTCGCGAACTTCCTTTGTACAAGCTTGACACTTCTAGCGAATCGCACCCTTTCTACACAGGAACACAAAAATCAGTCGATACCATGGGTGGACGAGTTGAACGTTTCCGCAACAAATACGGCAAAACAGCAGCCAAGTAAGCTTTGTTTGCGTTACAAAAACAGCCTTTCCACAGGCTGTTTTTTTTTGTCCACGATGGCTGTTTAAAATTTGTTAGAAATCGATTGAAGTGAAAACACCCAACCCAGCTATCGTTACCCAAACAGCGGCCCAACGCTTGCCGTTATGGGCATTGATATCCCTGTGCTTGGTTTATGTTGTGACAGGTCTCATCAACCGGGACCCTTGGAAATCTCTTGATGTATCGTCTTTTGGATACATGTGGGAAATCGCTCAAGGATATTCTCCAGTTTGGTATCCCACAATGGCTGGGAGTTCGCCTGAACTTTCGGGCCCACTTGCATATGCCCTAGGTGCTGCTGCCATATCCATATTAAGTCCTTGGATATCCCCTGACACCGCAGCAAGACTTCCTTTCATCGCAGTTTTATTCATCACCCTTATTGCAACTTGGTACGCCATTTATTTTTCAGCCCAAAACCCTCACGCACAACCTGTTACTTTTGCATTTGGTGGAGAGGCTAAACCAGAGGACTACGCAAAAGCGGTCGCTGATGCTGGCCTGCTTGCCTTGCTTGCTTGCTTGGGTATGGCATTACCCAGTCATGAAACAACGCCTCTGTCTTTACAGCTTTGTTCGACCGCCCTGCTCTTTTGTGCGGCGGCAATGCTTAGGACACATCCTTTGTATGCAGTTTTACTGCTTGATGTTTCATTGATCTTGTTGGCTGTAAGCGGAGCCCCCGTTCTGGCTTTAACGCTTGGCATTGGAATCATTTTTTTAATCGTTCAGCAAAAACAAGTACAGCTTGAACTTATCGCAATTGTGGTTTTAGGTTGCATCAGTGTGATTGCCATCGCATCCTGGGTCGATTTATGGCAGTGGAAACTGATTACCCTGAATGAGGCAAGTGCCCAGTGGAAAGGCTTGCTGAGACTTTTGCTCTGGTTCACTTGGCCTGCTTGGCCCTTAGCTGCTTGGACACTCTGGACATGGAGAAACCATTGGAGAGAAAACATTTGGCAACAGCACTTGGTTTTGCCTGTTTTCATGTGGCTTGTCATCTTGATTGCCAGCGTCACATCAAAAAACCCTGAACGCACACTTCTTCTCTCACTTCCCGCATTGGCATGTTTGGCTGCCTTCGCTTTGCCTACGTTAAAGAGAAGCGTGGCTGCATTGATTGATTGGTTCACCTTGCTTTTTTTCTCGGGGGGTGCATTGATTATTTGGGTTGTTTGGCTGTCGCTGCAAACAGGATGGCCAGCGCAACCCGCCATCAATGTCAGCAGATTAGCGCCAGGCTATGTTTCTGAATTCGAGTGGGTTCACACGGTCATTGCATTGCTCATAACGGGCATTTGGTGCAAGTTGATCATCTGGCGATTGGGCAGAAACCCAAGGTTTGTATGGAAAAGTTTGATACTTCCAGCGACTGGAGCGCTGATGTGCTGGGTACTTTTGATGACCTTGTGGATGCCTTTGCTCAATTACGCACGAAGTTACAAACCCTTGGCTTTGCAGGTGAAAACTTGGGTAAAAGAACCCTCCTGTGTTTTCGCGCTTAGCCTTACCCGCTCACAAATTGCAGGATTGGGTTTTCATGGCAACTTCAAAATGATGAATTTTGAACATACCAAAGACCCAGCATCATGTGAATGGCTTATTGCAAACCCAGCGAAACTTCAACAGGACAAAAATGTTTTAGATGAATCATCTTGGAAGAAGATCAAGGTGATTCGAAGACCCGCAGACAAGCGTGAAGACATCGTCATTTATCAACGCATAGCACCTACCCATAATGAGTGAGAAGCGACTGGTACTTAAACATGCTCTCACCGTATTGGTTGGCCAACTTGCAGTCATTTCATTTGGCGTCACTGACACCATCGTCGCAGGAAGATACGACCCTGAGGCACTTGCGGCACTCTCCATCAGTTCAGCTATTTATATCTCCGTTTATGTTGCTCTTTTAGGCGTATTGCAAGCCATGCTGCCCATTCTTGCAGAGCTGTACGGGGCAAAATCAAACCAAAGAATAGGCGAAATATTCCATCAAGGTTTGTATTTACTCGGCCTGCTAAGTCTTATAGGAATGACCGCGCTCTTGTCCCCAGGACTGATCTTGAGGTGGACAAAGGTACCCGAAAACTTGCACCCCATGATTTTTGACTATCTTTTTCTTTTGGCTGTTGCACTTCCACCCGCCTTGTTTTTTCGAATGTTCAGTACATTGAGTCAGAGTCTAGGCAAACCAAAGATGGTTGCGATCATCCAAGTAGCGGCTTTGGCAATCAAAATTCCTTTGTCTGTCCTTCTGGCTTTTGGACTTGACATCCTAGAACCGAGGGGTTTGCAAGGGTGTGCATTGGCAACCGTGATTGTCAATGTCAGCATGTTGTTTGTCAGTCTTTGGTTGCTAAGAAGCAGTCCGGTCTTTGAACCTTATGGCATTTGGAAAAAGTTTTATGCGCCATGCATGAAGGATATTGGGCGTATCACACGTTTGGGAATACCTAACGGCTTAAGTGTGACTGTAGAAGTTACATCGTTCACCATGATGGCATTGTTCATTGCCAGATTGGGGACTTCAGCTTCAGCAAGCCATCAGGTCGCTGCAAATTTGGCCGCGCTTTTATATATGGTTCCCTTGTCCTTTTCGATAGCCACCAGTGCCAGAGCCAGTTATTGGATAGGCGCTCAAAACATAGTCATGATGAAAAAAACTGTGCGCTCGGGGTTCGAACTTGTACTCCTAATTTCACTTGTTTTGACGGCTATCGTTGGGTTTGGACAAAAGCAAATTGCTGCCATTTATGTCAGTGATCCCCATGTGCTCCAACTGACCGCTCAGCTCATTGGGCTTGTGGCCATTTACCATTTTTTTGATGCGATTCAAACCATGTGCTTCTTTGTATTGAGAAGCTTAAAGATTGTATTTATC
>Ga0078894_10002654_pt1 | contig 13520 bp, 13 predicted proteins | sample LauGreSu1BDMLBSD_2_FD_67506 | JGI IMG/M metagenome (GOLD analysis project Ga0078894, IMG submission 67506) | Freshwater lake microbial communities from Lake Michigan, USA - Su13.BD.MLB.SD (version 4) (version 4) | ecosystem: Environmental > Aquatic > Freshwater > Lake | place: Lake Michigan...
GAACTAAAGTCTAAGATGGAATCAGTTCTTCGTGGTGGCAGTGAAGGTAAGGCAAAGACTGCCGAGGAAATGGAAGAGATCGAGGATGCAGAACAACGTTTTGGTTCTGGTCCCAAGTCAAAACCTGCCCCAAAGATGCCAGAAAAGAAGTCTAAGATGGAAGACGACGGAGAGGAAGAGGATGCTCTTTCCTACTTTGAGAAGTTGGCCAAGGAAGACTGAACTAATTTTGTTTGAGTGTGATTTGGAGAAGACGGCTTAAACGCCGTCTTTTCTTTTTATCCAGCAACACCACCGACCGCAGATGCTCTTGCCGCTTCTCTAGTTAATACTAAAGACATACCAGATTCATCTGGTGGTGTTGCTGTGCCACCAGTAATCATACCACCATTTCCAGAAATTGCGACAGTTGCTGGCCGGCTTACAGAATTATTATTGTAGTAATTATTAATTATTGTTGGTTGTTTATAACTATTTTCATTCCCATATTTTAAGTTATTGTCAATAGATGCGCGAGTTTGTGTTTCTAATTGTTGTCCTGTAGTTGAACTTGGTACACTTAAATCAGATATTGGTGCCGTAATTGTGTTTGGTGATTTAATGTTTTGCTCATTTGACTTCGTTTGTTCCGAAGATTGTATAGAAGGTGATGTTGGAACTACTGATTCTTTTAAAGAAAGTGGTTCTGCATTTACAGTTGGTGTTTCTTCTGGGTTTTGAGTTGGAACTTCATCTTCAACTCCAATGAAACTTTTAACTCCGGGTATGGATGCGGCTATATCATAAATTCCTTTTGGTCCTATTATTTCTGCTATTTTACCTCCAACCCATTCGCCACCATAAGAACCAGCAATACCACCTAATATAGTACCCAAAGGACCTCCAACCGAACCCAAAGCACCACCAATTGCAGCCCCCAAACCGGAACCCATTCTTGCTGTTATTTCTGTTCCTATTAGTTCTTTTTTTTGTTCCGGATCAAGTTCTTTGTTGCTTTTAATATCCATAATGTTTAATGCGCCAACTATGGGTTCTATTATTGCAGAAAGTATTGCAGAACCTTTAAATGCTTTTAAAAGTGTTTTAGAATTTGATTTTAAAAATGTTATAGGATTTTTTACTGCTTTTGCTAATTCAAGTGCTCCAGATCCTAATTGTTTGACAGAACCAATTGCTTTTGATCCTATATTTTTTACACCACCCCACAATTTACCAAAAAATCCCGGTTTTGCTGCTTGAGCGCCCATATTTGTTGCAGTTGTTGCGGCCCCACCAGTTGCTTGAGCGCCCATATTTGTTGCAGTTGTCGCAGCCCCACCAGTAACACCGGTTGCGCCAGATAGAGCATTAACAGCACCGGCACCGGCTGCACTAACACCCGATGCTCCTCCTAGTTTAGTTCCAAAACCCAATAATCCAGAAACTTTACCCAAAGCTTTAGATGCTAGATTTTTTGTTCCTTCTTTGAATCCTGTTATTCCTTTTGCAACTTTATCGGAAGATTTTGCTAAAAATGATACAGGTTTGCTTGCTTGTCTTGCTGCTGCTATTTTGCCTAGACCACCTTTAGCAGCAATACTTCTGAGTCTAGCAAATTTGCTGGCTTTAGCAGCACCACTTGCAAGACCACCTCCCCTACCCTTAAATAAATTGGCAATAGAAGCTGCGTCTGCTAATGTATCTAATATACCATCACCTTTACCACCACCAGACATTTTACCCATCTTTGTTAAGATTTTAAGTAATATTTCTTTTATGTCTAGCAAAGTATCACTGGTTTTAGTTTCTAGTTCAACTTGTTCTTGTTGGGCTTCTGCTTGTTCTCTGATAGTTTCTATGTTTTGTGTATCGCTTGTATTATTTTGTATTTGATTTGTTTGTAGTGGATTTAAAGACGGAGTAGTATTTGGTGTATCTTTGCCTTTTAATCCCATCATAGATTTAAAAGCATCTATTGTTTGTTTAACAGAAGATTTCAACCAGTTCAAAAATGATACATATGTTTTTGATGAATTTGTTATAATTTTTTCTATCTTATTTTCTAGTCTAGTAGATCCATTTACGATATTTTGAAGTGCGGCTGGATCATTTGCTGGTTTATTTGTTTTTGCTATTTTTTTATTTTGTAATTTATAACCTCGTGTATTCATATTAGAATAACGAACAGCATCACCAACACCAACGAATTTTTTACCTATACTACCAACAGTAGATCTTTTAGGTTTTGATTTGTTGCTTGGTTTGGGTAGTGTTGGGAGTGCTGCCATGTTTATTTTCTATTTTTATTAATTAAGTCTTTTTTCTTATTTATCTCTTCGACATGTTTTATTAATAAGTGTAGATATATTTGTCTTTCCCACGGTAACATGTTTTCCAATTCGGTGAGGCTGTACTTATGCTCTTGAATTAATACAAAATTCGTTCTGTACATATTTTCTAAAGATTCATTAGCCAGCCCTAGTCGAAAAAATCTATAAATTTGTCCAATACTACTTTAATTTTTTTGTTTGTATGCGGAGAAACTTCTTCATTTTCATAATATATCGAAGGCATCGTATCAAAGAAATTGTTTATTTTTTCAAACATTTCTTGGGTAAAATTCTCTAAAAACTCTTGTAATTCTTTTTTAGTATATTCTTTTGGATCATAAATGGAGTCTTTGTCATAGATTTTATCAATACAATTGATGACAATATCAAATCCATTTTCTACCATAGTCTTTGAAGGATTTAAAGATAAAATTGTTTTCATATTTGGATATTTCATCTCAAAATATAAATTATCGTTTAATTTTATTCTTTTTTCATGTTTATTTGATTTTTTAACAATTATTTTATTTAAATCTATTTGAACTTCAAATTTTTTATTAACTTCTGGATCTGTTACATTTACTTTTATAATTTCTCCTATAGATTTTTCCCTCAGTTTTAGAAAAATATATTCTACATCAAAAGAGGGTAAACTATCAATATCAATAGGATCTAGTAAGCAATTATTAATAACTTGTTCCATTGCTCTTAAAATTTGATCATTATCTTTAGATTCAGCAGCAATTAATAATATTTTTTCTTCTTTAACCAGAAATGGTCTATAGCGTATTTTTGTACCATTTGATGGTAATTTCATTTCAAATGTAGCAATGTCAATCTTAGGAAGGGGCATAATTTATAACTCCATTTTATATTAATTTATAAAAGCATCTTGATAACTGAAAGTTACCGCTTGTTTTTGATAAGAATCTCTATCGTCAAAAGAAAACTGCACAGTGTCTATATTTGTCAATATACATCTTGTTAATGTAAGTGTCATAATATCACTATCATCGACATTTAAAGCAGAAATTTCAATAGTTTCCCACAAATTATTGGCATATTCCACAAAATAATCGCCGCCACTGTTTACTACAATTTTATTAATAATGTTGTATAATGATTTTGTCGGTTCTCCACTATCATCCAATCTAAATGTAATGTTGCAAGTTTGTGCTGGTAGTTTACCATAAGGTATTTTTAAAATTGGTTGTGAATTATATTGATAATCAGCAGTTCCAATTGCTAAAGAAGGAAATTCTACAGTTTCCGCTGCAAATCCAAATCCGGTTTTTGGTAATTCTACTCTAAAACGATTGTTTCTGACAAGTCCTTTAAATATTTGTAAAGCAGAATTGGTGTTAGTATTATTACCTTGAGGCATTTTTTCTTATTTCCTCTCTAACTTCAGAGTACAATTCTGTTGGATTTATTCCTTTAAAAACTGGAAGAAAAGCAAAATTTGTCCATTCTTCCGGTGTTGTTATTTTAACTTTTCCCATAATATTCTTCGTATTGTATTTATTAAGAATTACATTAGTATATTTGGCAAAAACGTTTTTAGTTAATAATGAAAATATCTTTATTCTGATTTTTTGATTATCTTGTGTATCATACACCAAAGAATTCATTAGTAGAATTAATTTAAGTCTATCTCTTGGAGGAACATAATGTATATTAAGACCCATGAAACCATTTTCTGTTTTTCCAATAACTAAAACTAAAGGGTATTTGTCGTATATTTTTGTTCTAGAAGATGCTTTATATCTAAAAATTAAAACCTGTCCTGTAAGTTTTAACTTTCTATCTTTAGTTCTGTCCATCAATATATCGGAATAGTCTGAAACTTTACCTTTATTGTTGATGTTTTTCATGCTATTTCTTAACCATTTAATAGCATCAATTTGTTTCTTCTGTTGGTTCTTTTCCACCAAATAGTTCTTTCTCTGTTATTATTTTAAATTTCCAGTTTCTTTTTTGTGCATACTGTTCAGCAAAAGCCCACTTAGATTTATTTATTTCCCATTCTACTATTTCTTGCAAATAACCTTTTGTTATTTTTTTCTTTTTTATAGGTTCTTTGCATTTTCTTTCCGGTTTTATTTCTACAATATATGTCTGTATTATTCCGTTTTTTTCTTTAACTTGTATAATAAAATCTACAAAGTATCTGTGGTATTTTTTATCTACTGGTGAAATATAAGGTATAGGTAACTCCTCGGAAGCCCACTGTATTATGTTTTCTGTATTGTCACAAAATGTCATAAATTTACGTTCCCATAAGGAACGATAGATTATATTTGTATGATCTCCATTGTATTTGGAGGGATTCTTTGGCTTAAATTTACCTTTATATGACATACATAGTATGTAGAATAGGACAAAACAATAAAATGGCAAATGCATCTATAACCAATTTAATACCAGTTCAAGGAGATACCAGACAATTTGGAGGATCTGGTGATGGTGGACAAATGTATACTAGAGTTAGCGTCATTAAAAATGACGATTTAACAGGTAAACCAAGTCCTATATCGGAATATTTTTTACCAATGCCAAGAGAATTAGAAGGTGCTGGCGTTTTTAGTATGGATTGGCAACAAGAGGAACTTGGTGCAGATTTTTTAAACGCTATGGGACAACGTATTTTTGGTTCTCAGGGTCCGGGAATGAGTTCACTAAATGAAGCCGGTGGTGCTATTGGTCGCTTCGGAGCAGAAACTGCCGCCGGAGTGGGGCTTGGAGGAATGGGTACGGAAGCACAAAGACAAGCAGGTGTAGCAAAAAATCCAATAAACACTTTAGTGTTTCGAAATGCCAATTTAAGACAATTCCAATTTACTTGGGATTTTATACCAATAGATTCTTCTGGTGCTCAAAGATTAAAAACTGCATTGAGTCAGTTACGCGCAAACATGCACCCAGAGTTGGGTGGGTTTGGTTATATTAATCCCAATTTATTTGGGGTAGAAATAAAAATTAAAGGACAAATTTTATTTGCCTCCGAACGGGCAGCATTAACAAACTTGATCATAAATCCATATGGTTCTGGATTGCCTTCTTTCCACAAAGACGGAAATCCAGTTCACACAACTGTGACTATGGAATTTCAAGAAATTTATCCAAACACAAAGTCATATATTCAACAACTATATGGTGGTTAAAATGTATTTTGAAAAACTAGGAACAACCGAATATAACAATATAACAATTCCGGATATTTTCAAAAGAATTGTAATAAGCAATCCAGAAATAACAAAAAGTGATTTAGTAGAGCAATACGAAATTACTGAAGGTGAAACTCCTGAAAGTCTTTCTTTTAAATATTATGATTCTGTAGAATACTACTGGACAATTATGTTATTAAACAATATTAAAAGTAGATATTTTGATTGGCCATTTTCATCACAAGAACTTGGTCAATATATTTTAGGTAAATATGGAAATAAAAGTGCTTTATTTTTTCATGAAAATAATTTAACTAGTAATAATATTGTATTATGCACAGCAAAATATATCAGAGTAAATACAGTCGAAAATAATTACAAAGAATATCAAGTTTATAGTTGTGATAGAAATTTAAATAAACTAGAAATAGAAAAAATTACAGAATTAGAAATGCGACCTATTCATACCGATTTAAATCTATTGGATAACAATAAAAATATTATAACTACACTTGTTGCTGATAGAATTGTTTATGAAAATGAACAATCTGTCCATCATTTTAAAATATCAGATACACCGCAAAGAGAATTTTTAGTTCGTTATATAAACTACAGTCCAGTTCCGGAAATGGTAACAAATCAAGAATTTGAATCGGAATTAAATGAACAAAAAAGAAAAATATACTTAATAAAACCAAATTTTATTTCTTTATTTGTAAACGCATTTAAAGCGGCAGCCCAATCATCATAAAATGCTAACGACAGTTTTATACACAAATAAACCTACTATTAAATTAAATGGAATTGATATATCAGAAATTTCATTTACTTTAAGTTTAACTGAAAGTTTGTTTGATCCCGTTCTTAAAGGATATGTAAAAACAATAAACACAGCACCGGCAAACATCTATCAAGTAACAAAAGCTCTGGGTGAATTGAATAAAATCGAGTTTAGTTTTCACAGTATGGTTGATGGAAGTCCTGAAAAGGAAATAGTAGCAAAAGATTTATATGTTTTTGATATTATACCAGAACAAACAAATTCTGGTTCTAATGTTTCTTCAGTTGTTGCTCATTTTGCTTCAAAACCATATTTTATAAACAATAGCAGATTGATATCTAAATTTTATGAAGACAAAATATCAGGTATAGTTCAATCTTTATGCAAAGAAATAGATATAGACTGTCAAGCCGAATCTACGGATGAAAAAGTTAAAAAACTTTTACCTTATGATTCGCCATTTTCTCATATTATTGGTTTGTGTAAGCAGGCAAAATCAGCAGAAAATCCAAAAGATATGGATTTTACTTTTTATCAAGATATAGATGCACAATATCATTTTAAAAGAATTTCAAAATTCAAAGAAAAAGATGTAAAATGGAAATATAAAATGTTTCATGCTCATCCCAACATGGAAACAATGGATGCAAAATATTCAATAATACGGTGCTCAAGTGAAGGTATTTCACCAATGCAAAACGCTTTAAATGGTTTATATTCTTCAGAGATTATTTCTTTTGATACAACCACAGGCAATTATTATTCAAAAACACACGTTTATAAAAAAGATAAGTATACTACAATATCAAATGAAGATTTGGTTGATATATCTGGTGGAGAATTTAAACAAGTTGCAAATAGTGGAGTTGCAGTAAGAAAATACAATAAACAAAGATTTTTGTTTGATTGTTCCGAAGAAGAATCTGGTCAAGACAAAGTTGGATTACAGGATGATTGGGTTGGAAATAGACTTGCTGCAATGCAACAATTAGATCAAGTAATACTTTATTTAAATGTGGTTGGTAATAGCGAAATAAAAGTAGGTGATATAATTGAAGTACGAAATATGATAGATGAATCTCAAATCAATGAAGCTAAAGTAAAACTGCCATTAAAAGATGTCATAGAAACTGGTAAATTTTTAATTACAACAATATCACATGATTTAATAATACAATCTGGTGGTGAACCTAATACACCTTCAACTACATATACGATGAGAATACGTGCAGTAAAAGATTCAAAAGGTGGTGAATATGCCTAATGAGCATTTGGGTGATCCTTCATTTAGATGGTGGTGGGGGTTTGTAGAAGATAGAAACGATCCACTACAAAAAGGAAGAATCCGCGTAAGAATACACGGTTATCATAGTCCTTTTAAAAAAGATATACCAACTGATAAATTGCCCTGGGCTGATGTTATCCAACCATCAAACACCGGTAATTCTTTACTTTCTTGGCCAATAGGTATTGCAGAAGGATTTTGGGTTTTTGGTTTTTTTAAAGATGGATTTGAATGCCAGCAACCGGTTGTTTTGGGTTGGTTACCAACTTTACCAGAAACAGAAGAACCCACTTCAGAAACTAAAGGTTCTGATACTTTATCTCAAAAAGATTCATCTCAAGAAACTTTTCAAAAAAATTATGGAGATGGGTTTAAAGATCCTAGAAATGAAGCAGATCTTAAAAATTATCCTTCAAAAGAAGTTGAACGTAAATATCCGTTTGGAAAAGGTAAAAAAACAAAGGATAGAGGAGTACAATTAAAACCTAAAAAACCCAAAAAACCAACAGATCGTCATGGAAGGGCAATTACTATAAATGATCCAACTAAAATTAAAGATACAATTATAGAACTTAAAAAAACACCAAGACCTGAAGGTTTATATGATCATGCAATTGTAGCGGATATAAAGGTAACAGAAGAAGAATATGAATGTGGAGTTGTAAACATATCTTCTGCAAATAAAGGCACTTTAAGTGGGTTAGGTAAAGGAAACAATTCAGTAAAAAGTACAATGTTATCTTCTGAATTTGATAATTGGAAATTAAAAAAAGAAAAACCACTCAATGCTGCAAAAAGAGAAATATTAGGTTAAATTTATGTCAAACAATTGCGATAATCCAAATATACTCCCACCAAATGATTCGGGTGGTTCTATAAATCAAACAAATAGAAATTCCGGAAGAAGACCAAGTCTACCAAGAACTATAGAACCAAGACAACAGCAAGATACTCAAAAAGGAAAAACTATAAACGGTGGTACGACAGCGACAAGTTCTACTGCTAGCGGAGGTGATACCGGAGCTGGCGGGGGTGACGGTTTTGGCGGCGGAGGAGGTGGAGGAGGCGGAGGCGGCGGTGGCGGAGGAGGTGCAATCTCTGGTGGAGTCGGAGGATCTTCACCAAAATCTCAAGCAAGTGCAACATTTGATTTACCACAAGCAGAAAAACAACAAGAACAACAAAAACCATCAAAAGGTGAATGGGAACAACCCGAAACCGAATACGCAAGAATAGAAGGAGTTGATATAACTCCCAAAGATCCGTGTAAAGGACAAGAGAAAAAAAGTCCAGAATTTAAACCTGTATCAATATACCCATTTAATAGTACTAAATTTACCGAATCTGGACACGTATTAGAAATGGATGATACTCCAGGCAGTGAAAGAATAAGTTTATTTCACAGAACTGGAACAAATTTAGAAATATACCCAAACGGAGATGTCGTTGAACAACATGTCAGAGACAGTTATTTTCATGTTTTTAGAGATCAATATGTTCATCTTGGCGGTTATTCATCAGTAAGTATAGACAAAGGCCTTAAAGTAATAGTTAACGTAGATGAAGATGACAATACTAAACAAGAAAATGTCAATTTTGATATTCATGTAGTAGGTAATGCAAATATTAACATTTATATGGAAAAAGGAAACATGAATGTTTCTTTAGTTGAAGGTGATGTAAATGTAAAATTGGATAAAGGTGATGTAAATCTAAAACAAGATGAAGGAAACTACAACCATACAGTCGGTGGTGACTATAATTTAGAAGTAAAAGGACACATGCACGTAGTAGTAGGTAAAGATGTAGTAAATGAAATTGGTGGTTGCCGGGATGAAAGAATTGATGGAGATTTTGATCAGAGATATTTAACAAAAGAATCTGGTTATCTTGGAGAATATCTCAGTGGAGAAAAAAGAACTTATGTCGGTAAAAACATGATAACTGAAGTTAAAGAAAAAGTAAAAGAAACCGGCAAGGAAAAACAAGAAAAATATGATAAAAAAGAACAAGATGTGTTGGAATATTATTTAAAATGCGATACAAAAATTAATATAGAAACCAAAGATTTTGTTTCAAATACAACATCTACAAAATTAAAATCTATTTCAAATTTTGACATATATGCTGCGCTTGATGGTTCCAGTAAACTTACTCTATATTCTGAATTTGGTGCGGAAGTAATAGGACAAAAATCTTTAAAATTGAATTGTTCTTCTGCTGCCGTAGAACTTCTTTCACCAAAAAGCGTAGATGTACGTTCACCCAAATTAAAATCCCCCGACCCGGAAAAGGGATCAGGTTATTCAAAATTACCTAAACCAAATACTGATATTAAAAATTTAACCCCAGAAGAAGTTGAAAAAACCAAAGAATACATGGAAAATAACAAAAAAGAATGGGAACCAACTAATTCAAAAAATTAATAAATAAAAGGCTAGCACTCGATTTTAAGGAATTTTTATGTTTACATTTTTTAAATCAATTGGTTCGGATGTATGGTTTGCCATGGGTGCAGCCAGTATTTCTTTTATTTTAGGCATAATATTCACATTTATAAAGAAAAATCAAAAAAAATGTAAACATCCTTTATTCTGTAACGGAAACGGTACAGATTTTACGAAAGTACACAGTAGAGTTAATGAAACTTTGACCGAGACACGATTACAACTTGACTGTGCTAGATCGTATATTGCACAGTTTCACAATGGTGGTGATTTTTTCAGTGGAGAAAGTATATTGAAATTTTCAATAACACATGAATCTTGTGGGTTAGGTATAGAACAAACATTGGAAAATCAACAAGGTGTTCTTTTGACTAGATTTGTAGAAAAACTTAAAATATTACAAGAAGATAATTTAAGAATAATATTTACAAATACTTTAGTTGATAGTAACTTTAAAGGCTATATGGAAAGTAGAAATACCATTGCTTTTGTTATGATACCCCTTAAAAAGGGAGATGCACTGAGTCCTTACGGATATATGTGTTGTGAATGGTGTTCTTGGCAACATGCAGAAAAAATAATTGCAGATAATGTATTAAATACTCTGAAAAAAGAAACAAGAATAATAAACACTCTACTATTAACATAAAATTATGTCGCAATTTAACATAACAGATATAAGTAATGATTTTTCACCAAACCCAATAACTGGTGATATTTCTATAAAAAAGAATGTAGATGCTGTAAAACAATCTTTGCGTAATTTATTATTATTGGAAGAATTTGATAAACCTTTTAATCCAAAAATAGATGTTGGTTTAAAAGAAATATTGTTTGAAAATTTCCCAACTCCAATATTACAAGATATAATTTCTAGAAAAATAGACTACATAATTTCAACATATGAAACAAGAGTGGAATTGGTAAAAATAGATGTGCAAGAAATATATGATAAGAATATTTTACAAATAGGCATAACATTTACATTAAAAAATGAAAACCAAAAAACTCCACAAAATTTGCAAATAAACGTTGAGAGGATCAGATGAACCCAGACTTTTCAAAACTAGATTACGAAGACATTAAACAAAATTTAATAAGTTTCTTAAAAAATCAAGACAAGTTTAATGGCTATAATTTTGAGGGTTCTACGTTAAATATTCTTTTAGATATTTTGGCATATAACACCCATTATCAATCTTTGTATAACAACATAACATTTAATGAGGCATTTCTAGATACTGCTCAAAAAAGATCTTCCGTAATTTCTATTGCAAAAAATTTAGGATATACACCAGCATCTACGCGCACCGCAACTTGTTCTGTTGAAATAGTAAAAGATGCAATAAATGGTGTATTGGAAAATGAAGGAGTTGAAAATCCTTATGTTCTTCAAAAATATAGAAGATTTAAAGTAAATAAAGGATCTTCTTTTTATTACTTTATAAATTTAAATGAAGCGGTTTTTGCTCCAGCATCTTACGATGAAGAAGGTAATGTTTTAACTTACAGTACAGGTTCTGTTGTATTAAAAGAAGGATTACTTAAAACTGTGGATTTTGTTATGGATGGAACTAATCCTTTTAAGAAAATGATTTTAAGAAGCGATACAATAGATACAACTACAATAGAAGTAAAAGTTCAAAGAAGTGCAACTGATATAACAGGAAGTTCCGACACTTGGGAAGAAGCCGGAAACATGACTGAAATAGATGGAAATTCTAATGTATATTTCTTAGAAGAAGGCCCAGATGGTTATTACAGAATATATTTTGGTGATGGAGTAATAGGTAAAAGATTAAATGATGGCAACATAGTTACTGTTACATTTTTACAAAGTTCCGGCGAAGATGCAAATGATATAGGAATAAATGATGCACCCGGTGCAAGAGTTTTTACTTCCACATCAGAGGGATTGACTAACGCAACTATCTTGGTGTTAACTCCTTCATTCGGTGGTTCTTCTAAAGAAACAATACAATCAATAAAATATAAAGCACCCAAAGCATTTACAACTCAAGAAAGAGCAGTAACTGCTAACGACTATTCTATTATACTACAAAAAGATTTTTCATTTATTAAATCTATAAAATGTTGGGGAGGAGAAGATAATGATCCTCCTGCATATGGAAAAGTTTTTATAGCGGTAAAACCAGAAAATAGGGCCGCATTAACTAATACAGAAAAAAATGCAATACTAAAGTCTTTGACTCAAAATAGAGCAGTTGTTGGTATCATACCGGAAATAGTAGATCCAAACATATTGTATTTGATAATTAATTGTGATGCTAAAGTTGACATTGTAAAAAATAAAGGAACAATAAGTCAATTGAGAGGCAGGATTACAAATGCTATACACGATTATATTGATGATAATTTAAACGTTTTTGATGCAGATTTAATAGTAAATGAGTTGGAGCAACTTATATTGGATAGTGATAGTTCAATATTGAGCGTAAATATAACTCCACAATTAGAATATAGATTAGTACCAGTTTATGGTACAAAAAGAGACTATTCTGTTAATTTTCAAAATGAAATAGTAAAAAGTGAAAATATAGATAAACCAAATGTAAAATCTTCTTCATTTGAATATTTTGATTTTTCCAATACCAAAAGAATTTGCTCAATGTTTGATGATGGGTTTGGTAATCTTTATATTGCATATCAACAAAATGGCAAATTGTATTCAATTGGTCAATATTCTAACATTGATCTAAGTGTTAGTGATCCTGAATATTTTGGTACTATTGATTATAAAACAGGTAAATTATCGATAAACAATTTTAATCCATACAGTCAAAACAATGATATTATTAAATTTTATGCAAACTTAAATGATGCAGATGTGTTTGTTAATCCAAATACTATTTTATCAATAGATACATCTGATTCTTCTTCTTTGATCATTAATTTGGTAGAAAGTGCCTTTAGAAAACCAATTAAATGATAGATTTAAAAATAAAAACACCAGTTTTAAACGATATAGTTTTTTCAGAATCTGTAAACATCAGTTATGAAGTTAAAGATACTGATGGCATTTTTTATTCTGTTGTTTTTGAATTGGATGGCAATTTTATAGAAAAACAAAATAGAGTTGGTTTATTTAAAGAAACATTACAAGAAGGTGATCATGTTTTAATTGCTTATGTAAAAAACAAATATGGTAAAGAAATTTCTTCCACCAGAAAAACAATAAAATTTAGCACAAAACCAATAACGTTAGAAATAAAAAATAAACTATCAAGTGTTGTTAGCAGTAGTATTCCAAATTTCTTAGAACAAGATTATTCTGTTTTTGTTGATTTTATCAAATATTATTACATTTGGTTAGAATCTACAAAAAATGTAAACTATATTCCACATACCTTGGAAGAATATTTGGATGTAGATAGCATACCCCCGGAATTATTAAGTTCATTTTATGCAACATATTTAAATTCTTTTCCAACACAGTTTTCTAAAGACAAAGAAACAAATTCAGAAATAGACATTAAAAAAATAATCAAAAATATTAAAGATTTTTATTCT